>JADMIO010606956.1_pt1 | contig 74392 bp, 55 predicted proteins | sample 8958161 | NCBI WGS metagenome assembly JADMIO01 (sample SAMN16585339, study PRJNA669376) | soil metagenome | isolation source: Crop rotation soil | place: USA: Cullars Rotation, Alabama | collected 2011
CCCCGCCACGAGGCCGGCGACGAAGGCGGATTTGTCGCTGGAGGAGATCGAGCCGCGACCGGTGCTGGCGGCGGCAACGAATCCGTCGACCACGCAGGCGACGACTCTTCCGACGCTGGAGAACCTGGCGCTTTTCGCCGAAGCGCGCGATGCGATGCTTCAAAACAAGCGCTACACGGCGACCAACCTGCTGGAAAAAGCCATCCAGGCGGATCCCAACAGTTACGAGCTTCACTTTGCGCTGGGTCAGGTCAACGCGGGGTCAGGGATGTCGCGCGACACCTCGATCGCGGCGTTCGAGGCGGCGGCGGCGCTGGAGCCGGATCACATCGCGCCGTACACGGAACTGGGCCGGCTGTATGTCATGAAGGGCGAAGTGGGACGCGCGATCGAATGCCTGCGGCTGGCGCGGCAGACGACGGAGTACGAGCGCGACGATTCGGCGGCCGCGGTGGTCGACTTTTACCTGGGCAAGGCGCTGCAGCAGGATGGGTATGACCTGGCGGCGCTGGAATGCTATGGCAGCCTGGTTAATCGGTTGCAGGCGGGGCGTCTGAACACGCGCGGTGTGCCGGAGCTGGCGTATCTCGCGCAGCAGCCGGAGGCGCTGTTCGTGCAGGTCGCGGAGCTGTACGAGCGGCGCGGGCTCAGCGCGGAGGCGATCGAGCTGTATCGCGTGGCGGCGGAGCGCAAGCCGGAGGAATTTGGCATCCAGGCGCGCCTGGTCCGCGCGCTAGCGAACACGGGGAAGCGTCGCGAGGCGACGGAGCGGGCGGCGGCGGTGTGCGGCAGTTTCGCGCGACGCCGGAATCGCTGGCACTCCTGAAAGAGATCTATGGAAAGGCGGGCGGTGATGAGGCGGTGGCGCGCGAGCTGCAGCGGCTGCACCGCGAGCGCCCCGACGATCAGGGGGTGCTGTTCGCGCTGGCGGAAGTGCTCAACGGGCTGGGGCGGACGGAGCAGGCGAAGGCGCTGCTTGTCGAGGCGGCGAGAGAATCCAATTACCAGATCGATCTGGTCAAGCGGCTCTACAAGCTTTACGACGACGCGGGCGATGTGAGGTCGGCGGCGCAGTTGCTGATCGAAGCGATGGCAAGTCGGCCGGACCAGACGCGCGACCTGGCGGCGCTGTGGCTGGATTTGCGTCGGCCGTGGCGGAAGACGCGGATCACGATTGCGCTGGTGCAGGAGCTGGAGGTTCCGGCGCAGGCGCAGGCGTCGAAGATGTTCTGGCTGTCGGAATTAGCGCGGGCGTGGAATCGGGACGGGCTGGCCGAGAAGGCGCTGGCGGATTCGGTCAAGGAGGTTCCACCGTTCGCGCCGGCGTTTCGCTCGATGCTCTCGCGCTACTGGGTGCGCAGCGACTGGGACGAGAGCAAAAAGCGGAATGAATCGGAGGCGCTGATCTCATCGGTCGAGCGGCACGGCGCATCGCCGCTCGCGGCGGAGCTGCGCGGATTGATGTGGCTCAATCTCAAAGACCCGGCCAAAGCCGCGGCGGAATTCGCCAAGGCGCAGCAGCTTGGCGGGGACAGTGTGGACCTGAGATTGGCATACGCGGTGGCGCTGCAGAATTCGGGGCAGGAGGATCGGGCCGAGAAGGCGCTGTTGAAGCTGGTCGAGGATGTACCGAATTGCGAGGACGCCTATTTGCAGCTTTTTCATCGCGCGCTCAAGGGCGGCGATCCGCAGCAGGCGGTGCGCATTCTGCAGACGTGGCTGACGGCGGACCCGGCAAACGTCAATGCCCGGGTACTCCAGGCGACGGTGATGCTGCGTGCGGAAAAGGCAGACACGGCCGAGCGCATCTACGCCGATCTGCTTCAGCGCGAGCCCAATAACCCCGAGGTGCTGGCGGGGGCGACGGCGTTCTACGGCGACACCGGGCGGATGGAGGAGTTCCTCACCAAGCTCGAGGCGCATCGCGCGGCGCATCCGGAGGATCGGACGGTCATCGAACAGCTTGTGCTGCTGTACGCGACGCGCAACAAGAAGGCGGATGCGATTCGCGTGCTGGATGAGACGCGGACGCAGATGACGAAGGAGCCGGACCTGCTTTACTACCTCTCGGGACTTTATCAGCGCGTCGGCGAGAAGGAGACGAGCGAGGCGGTGCTGGAGCAGGTGATCGATATCGACCCGCAACATGCGGCGGCGTGCAACGACCTGGGGTACACGTGGGCGGAGCAGAATAAGAATCTGCTGCGCGCGGAATCGCTCGTGCGGACGGCGGTGCAGAAGGAGCCGGATAACCAGTCCTATCTCGACAGCCTCGGCTGGGTGTATTACAAGCGGGGGCGTTTCGAGCAGGCGGCTGCGTCGCTGGAGACGGCGATTGTCGCCTCGCCTCTGCCCGATCCGATCATCCTTGATCATCTCGGGGACGCGATGTATCGGCTGGACCGTAAGGATGAGGCGGCGACATTGTGGAAGCGGTCGCAAAAGCGGCTGGGGCGCGCCGGCGGCGACGAGGAGCGAGACGAAATTCGCCAGCTTCGGCTACAATTGCAGCAGAAGATCGAGCAGTCCGACGCCGGCAGACCCGTGAACGTGGCGCCGACGGCGGATGAACCGGCGAAACAGGCGAAAACTCAGTAGGGCAGGTTTTCATGGCGGGTCATAGTCACTGGGCCAAGATCAAGCGCGCCAAGGGCGCCAACGACGCCAAGCGCGGCAAGATCTGGAGCAAGATCGCGCGCAAGATCATCATCGCCGCCAAGAACGGCGGCGATCCGCGCGATAATCTCAATCTGCGCTACACGATCGACGAAGCAAAGGCGGCGAACATGCCGCGGGATACGATCGAGAAGGCGATCAAGAAGGGCACCGGCGAACTGGGGGCGGAGAACTACGAGAACGTCACGTACGAAGCGTACGCGCCCGGCGGGATCGCGATGATGATCGAGGGGCTGACGAACAACCCATCCCGCACGGCGCCCGATCTGCGCAGTTTGCTCGAAAAGCATGGCGGGAACCTGGCCAAGAGCGGGGCGGTGGCGTTTCAGTTCACCAGGCAGGGAGTGATCACGATCAAATCGGACGGCGTCGATGAGGACAAGCTGCTGGAGATCGCGCTTGAGGCGGGGGCCGAGGATGTGAAGAACGAAGGGGAAGTGTTCGAGGTCATCACCGTGCCGACCGCATATCTGAAGGTGAAAGAGGCGATCGAAGGGGCGAAGTTCGCAATCGAGGCGTCGGAAATCACCAACATGCCGAACAACACGGTAGCCCTCGACGCCGAGGCGGGCGCGAAGCTGCTGAAGCTCGTGGATGCGCTGGAAGACAACGACGACGTGCAGAACGTGTCGCACAACGCGGAGATCCCGGAGTCGGTTTCGGTGTGACTTTTTCTCCGCGGCGCGTACAACATCCCTCGTGCCCGATCTCGCCGTTCAACTCGGTTCGCTGAAGCTTACCAATCCCACGATGACGTGCTCGGGCACGTGCGGATACGCGTTCGAGTACGCGGACTTCATGGATTTATCCAAGCTCGGCGCGTTCGTCACCAAATCGATTACGCGCGAAGAGCGGCCGGGCAATGAGCCGGCGCGGATTGTCGAGACGCGCGCGGGGATGCTCAATGCGATCGGGCTGGCGAACGTGGGGCTGGATCGGTTTCTGAGCGAGAAAGTCCCACAGCTTCGCAAGATGCCCTGCCCGGTGATCGTCAATGTCGCCGGCCATAGTTTCGATGATTACACCGAGACCTGCGCGGCGATGGATTCGCTGGATTGCGTGGCCGCGGTTGAGCTGAACGTGTCGTGCCCGAATGTGAAGGATGGGCTGACCTTTGGAACGCATCCGGGGCGGCTCAAGGAGATCACGCGGGAGGTGAAGAAGGTTCTGCCGCACAAGCCGCTCATCGTGAAGCTCTCGCCCAACGTCGATGACGTGACCGCGACCGCGCGCGGCGCGATCGAGGGCGGGGCGGACATGCTTTCGCTGATCAACACCTTCACGGCGATGTCGATCGACATCCACAAGCGAAGGCCGAGGCTGGCGAACGTGACGGGCGGATTGTCGGGTCCGGCGATCAAGCCGATCGCGGTGCACATGGTCAGCCGGGTGTATCGGAATGTCGCGAAGCAGGCGAACGTGCCGCTGATCGGGATGGGCGGGATTCAAACCTGGCAGGATGCGGCGGAGTTCATTCTCGCCGGCGCCAGCGCCGTCGGCATCGGCACGGCGCTGTTCGTCGATCCGGCGACGCCCAATAAAGTCGCCGATGGGTTGGCACAGTGGATGACGAAGATGGGGGCCGAGCGATTGAGCGATCTCGTCGGCGCGGTCGAATTGCCGGGCGATGAGCCGCGCAAGACGCCGTATCCGTGACGTTCGTTCATCGAAGGAGGAATTCATGCATGGAATGATCGAAGTCATGCATGCGATTGAACGCACCCATGCATGAAGTGGCCCGTTTACTTGTTCCATCTCATGCATGACTTGCTTCCTTTCATGCACGACTTGCCCGGTTTCATGCATGACCTGCCCGGCGCGGTGCATGACTTCCCCCGGATCGTGCGTCATTTGCCCGATTTCGTGCATGACTTGCTCGATTTCATGCATGACTTGCCCCGGGGCCGTGCATGACTTGCTCCATTTCGTGCATGACTTGCTCAAAGTCGTGCACGACTTCACCCAAGTCATGCACAAGATCGAGCAGGGAAATGGCTATTTAGACGTGACGCGCGAGGTCATTCCGCGTTTTCAGCATCGAAATCGGCTAGACCCGTTATGAGACGAGGGGGGAAGATATCGGACGCATTCACGCCGTCGTCGGCTGGCGGAGGGTGGCGTAGAGGTCGGCGTTGGTTTTGGTCTTGCCGAGGGCCTCGACGATGTTTTTCATCGCCTGCGCGGGGGGCATGTTCATGAGGTGGCGGCGGATGGTTCTGGCGCCGGCGAGCTGTTTTTCGTCCATCAGCTTTTCTTCCTTGCGCGTGCCCGATGAGGCGATGTCGAGGGCGGGATAGATGCGGCTGTTGGCCAGGTTGCGGTCGAGCGTGAGTTCCATGTTGCCGGTGCCTTTGAACTCCTCGAAGATGACCTGATCCATGCGGCTGCCGGTGTCGATGAGGCAGGTGGCCAGGATCGTCAACGAGCCGCCCTCTTCGAGCTTTCGCGCGGCGCCGAAGAGGCGTTTCGGAATCTCCAGCGCTCGATTGTCCAACCCACCCGACATGATTCGTCCGCCGCCGGGACCGCCGACATTAAAAGTTCGGCCCAGGCGCGTGAGGGAGTCGAGGAGCACGACGACATCCTTGCCGAACTCGACGCGGCGTTTGCAGCGTTCGATGATCAGCGTCGAGAGATCGATGTGCTTGTCGACGGTGTTGTCGTTGCTGGAGGCGTAGACGGTGCCCGGCACGTTGCGCTTCATGTCGGTTACTTCTTCCGGGCGCTCATCGACCAGGAGGAGGATGAGCTCGACATTCGGGTAATTCGCATGGACGCCCCGGGCGATGTTCTGGAGGAGGATGGTCTTGCCCGAGCGCGGCGGGGCGACGATGAGGCCGCGCTGGCCAAAGCCCACGGGGGTGAGGATGTCCATCACGCGCGTGGTGATCTCGGCGGGGTTGTGCTCGAGCTTGAGCATCGGGGCGGGATCGAGGGCGGTCCCTTCGTAGAGGTGGATCCTGGATGAATAGTCGTCGGGCGGGAGACCTTCGATGGTGTCGATGCGGTCGAGGACGCGGCCGCGCGGCGTGCCCTTGAGGAGCAGGCCGGGGCGCAGCGCCATGTTGCGGATGACGTTGCGCGGGACGATGAGGTTTCCGCGGCATTGGCGCAGCGGGTGCTGCGCTTCGCGGAGCTGTCCGTCCTGTCGCTCGTCGGCGAACTGGAGAATTCCTTCGATTTGTGCGTTTTGCATCAACTACTCGACCGGCTCAAACGTGATCCACCAAAAGGCGTCTGACGGGAAAAGCCCTCCCCCCGGCGTTATAACATAGCGGAATTCTCCTGCGGAGGCCAAATGGACCTGCAATCTCGACTGACCGAAGACATGAAGGCCGCCCTGAAGGCGGGACAAAAAGACCGGCTGGGCGTGATCCGGATGCTGCTGAGCGATGTGAAGAACATCGACCTGATGCCCAGCAAACCGACGGCGGAGCAGGTGGTGGAGGCGTATGCGAAGAAGCTGCGAAAGGGCGTTGAAGAGTACGAGAAGCTGAACAAGCCGGAGGAGGTGGCGAAGCTGAAGTCGGAGATCGCCGTCGTCGAGGAATACCTGCCGAAGAAGGCGTCGGCGGGCGATACCGAGAAGCTGGTCGATGAGTTCCTGGCGAAGAACCCGTTCGGCGAGAAGGATTTCGGGCGGGCGATGGGAGCGTTCATGAAGGCGCACGGCGCCGGCGTCGATCCGGGGCAGGCGAACCAGATCTTAAAGAAGAAGCTGGCGGGGAAATGAAGCGCGCGGGGGTCGTCGGCCTGTTGCTCGTCGCTTGCGCCTCTGCGCGCGCCGAGCATCCGCAGTTCAGCGGGGTCTATCCGCACCTGGCGTTCTTCAATGACGAGCGCGAGTGTGGCACGGGGGCGGTGGTGCCATGGGCGGATCGGCTCTGGGCCATCACCTATGCGCCGCACAGCCCGAATGGGTCGAGTGACAAGCTCTATGAGATCGACCGCGACCTGAACGTTATCATCCGGCCGGAGAGCGTTGGGGGGACGTGCGCAAATCGGTTGATTCATCGCGAATCGAATCAGCTTTTCATCGGGCCGTACGTCATCGATGCGCAGCGCAACGTGCGCGTGATTCCCTATGCGCAGATGCCTGGGCGCCTGACGGCGACGATGCGGCACCTGGTCGACCCGGCGAACCGGCTGTATTTCGCGACGATGGAGGAAGGGTTTTATGAGGTCGATGTGAAGACGCTGGCGGTGAAGGAGCTGTATCGCGACGCGAACTCGACGGCGGATAAGGCGGGCACGCTGCTTCCCGGTTATCACGGCAAAGGCGCTTACAGCGGGCAGGAGCGGGTGGTGTATGCGAACAACGGTGAGAACTCGCCGGAGGCGCGCAAGCGGCCGGAGGTGGCGTCGGGGTGCCTGGCGGAATGGGATGGGAAAGAATGGCGCGTCGTTCGCCGGAATCAGTTTTGTGATGTCACGGGGCCGGAGGGAATCGAAGGCGCGGCGGCTGCGACTGATCCCATCTGGAGCATCGGGTGGGATCATCGGTCCCTGATTCTGATGGTTCTCGATGGCGGCCAGTGGCACAGTTTCCGACTGCCGAAGGCGACGCACACGTATGACGGCGCGCACGGCTGGAACACCGAGTGGCCGCGGATTCGGGACATCGGCGAAGACGATTTGCTGATGACCATGCACGGGATGTTCTGGCGGTTTCCGCGGACGTTCAGCGCCGCGAGCGCCCGGGGCATTCGCCCGAGGTCGACCTATTTGAAGGTGATCGGCGATTTCGCGCGGTCGAACGATTGGATCGTTTTCGGTTGTGATGACACGGCGAAGGATGAGTTTTTGAACAAGCGTGCGGCCAAAGGCAATCTGGCGGGGCCGGGGCAGTCGCAGTCGAATTTGTGGTTCGTGGCGCCCCGGGCGTTGGATCAATTCGGGCCGGCTCGGGGCGATGGTGCGGTGTGGTTGAATGATGAAGTGAAGGCGGGGGAGTGGTCCGAGCCGTTTTTGTTCGCGGGTTTCGAGCGACGCGGCGTGCACATCACGCATCGCTCGACGAAACCGGTCACTTTCACCTTCAGGAACGACGCGGCGACGCGCGAGATCGAGATCGAGCCGGGGGGCTATTTGTGGCTCGAATTCCCCGCCGAAGAAGCGGGCGAATGGATTCGCGTGAAGGCGGATCGGGATTGCCGGGCGACGGTCATTTTTGAGTACCGCAGCGCCGACCGCCGCGAGAATAAGGCGGATGCGATCTTCGACGGCCTGATGGGGCCGGGTGACGCGAACGGTACCGGTGGCCTGCTGTGGGCGCGCGATGGGAATCGGCGCACGCTGCAAGTCGGCATCGCGACGGGCGGCTATGAGCTGACCGCCGACTTGAAGCTCACGGCGATGAACGATCCGGCGGCGGAGGGGTGGCTGAAGAAGAATGCGGCGATCCCGGCGGGGGTGCTGAGCGCGGATGATGCATCGGTGATTTATATCGACGATGCGAAGCGTCGCTGGCGATTGCCGCGCGGCGATCGGGCATTTGATGCGCCGATTGGTGGCGGGATGCAGCGCGTCGATCGGGAGGTTTGCACGGAGCGCGATCTGTTCAACGCGCATGGGACGTTCTATGAACTGCCCGCGGAGAACGCGGGCGGGTTCGCGAAGATCCGGCCGATCGCAACGCACAACCGCGGGATCATCGACTACTGCTCGTATCGCGGTATGCTCGTCCTCACGGGCATAAGCAACGGCGCAAGCGGCGGACATGTTATTCGAAGCGAAGACGGCAAAGCGGCGGTGTGGGCGGGCGTCGTCGACGATCTCTGGAAGCTCGGCAAGCCGCGCGGCGTCGGCGGGCCGTGGAAGGATTCGCACGTGAAGGCGGGCGAGCCGTCCGATCCGTATCTCATGAATGGCTTCGACGAGAGGAAACTCGCGGTTCGGACCGATCGACGGGCGAAGGTGCGCGTCGAGGTGGACCTGACGGGGGAAGGGGATTGGGTTGAGTATGCGACGATCGATGCATCGGAAACGCCGGTCGAGAAGGCCTTCTCCGCCGGCTACAACGCGTATTGGCTGCGCGTGACCGCCGACGTGGATTGCATCGCGACGGCGCAGCTCGAGTACCGCTGATTTCCCGCCCCCGCGCGACGGGGCGTCGCTCGGATCGTGTGGAACGGCACTTAGGCGAAAGTGCGATCGTGGGGATGGGAAACGGTGGGAAATTCCGGGCAGTGCGAACCGCGATGGCGCTCGGCGATGCGGGATGGGTGACGAAAACGGGTCGTGGATACGCGCGCGATGGGAAATCGCGGGATGGCCCCGATTCGACGGCGAAACGTACATATCGTTGGCCTCCTCCGGTGACGCCGCGGGTTGCACGAAAAGCGCCGGGCGGCGCCCCGCGGTGGGGAAAGGAATCCGTAAACGAGGGAAAAATGCCAAACTGCCCCAGGCGAGGGGTTGCGCAAAAGGCGCTAGAATATGAAGCAGTCAACTTCGGGGAGCAGGCAATGGATGCAAAGATCGCGAGGAGATGATGGCGTCAGAGACACTTCAAGCGGGAGCGGCGGCTCCGAAGTTTGAGCTTCCTTCGAGCACCGGCGAGACGGTCGATCTGGCGAATTACCGAGGCCGACGGGTGGTGCTGTATTTTTATCCCCGCGCAGACACGCCGGGGTGCACCACCGAAGCATGCGGATTCAGCGAGGCGATCGCATCGTACAGAAAGCTCGGCGTGCCGGTGTTCGGTGTCAGCCCGGACCCGATCGAGGATGTGAAGACGTTCGCTGAAAAGTTCAACTTCGAGTTTCCACTGCTGGCCGATGCGGATCATGCAGTGTGCGAGAAGTTCGGCGTGTGGCAGGAGAAGAGCATGTACGGCAGGAAATACTTCGGGGCGGCGCGCACGACGTTCGTGATCGATCCCGGAGGGAAGATCGAGCACGTGTTCGAGAAGGTGAAGCCGGCGGGGCATGATCAGGAAGTGCTGGATTATCTGCGCGGGAAATGACGACATATTCCGATGGCCTGCGCGCTTGCGGGAGGCGCGGGGATTTGATAAACGACGAACTTGTCGCGGCGATGACGCCGTTGTTCGGGCATGGATGCCGTCGCGAAATGTCTACACAAAGGAGTTGTACCCATGGCCAAGCCAGTCAAGAGTTCCCCCCTTGGATCGACGCCAATCCGCAACAGTCCCATTCCGCGTGCCGCAACCCCCTCGGCGGCGCAGGCGGGCAAGCCGATGGGCGCGGCGAAGCAGATTACGTGGGAAGCGATCGCCAAGCGCGCGTACGAGATTTCGCAGAGCCCGCAGCGCGGTTCCGATTTCGACAACTGGATTCGCGCGGAGCGCGAGTTGCGCGGCCGGTGAGGATCTTGAGCCACCGATCGGGCACCGGTGAGCGCCGATAAAATCCGATTTCCACATCGGTGAAAATCGGCGCCCAATCGGTGGCGAATCATCTCGAAGGCGAGCGGCCGACTACCATTCAGCATGATGACCGATGCGGACCTCTCCGCCGTCCCGCTCTTTCCGCTGCCCAGCGTCGTTTTATTCCCTCGGGCAGTCCTCCCGCTGCACATCTTCGAACCGCGCTACCGCATGATGACCGCCGACGCGCTGACGGGCGATCGGCTCGTTGCGATGGCCCTGCTCATGCCCGGATGGGAAAAGACATACTACCAGCGCCCGGCGATTGCGCCGGTCGTTTGCGTCGGCGAGATCCTCAGCCACGAGCGGCTGGCGGATGGCAAGTACAATTTCCTGCTGCAGGGTGTGACGCGGGCACAGGTCGCGCGCGAGCTGCCGGCGACGAAACCGTATCGGCTGGTGGAACTGAACTGCATCGAGCAGATTCCCGCGATGGAGCTGGACCTGGAGGAACACCGACGGCAAATGGAGCGCATGTTCACGAATTGTGCTCTGGCGCAGACGCCGGCGGGAAAGCAGTTCCTGCGGATCGTACACAGCGGGCTGCCCACGTGCGAAGTGGCGGATTTGGCGGCGTTCACGTTCATCGAGGATGTGGCCGCGAAACAGTCGCTGCTCGCCGAGCCCGATATGCGCCGCCGCGTCGAGCGGACTTTGCAGATGCTGGCGGCGGTGAATGAAGCGGTGGGGCACGCAGCGGCGCGATCCAATCCCAGCTTGAATTGACGATGGTCAGCGTCGTATGAAGCGGGCGGTGTTTTGCGTTTGCTGCGCATTTGCGACAGAATGCCGCCGCGACGCGGACGTGCGTCTGCGACAATCGTGTGGTACTTCGCGTACGGCTCCAACCTCAACGCCGCCGCCGTCACGGAGTGGTGTCGTCACTTCAAGCATAAAGCCCCGGCTTTGCGCAACGGGCGTGCGGCGGTTCTCGACAATTACCGGCTGTGCTTTCCGCTGTTCAGCGAATATTGGGGCGGCGGGGTGGCGGATATCGTTTACGATCCGGGCAAATACGTCGCGGGCGTGCTGTACGACCTCACGGGCGCCGACATGGCGGTGCTGGATGACAAGGTCGGGCGCAAGCTGGACGCGACCGGCAAAGACATCGGGATTTACAGGCAGATCGAAGTGACGGTGGCGCCACTGGGCAAGGGCGAGCCGGTAAAGGCGATCGCGTACACCGGCGTCGCCGTGGAGAAATACCACATCCCACCGACGAGACATTACATGGATCTGGTGATCCAGGGCGCGTATTCGTTCGGCCTTTCGATGATGTGGATCGCCTATTTGCAAAGCTTCAGCACGCAGACCGGGAGGAAGCCCCGGCCGCCCGGGACGGGGGATGCGGCGGCGAGGTTGTGACGCAGGATTTGGTTATTCGTTACTCAGGAATCGCCCGTCCCGTTCGTCGCGCGGCGATTTGCAGGTGTCCCGCGCGCGCAGCAGCGCTCGGGTCCTTCAACAGCTCCTGTTCCAGCTTCAACAATCGCTCCGCCGCGCGCTCGTGCGTAAGCAGGTGCTTGTTGTTCCGCACGGGGATGATCGTCTTGCCCTCCACCGCGATCACCTCGAACCCCGATTTCTCGAACATCTTCAGCAGCGACGCCGGCGTGAACGTGGTCAACTCGAACTGCTCGCGCTCATCGGTCGTCAGCCAGTTCGTCCTGCCGCTGCGGACGAACTCCTCCAGCGCATCCAGGTTCCCGCGCTCGACGAAATGATCGAGCGCTGCGAGCTTGTTGTCCGCGGTGGCGATGACGATGCCGCCCGGCCTTGTAATTCGGTGCATCTCGCGTGCGGCGCGTGCCGCGTCGGAGCAGATCGACAGCGGATCGCCCATCGCCACAACCAGCGCGAACTGCTCATCGGCGAGCATCGGCATCGCGACGATGTCCGCGACCACGAGCGCCGCCTTTTTCGCCTTGGCCTCGCTCACCGCCGCCAGCTTGCCGCGGACCTGTTCGATCATGGCGGCGGAGTGATCGACGAACGTCGTCGCAAAGCCGCTTTTGAGCAGCTTGAGTCCCCATTTTCCCGTGCCGCAGCCCAGATCGCAGCACGCCGCCGAACTGTCGCGCGGCAGGTGCGGCTTGATCGATCGCCAGGTCAGCTCGTCGTGAAAACGCCAGTAGGGATCGTCGTAAATCGAGTCGTATTGCCGGGCGACGCGGTCGTGGTATCTGCGAGAGCGATCGTGGTCTTTCGGCATTGGCGGCGATTATAGGAGTCGGCTGGATTGGAATGGAGATTGCGCTGTCGCCCGCTAATGTGGAGGAATGGGCACGCTCGACTACCAAAACGAAAAAACCGCTCGAAAGGACCTGGCGGCGAGCTGGCGGCGGAGATGGTTCGGTGTCAGCCGGCACGATGTCTGGATGGCGCTGGCCAGCGAAGTCGGCGGACGCGTCGAGAGCGGTGGATTTTGGCGCGGCGAGAAAGTCGTGCTCGACGTGCCGCCGTGCTGGCAGATCACGCTCGACACCTACACCGTCTCGACCGGCAAATCCAGCGTCACTTACACGCGCATGCGCGCGCCCTTCGTGAACCTCGACGGCTTTCGCTTCCGTATCTGGCGGAAGAGCATCTTCAGTAATCTCGGGAAGATGCTGGGCATGCAGGACATCGAGATCGGCGATCCGTTCTTCGACGAAGACTTCATCATCCAGTCCCCCGATCCGCATCGCGTCCGCCGGCTGCTCGGCAACCCGCGCTTGCGCGCGCTGATCGCCGCGCAGCCGGCCATTCGATTTACCGTGCTGGATGACGAAGGCTGGTTCGGCGCCACGTTCCCCGCGGGTGTCGATGAGCTGAATTTCTGCGTGATCGGCGTGATCAAGGACCTCGATCGTCTGCGCAGCCTGTTCGAATTGTTCATCGAAACCCTGAACACCTTGTACGCGCTCGGCTCGGCGCACGACTCGCCGGCGGGGGTGAAGCTGTAGCGAAAAAAAGCACTCGCGTGACTGCCTCACGCGAGTGCCGGGATATCCGCTCGGGGGAAAGCGGACAACGGGTTGACACCCCCAACGCTGATCCGCCGACGTCATCCCTGGTTTCAAGTCGTAGGCGGCTGCGGCGGCTGCGGCGGCTTCGGCGGCGGAGGAGGAAGCGGCGGGGGCGGCGGCGGAGCCTGATTCGGCTTCTCGATGCTCGTCAGCAGGTCGTTCGCATCGTTCGATGAACTGTCGGTGCCGTTGCCGCCGTCCACCACGTCCTTGGCGTTGTCCTTGGCGACGAATTTGTCATCGCCTTCCCCGCCGAGCATCGAATCGATGCCGGGCCCGCCGTCCAGGACGTCATTGCCACCCAGGCCCGTCAGCGAATCGTTGCCCGGGCCGCCGACGAGGCGATTGGCCGAGCCGTTCCCGGTGATCTTGTCCGCGCCGCGTCCACCGACGACGTTCTCGACGTCGCCCTTGACGTTGTCGCCCTCGGCAGGCTTGGCGGGTTGTGTGTCGGTTGCGGAGACGGCAGCGGCGCCGTCGTTGGCGGTGCCGTCGAGCGTGATGACGAGCCTGGACTGCGCGTCGTGATAGTCGGCGGTATCGATGCCGGCGCTGCCGTTGAAGACATCGGGCCCGCGTCCGCCGATCAGCACATCGTCGCCGTCGCCGGCGTTCAAGACGTCCTTGCCGTTGCCGCCCTGGAGGAAGTCCTTGCCCGCGCCGCCGTTGAGCTGATCGTCCTTGTCCCCGCCGAGCAGCCGATCGTTTCCATCGCCGCCATTGAGCGTTGCCGGCAGAGCGACACCATGATCGGGGCCGATCGCGATCGCGAGTTGATCGTTCCCCGCCAGGCCGTTGATGACGATCTTCTGAACGTCAGCAGCGAGCGTGGTGGAGTTGGCGCCGTTCTGGCGGATGGTGAGATTCGTGCCGTCCCTGGTGACGATGATGTTGTCGTTGCCTGAGGTCCCTTCGACGGTAAGCACGCCGCCGGACACGCTGAATGACAGCAGCCGTCGTAGTTCCAGTGTTTCGAGCATTCGATCCTCCCGGTTGTTTGTGCCGGGAGTCTGTGCAGGCCGGGACAGGTGGGTTTATCGCCGCGAAAATATTTCCGCGCCGTGATAGGCTTCCGTGCGTGCAGGTAACGACCCAACAGGCGATCGAGCTAGGCTTGGAACACCACCGGGCCGGGCGGCTAAACGAGGCGGAAGCTGTTTATCGACAGGTGCTTGCGCGCGAACCGGGCCATCATGATGCGCTTCAGCTTATGGGAACGCTGGCATATCAGCGCGGGCAGTTCGCCGCCGCCGCCGAACTGCTTGCGTGCGCCATCGCCGCCAATCCCAACGTCGCCCACTACCACAACAATCTCGGCAGCGCTCTTCTCGAACTGGGTCGAGCGGACGAGGCGATCGCTGCGTATGAGAAGTCGCTCGGGCTCGACCCCGATTTCGCCGACGCCCACCGCAATCTCGCCGACGCGCTGACCGACGCCGCAAGGCTCGACGAGGCGATTGCCCATTACGCCCGCGCTGCGCAGCTCAAGCCGAACTGGCCGGACCTGCTGAACAACTTCGGCCATGCGCTTCAATCCGCCGGTCGCCACGCCGACGCGCTCGATCGCTTCCGCGAGGCGCTGTCGCTCGATCCATCGTTCGCGGGGGCGCATGCGAACATGGGCGGCGCGATGCTGGAGATGGGGGCGATCGACGCCGCCTTAGCGAGCCACCGCGCCGCGGCGCGATTACGCCCGGACAGTGCGGCGCTGGCGAGCAACCTGCTCTACGCGATGCACTTTGACCAAAAGGTGGATGATGAATCGCTGTTTAGCGCGCACGTCAACTGGGCGCAAAAGCATGCATCCCATTTAGTCGCGGCGCATACCTCGCTTGCAGACCTTCCTCGCGCTGCGCATCGTCCGCTGCGCATCGGTTACGTCTCCCAGGATCTGCGCGATCACCCCGTCGGGCGCTTCCTCTTCCCCATCCTCGCGAATCACGACCGCGCCCGCTTCGAGATCCACATCTTCAGCGACGTCCAGACCGAAGACGCATTCACCGCGAAGCTCAAATCCTGCTTCTGCCCCTGGCATGCGACACGCCGGCTCACCGATGAGCAATTGGCCCGGCTCATTGCCGAACACGACATCGACATCCTGATCGACCTCGCCGGTCACACCGGGGGCAATCGGCTGCTCACTTTCGCGCGCAAGCCCGCACGCGTTCACGCGACCTGGCTCGGCTATCCCGACACGACCGGACTGTCGACGATCGACTTCCGCATCACCGACGCCATAGCCGATCCGCCCGGCCAGAGTGATTCGCGGCATACCGAGCGGTTGATCCGCCTGCCGCGCGGCTTTCTCTGCTATCACGCGCCCGGCGATCTTCCGCCGCTCGCGCCGCGCGACGGCCCGCCGACGTTTGGATCATTCAACAACCTCGCGAAACTGTCATCGCAGACGCTCGACCTGTGGCGGCGGATTCTTGACGCGACTGCGGGTTCACGTCTGCTCATCAAGTCGCAGGCGATCGGCGACGCGCGCGACCGGGAGGCTCTGCGAACGCGCCTCGCCGCCGCCGGTCTACCGATCGATCGATTGGACGTTCGCACGCGCAGTACATCCCATGCAGAACATCTCAGCGTTTACAACGAGGCCGACGTCGCCCTCGATCCGACGCCTTACAACGGCACGACGACGACGTGTGAGGCGCTGGCGATGGGCGTGCCGGTGGTCGCGTTGGCCGGCGCCCGCCACTGTGCGCGCGTGGGCGCGAGCATCCTGATCCACGGCGGGTTCGTTGACTGGGTCGCCGATTCAATTGAGCGGTACATCGAGACCGCGACCGCGCTCGCACAGTCGCCGCCCCCGCGAAACAACGTGCGATCGCGCTTCCTCGCCTCGCCGGTATGCGACGGCGCGAGCTTCACGCGCGATCTTGAGGCGGCCTATCGCGAAATGTCGTCCGCCGGCGTGCGGACTCGATAGATCTGGAACTTCTGATCCTCCGAGAGTAGCTCGCGGACCTTCACGAGGTTCGCCGGCGGCGCAGGGGGCGTGCGGTTGTTCTTGGATTGCGCGATCACGATCAGCGCCGGCTCGCTCGCCGCCAGCGTTTCCAATTCCGCCGCCGATGCGACGGGCGGGATGACTTGCTCCAGCGCGAACACCAGCGGCAGGCTGACGTTCTCACCGAAGAATCGATACGGCCCGGGTCCGACTTCATGAATCGCCCGCGCGACCACCCGGATGTCGTCGCTGCGCAGGGTCGGCGCCCAGACGATCGTGAGCGACGTGATGTTCACGACAGCCGCCGTCGCCAGCGCGGCGATACCCCGCGCTGTCGAGCGCATCAGCACGATCATCGCGGCGGAGGCGATTGCAGCCGTCACCGCGGCGACAATCCAATCCGCGACCATGATCCCGCCGCGCTGATGGCGCGCGACCACCGGTATCGCCGCTGCGGCCAGGAGCATCATCGCCGCCGTCGCGATCAGCAGCACGCGCACGAGCTTGACATGCGGCGAAGCGCCGCGCGCGACATCGACGAGCAGCCAGGCGGTCAGAATCGCCAGCGGCGGCGCGGCCGGCAGGAGATAGTGATACTGCCGCTGCTCGGAGACCAGCAGCGGGACGAAGGTCGCCGCAAACCACATCAACAGCACGCGAATCCGCCCGTCGCCGCGCCAGTGATAAATGCTGACGACCATCGCCACGGGCACAAACGCACACCACGGCGCGATCGCACGCAGAAGCATGGGGAAGTAGACCCAGACCGGCTGCTCATGCGCATCGCCCGCCACGCCGACGCGAAGCTCGTGCATGAAGGTCTGCGCTTCGACCTCGCTGAGCACGTAGGCGTACCACCATCCCCCGATCAGCAGCGCGATGATCGGCGCGCCGCTACGCAACCATCGCCATGGAAGTTTCCAATCCCTCTCCGCTGCCGCCAGCGCGATGAGGAAAATGAGCACGAAAACCGCCGGCAGACCCTTGCCCATCATCGCCATGCCGACCGCGGCGCCGCTCAGCGCGAACCAGCGCATCGCGCGCTGCGGCGATTCCAGGCCGCACCAGATGCAGGCGATCGCCGACACGATGAAGAGGTTGGCCAGCACATCGGTTTCGGCCAGGCGCGCGTGGCGGACGAAAATGAGCGACGAAAGCATCATCGCCACCGCCAGCCACGCCGCCCATTCATCAAGGAAGCGTCGCACGATGAGGAAAATCACGATCAGCGTCGCGAAGCCGGCGATTGCGGATGCTGCGCGTCCCGCCGTTTCATTGACGCCGCCGATTCTGAACCCCGCCGCCGCCAGCCAATACGCCAGCGGCGGCTTTTCAAGGCGCACGTCGCCGTTGAGCGTCGGCACGAGCCATTTCTTGCCCCCGGTCTCGAGCGATTCCCGCGCGGTCTCCAGCACGCGCGCCTCCTGCGTCCGCTGCACCGGGGGAAAGCCGATCGGCGCGATCATCAGCACGAGGATTGCCAGCCACAGCGCGCTTCGTCTGGCCCGGGTCATTGGCTCGCCTGCGTGCTGGCGTCGGAAGGCTCGCGCACGAACGCGTGATACCAGTCGGCGTCGCGCTTGATGCGCGCAAAATAGCTCCATCCAATCGGTGGCGGGGGCGGCGCGGGAGCGTCCCCGTGTGTGAGTGTGATGTAGACTTGCGGCCGGCGCGACGGCCTGATGTCCGCGGGATCGCCCACCCACGGCGCGATGCGGTTGAGATAGATCGAAAAATCCCCGGGTACGCGCCGCGGGCCCTGCGGGCGGAGGTAGTACGCCTCGGCGTCCGGGAATTCGTCCCACACCAGTTTCGCCAGCGGCCGCATTTCGCTTCGCCCTTCACTCGAAAACCGGTAACCGCTGTAGAAGAGCGGCTGCAACAGCAGCATCGCGCCCGCCACCGCACCGGCCAGCGCCAGCGGCCACTTCCGCGCGGCCGCCGACGCGATGCCGATCAGCGCCGCGAGAAACGCGATCGACATCATGGCCACCTGCGGTGTGTACCACGACGTGCCGTCGTCGCGCTTCAACTTCAGCATTCCCGCCAGCGGCAGGCCGATCGCGATGACCAGCACGATCGCCCACTGCACGATCGGCGGCACGCGCCGTCTGTCGGTCGAGTCGAGCATCGCGCTGAGCCCGCGGGCGGCGATGATGGCGGCCGGCGTGAGCATGGGCAGCAGGTAACGCTCCTTACGATCTGGAAAGCAGCTCATGACGATAATCGGCACGATCAGCAACAGCAGCGCGAAGAGCCAGCCGTCGCGCGCTTCCCCATCGCCTTTGCGCCGCATCGTGAACGCTTCAACCGCCGTCCAGATGGCCCCGTGAATCAGCACCACAGTCCACGGCATCATGTACGCAAGCAAAGAAAGGTAGCTGAACGTGTTTCCCGAGCGCTCCACGGGGCTGGCGCGCGTCAATTCCAGCCTCCACCGCTCCCACACCGTCGGAACCTGCATTGCCACCCAGGCATACCATGCTCCGCCGATGATTATCATGATCACCAGGCCCGTCACCATCGGCAGAATTCGTATTCGCTTGCGCGCCAGCGCGCAGAAAGCCGCGGCGGGGGCGATCGTCTGCAGCAGCGCGACTGGCCCCTTGCTCATCAGCGCCAGTGCCAGCGCCGCACCCGCCACCATCGCCGCCAGCCACGTCGTCCTCATCAGGCAAATGCGCGCCAGCGCCGCCATCGCGATCGACGTCCATAGCGCCAACTGCACATCCGTCGTCGCTTGCTTCCCGAAGCGCAGCCAATATAGCGTCGAGCCCGCGATCGTCATCGCGAGCAACCCCGTCCAAACGCCGCCGATCGTCCGCCCGCAATGGAAGATCGCCAGCAGCATCAAGCACGATGACAGCAGCGCCGGCCAGCGCATCTGCCACGCCAGCGATCGATACGCCGCGTCGCGGACCTTCGCATCGCGCGAATCGAGGTCGCGAAACGTGTGCGGCGGAACGGCGAGGGCACAAAGCCAGCTCGCCAGGGGCGGCTTGGCCGTGCGCGGCTCGCCTTGCAGCGTCGGCACGAGCCATCGGCCATTGCGATGGATTTCCAGGACGGTCGAGACGGTCAGGTTCTCCATGCCGGATGAGAACTCGACCCATGACAGCGTCGGCGCCGTCGCGATGAAGAAAGTTGCCGCGATGAGCAGTGCCGCCGGCCAGCCGCCGCGGTTATCGGACTGCGCTGCGGCCAGCTCCGCCTCGATATTCATGCGGCGGCGAGTCTAGCGACGGCGCCAACTTTGACCACTGCGCGGCGCTGCTTTGTCCGGTAACGTGCGCCCGCGCGCATCGCGCGATGAAATTTTCGTGCAGGGCTTCACCACCTTCAATCACGACCGGGCGCGATAACCACCTTTGGGCTTGCTTTTTCCCGGCAAAATTCGCGATTCGGTGCATCCTGTTTCCACAGGATCAGGAGGCTCAGTTTGCTGCCATTTGGAACCACACGGAAGCTCCCCCGAAATTCCAAACTCGATCGCGCGGCTACGCCGGTGATTGAGACGCTCGAGCTCCGCCAGCTCATGAGCGCGAGCACCGTCCAGCCGACGCCGTTCTTCCTCGACTTCGGCTCCAATCGCGGCGAGGTGGTGGACAAGGACGGCCAGGGGACCGGCTTCACGCGCGTGCAGGCCAACAAGCTGGGCAACGAATATCAGCCCGCGCTGATCGATCTCGACACCGCCCTGGGCGTCTTGAAGATCACCAGCACAGGCAACTCGACCGCCGGCAGCAACACCAACGGCGACAACACGCTCACCAACGCGCTGGAGACGCAGTTCAACGCCACCACCAGCGGCTTCAAGATCACCACGCGCCTCGTCGGCCCGCTCAGCTACATCAACACGCCCTCCGAGCAGGCCGGCATCATGTTTGGGCCGGACCAGGACAACTTCATCAAGCTGGTCGCGATTTCTCAGCCAACCGGCACGTTCGTGCAGTTCGGCGACGAGCAGTCCACCAATGGGACGACGTTCACGCACGCGGTTGATCTCAAGACGAGCATCGGCAGCTTCGCCAGCATCAACACGCTGGATCTCCAAATCCAGGGCGACGCGGCGACGGGTGTCGTCAGCGCGTACTACGCGATCAACGGCGGCGCGTGGGTGAAGATGAGCAAGACCATCACCCTCAGTGGCGCGAGCAAGTCGGCCTTCTTCAACTCCGCCGGCCGCGCGGGGTTGCTCGCGGCGCACAAGAACGACGTCGGTCCCGAGACGTTCGTCTTCGACAGCTTCCGCATCGACGGCGGAACGATCACCAACGCCCGCCCGAACGTGACCGCCAGCCGGCCCGGCGGGGGGGATGTCGGCATCGGGCGCAGCGCCTTCGTCTCCGCCGACGTCAAACTCCCCACGCCCGGCGCGGGCATCGACGTTGACACGCTGACCTCGACGAACGTCAAGCTCTATCGCTCCAGCGATAAGCGGGCGGTCACCCTGGTGCTCAACACCAGCGGCGCCGGCGACGCCATCGTCGCCACCCCGACCGGCCTGCTCGACGCGAACACGACCTACACCTTCGAAGTCACCGCCGGCCTCAGGGACACCGTCGGCGCGGCGTTTCAGCCGTACACGATGACCTTTACCACCGGCAGCACCGGCGGCGAAGCCGATCCGTCGCTGGCGTTTGAAAAAGTCACCCTGCCGACCGCGCAGGGTCACAGCTACACCAGCGTCATCGTCGGCCCTGATGGAAAGCTCTACGCCGGCACGGATGACGGGCTCATTCAGCGCTTCACGATCAACTCCGATGGCACGCTCGGCTCTGCACAGAACATCACCAGCCTCATCAACGCCGAAGGGGGCCCGCGGCTCCTGACCGGCATGGCCTTCGATCCCGCGTCGACCGCGTCGAACTTGGTTCTGTGGGTCAGCCACAGCGATGGGGCGCTGGTCAACGCATCCGACTTCTCGGGCAAGATCACGAAGCTCAGCGGAGCGAATCTTCAGAACGTGCAGCACGCGGTCATCAACCTGCCGCGCGCCATCCGCGATCACGCGACCAACCAGCCGGTCTTCGGTCCGGATGGAGCGCTCTATTTCAACCAGCCCAGCATGAGCGACATGGGCGCCCCGGACAACGCCTGGGGCCTGCGCAATGAGCACCTGCTCAGCGGCGCGATCCTCCGCCTGGACACGGCGCTGGTCGGCGAAACGCCGATCGACGTGAAAACGGATTCCGGCGGAACGTACAATCCGTTCGCGGTCGGCGCGCCCCTGACGATCTACGCGACCGGCGTGCGAAATGCTTACGACATGGTGTGGACCGCCGACGGCCGGCTCTATGCACCGGTTAGCGGGGCGGCGTCCGGTGGTAACACACCGTCGACGCCCGGCGGGTCGTATTCGTTTGGCCCGGAGCAGCGCATCGACGCGAGCTGGATGGGCCCGTACACCGGCCCCAACGTTCCCGGCTTGGGCGCGATTCCCGAAACCCAGAACGACTACCTCTACGGCATCCAGAGCGCCGGCTACTACGGCCAGCCCAACCCCGTGCGCGGCGAGTTCGTCCTCAACGGCGGCAACCCGACCGGCGGCATTGACGACTACGAAGTCGTCACTTACCCCGTCGGCACCGAGGCCGATCGCAACTACCGCGCGCCGATGTACACCTTCGGCAAGAGCTATTCGCCCAGCGGCATCGTTGAATACTCCGGCGCGGCGTTCGGTGGAGCCCTCAGTGGCAAGCTGCTCGTCACGCGCTACGGCGGCGGGGATGATGTCATTGTCCTGACGCGCGGCGCCGGCGGAAAGATCGTCGCCGACAACAGCGGCATCGCCGGCCTGTCGAATTTCGTCGACCCGCGCGACATCGCCGAGAACAACGCCACCGGCTTCCTCTACATCGCCGAATACGGCGGCCAGCGTATCACCCTCGCCCGCCCGATCGCGGCCGGCGCGAACCTTACGCCTTCCAAGCTGGCGATGTACTTCAACGACACCACCGCCAGCGGCGCCAGTGCCGGCCAGATCCTCACCATCAAGAACACCGGCACGGCGGCACTCACGCTGCCCACCGATGCATTCAGCCTCAACGGAACGGATGCGGCCCGCTTCAGCATCAGCAACAAGCCCACGCTCCCGTTAACGCTCGCGCCCGGGCAATCCACGACGATCACGGTCTCGTTCACGACCAACGCCATCGGCATCAAGGCCGCCAATCTGCAGATCAAGAGCAGCGACCCGGACACGCCGCTCATGCAGCTCCCCCTGCGCGGCCTGGGGACGGCGGGCACCGGCGGGGCCAATGAGCCGTCGCTGCAGCGCATTCTCGACCTGTACCAGCTCCCGATCAACGTCGGCGACAGCAATCCGGCGGACGTCTACCTCGACGATCCCCCGGCGTCGCCGAACGATGAGATCATCGCGTCGCTGCTCAAAAAGGCGGGCAACGGCCCGGTCACGATCGAGCCGCTGGCGAGCTTCGGCGTCGGCAACTCGAGCACGCCGACCACGCGACTGGGCTATTACAACCCCGGCAACCGCTTCGACCGCACCGAGCTGTTCACCATCACCGGCACGACCAGCGCGCAAAGCGTCAACCCCAATCTCTCCGGAGTCACCAGCTTCGATCCCGGCTCCAGGGCTTTCGGCCTTTATTCGCAGTGGCCGAGCATGTATCCGTCGGTCGTCAGCACGCCCGGCGGAACGGAGGTTTACAGCGAGGACCGTCTCAACGAAGCCTTCGACCCCAACAGCCCGCGCAAGGTCCGCTTCTACCAGCTCAAGACCGCCGACGGCGCGGAAATCCCCAACGCCTACGTGATGGCATGGGAAGAATTCAGCGGCGGATACGACAACCAGGACTTCGTGGCGATCATCCGCAACGTCCAGCCAGTCGCCGCCGGGCCGGAGATCGGGTTTGAGAACCTCGACACCCTTTCCTTCACTGATCGGCTGACGTTCAACCGCGTGCAGATCCAGCCGCCGGATGTGAAGATCGACCCGATCACCGGTGACGAAACCCAGCCGCCGAACAACGTGGTGCACGATATCGCGGTCCTGCGCGTGCGCAACACCGGCACCCAGTCGCTGGACATCTCGTCGATGACGATTTCGTCCGGATGGACGATCCAGAATCCGCCGGCCGTCCCGATTTCGATCCCGGCGGGCGGATACATCGACCTGACGGTGAAGTTCACCTACACCGGCTCGAGCGGGGGCAAGCTGCTCAATGGCTCGCTGATCATTCACTCCAACGACAGCGACGAGGAGACGTCGACGATCCAGCTTTCGGGCTTCTGGCAGTACAAGTCGGAGCACCCGGAGCCGACGCTCCAGGAAATCGTCAACATCTTCGGCTACTCGACCGTCATCAACAAGGCCGGCGAAGTGCTCAACGAGGGCGGCAAAATCTCGCGCATCGGCGACGAAGTGCTCTCGGGGTACTGGCGCAAGGCCGACGCGACGCAGAACGTCACCGTGCGACAGCTCGCCGCCTATCACACGCAGGGCAATACCGCGTTCATCCGGTATTTCGTGAAGAACTCGAGCGGCGGGGTGACGCAGACGAACCTCTTCACACACGACGGCCTCGAAGGCCAGTCCATCCTGCCGCACCTCACCAACTCGCTGACGTCGCCGGCGCAGGCGGGCTTTACGAACAACAACGCCTTCGGCTTCCGCATCGACAGCGAGTGGAGCGACCCCGCGCTCAACGCCGCGCCGGCGGAGAACCCCGCCGACCAGGGGCATCACGTCCGCTTCTGGGTCGCGCGCGATCGTGAGGGCAAGATCATTCCCAACACGTATCTCATGGCGATGGACTACGCCGGGATTAACTACGACTACAACGACAACGTGTATCTCGTGAGCAACATCAAGCCCGAAACCCCGCCCGGCGCGCCGACCGGCGTCGCCGTGACGTCCAATGGCGCGGGCACGATGCTCACGTGGACGGCGAACAAGGAGCCGAACATCAAGGGCTACAACGTCTATCGCTCCGATGCGATCGATGGGACGTACGTCAAGATCAACGAGATCCTCCTGACCACGGCCGACTTCAACGACGTGAATGCGCCGGTGGGCGTGACGGCATACTACCAGATCCGCGCTGTCGACCTGAACGGCGGTGAATCGGCGCCCGCGGCGATCGATGCGGTCCGGCCCAGCGACATTACGCCGCCCGCCACGCCCGCAGACTTCTTTGCGACCGGCTCCTACTCCGGCATTGGTCTGGATTGGACGAACAACACCGATCTCGACCTGGCCGGGTATCGGGTGTACCGCGCTTCCAGCTTTGGCGGGGTGTACGAGCTGCTGAATCCCGATGCGCTGCTCACCAGCTCCGATTTCTTCGACGCGTCGGCCGCGCCGGGCGTCACCAGCTACTACCGCGTGACCGCGGTCGATACCTCCGGCAACGAGTCCGCCGCCAACACCGCCAACGCGCAGCGCACCGTCGTCGACGTGACCCCGCCGGCCGCGCCCGCAGGCGTGACGGCGACGGGCTCGCTCAGCTCGATCGCGCTGGACTGGAACGACAACGGCGAGATCGACTTGGCCGGCTACAACGTCTACCGCTCGACGTCGCAGTTCGGCACGTACAAGAAGCTCAACACGAGCCTGCTGACGCTGTCGGATTTCCTCGACACCACGGCGACCGCCGGCGTGAAGTCGTGGTATCGCATTACGGCCGTCGATGCCAACGGCAACGAATCGACCGCCGCGACCACGAGCGCCACGCGCGTTCCCGACACGACCCCGCCCGCCGTCCCCACCGGCTCGACCGCGTCGGGTTCGACCGGCGGCATCTTCGTCGACTGGAACGACAACACCGACACGGACTTCGGCGGGTACAACATCTACCGCTCGGATTCGGCGACCGGCATGTTCGTCAAGCTCAACGCGACGCCGCTGACCGCGAGCCAGTTCGTGGACGCCACCGCGCCCCAGTCGGTTGCGAGCTACTATCGCATCACCGCGGTTGATACCTCGGGCAACGAGTCATCGTACGACACGACCAGTGCCGTTCGTCCCGACTCGATCGCTCCGAACGCGCCCAGCGGCGTGCAAAGCACGGCGACGTTCAGCGGCATCACCATCTGGTGGCTGCCCGCGGGCGAAAGCGATGCGGCGGGGTGGAACATCTACCGCAGCACCGCGCCGGACGGGATCTTCACCCGCATCAACGGATCGATGCTCGTCAGCCGCGTGTTTGACGACTCCGCCGCCCCCGCGGGCGTCGCGAGCTACTACCGCGTGACCTGCGTCGATAAGTTCGGCAACGAATCGACCGCCTCCACTACTGCCGCCTACCGCCCGGACGTCGGCGCCAACGGCAACGCGAACGACATGGCCTACGACTACAAGGGCCTGCTGCACTTCGCGTATTACGACAGCGTCACGAAGCAGCTCAAGTACGCGACGCGCTCGAGCAAGGGTTGGTCGGCGCTGCAGACGGTGGACACCACCGGCGACGACGTCGGCAGCCAGTTGTCGCTGGCCGTCGATGGCAACCGCAAGCCGGCCATTGCGTACTTCGACGCGACCAGGGGCGATCTGCGTTATGCGGAGCTGGTCAACGGCGCCTGGCAGGTGACCACGATTGACTCGACGAACACCACGGGCCAGTTCCCATCGCTCAAGTTCGACCAGCGCAACCGCGCCGCCATCGCATTCTACAAGCCGACGACCGGCGACCTCCGCCTGGCGTTGTTCAATGGGACGGCGTGGAGCGTGCAGGACGTCGCCACCGTCCGCGACGTCGGCCGCTCGGCGTCGCTCGCCCTTCAGCCCAGCGGCCTGTGGGCGATCGCGTACGAAGCGACGAGCAACAAGCAGATGCACTACGCGTATCAGACCAGCGCGACCGTCTGGAAGACGCAGGTCATCGATACGACGACGCTCGGCGTCTCCGGCATCTCGCTGGCCTTCGATAGCAGCGGGCGCGCGAGCGTCAGCTACCAGGAGACCGGCCTGGGCGATCTGAAGTTCGCCGTGCTGAAGAACAACGTCTGGTACGCCGGCACGGTCGCGTCGACGGGCGTGGTCGGTGCGTACTCGCGGCTGGTCTTCGGCTCCGATGGCCGGGCGAACATTTTCTACTACGACCAGACCATGAACCGCCTGATGCATGCCAAGGGCAACAGCGGCAACTGGACGACCGCGATCCTCGAAACCGCCGGCGGGAAGTTCGCTTCGGCGGTGCTGGGGACCAACGCGAAGATCACATACGCGTGGCTGGACACGGCTTCGAACGTGCTGGCGCTGGATGAGCTCTGATCCATTCCTCCCTCGCCCTAAGGGAGAGGGTCGGGGTGAGGGCCTGCCAGTTCCCCGATGACCCGCGCCAGCCCCGCGACGACGCGCGCCGTGCGATCGTAGTCGATCTTGTCGGGGGTATCCTGCGTCGTGTGGTAATGCGGATACCGAAACGGCGCCGTGTCCGTGATCATCAACGCCGGGTAACCCTGCCGGCTGAAGCTCCAGTGGTCCGACCAGCCGACCCCTTCGATCGACGCCGGCGCCGCGCCGCCGACGCTGGGAAATTTCGTGTGGCTGCGGAATGATCCGACACAGCGCGACACCAGGTCGCCCGCGCCACTCTCGCCGACGAACGCGATGAAGTTGCCGACCTTCGGATAGAACATCGACAAGATCGCCGGGTATTTCTGGCTGCCTTTCTCGTCGCGGTAATAGCCAATCGTCTCCGGCGTGAGCATCGCCACAATTTTTTCGCCGCGCTGTCTGCAGCGTTTGGCGTAAACGACGCTTCCCATGTCGTCGGTTTGAAAAAACGGCGGCTCCTCATTGACGAAAGCGACGTAACGGATCGTGCGCGCGAATTTACGCTCGTTCAGCAGGCGCGCGATCTCGAAGACGGCGGCGACGCCGCTGGCGTTGTCGTTGGCGCCGGGGGCGCCGCGGACGGAGTCATAATGAGCGCCGACGACGACGATCTCGTCCGCCTTGCTCGTGCCCGGCACTTCAATTTCGATGTTCGCGAAGGTCTTGGAGTGCGCGAGATATTCCTGCCGCGCCGGCGCGCGGCCGAGCTGCTTGAATACCTGCTCGACGTATTGGGCCGCCCGCTCCAGCTGCTCATAGTGCCAGCAATTCCGCTCGCCGATCTCGCCCGCGAGCACCTGCACGTGATCCTTCAGCCGCCGCGCGACCTCGGTTTCGTCGGCAGTGAGCGGCGGCAGGGGACCACTGAACGATCGGCCGGGCATGTTGATCTTCATGCAGCCTCCCAGGCACAGCAGCGCGGAGCATGTCAGGATCCACGATTTCACGCCAGCCGCCACCGGATCAGCCCCGCCGCGAGAAACGCCGCGCCTGCGGCCGACAAGAGCGGCGAAAGTGCAACTCGGCCGGGCGGACGCGGAAAATCGATCGCCGACGTGCGCATCGGTTCGATTACCTCTCCGCCGGTGCGCTTCGCCAGCTCCGTCAGCGTTTCCAGGTTGTTCCCGATCGCGTCGAACTCCGCCGGATAGCGCCCCGGCAGCGCCCGGCGATCGAGGAGATGGCCGTCGATTTGCACCACCGCAGTCCGCATCTGTGACAGTGCGGGCATCGTCAGCGCGTAGCGCCCTGGGCCGGTCTGGGGGATCGGCTCAGACGTCTGCGACCACCGCCCCGAATACAGCTCCAGCTTCATCGGCAGATGGTTTGCGGGACGCGAGTCGTTCTGCGCATCAATTGTGACGCGCACGTCGCGGCCAACCTCCCATTGGACCGCAAACCGCGGATCGCGCGGCGGAACGGCTACGCGGTTGGCGAGGATCTCGATCGCATCATTGGACGGGCGGTACGCGCACGAGATCACGGCGCCCGCGCCCAGGTTCCATGCGGCGGCAAGCGGCGGACGCTCGCCCTCGCTTGCCTCCGCCAGCAGCGTCGCCGTCGGCTTCAGCCACGTCCGATTCCACAGCTCGACGCGCTGCGGTGATAGATTGGGCCCGGCGTCGGTGAATCGAGCGGTCACCGGCTCGCGCATGATCCACGGGTTGATGATCGCGCTGAACAATTGCTCCAGCTCGTGTTCCCAGTTGCGCGGATCGTCCTGCTCGATAAGCCGCCCGCCGGTCGCGTTCACGATCCGCCGCAGCGGATTCGTCGCGTCCAGCGGTTGGGTCGTCAGCGCGTTCACCGTGACGCGCTTGGCCGTGAGCTGGGCGATCATCGCATCGGTTTCCGGCAGATCCGCCTGCGCATCGGTGACGACAACGAGCTGCGACGGCACCGCCGCCTGCGCGATCTTGGCGATCTCGCGCAACGCGGGGCCAAGATTGGTGGGGCCTTGCGGGCGCACGTCGTGGGGAACCAGCGCGTTGAAATTGGTCTGGCTGACGAGATCGCCCTGCGTCCACCAGCGCACGGCGGCGGCGAAATTGCCGATGCTGAGCGGATCGGCGGGGGGAAGCGCCGGAACCAGTTCCTCGATCGCCGTCGTCGCGAACCGCCAGCGCGTGTTGTCTCCGATGCGCGACGCCATCGATCCGCTGGAATCGACCAGGATCATCCAGTGGCGCAGCGGGGCTGGTGGATTGCTCGAAAGCGGCGAGAGCAGCTCGAACATGCTCCCCGGGTAACCGCCCGCCGCGAACGCGTGCTCCCCCCCAATGAACATCAGCCCGCCGCCGAAGCTTCGAACGTACTGATCGAGCACCGGCTGCTGATCGGCGAGCTGGTGGGCGCGGACATCGCTGAGCACGACCACGCCGGCGGCAAGATATTCCGCGGCGCTTTGCGGGGCGAGCTGCGGGTCGATGTGGCGCCAATCGGCGCTGGGCGGCGCGTCCTGGCCGATCCACCAGCGCCCAAGCTGCTGCGGGGGCGGAACGCGGATCGCCAGCTGATCGTTCTCCGGCCAGGCGTCGTGCCCGCCCAGGCGGGCGACGACTTCCGCCGCGCCGGCGTCGACGTGCGCGCTGAAGATCTGGCGATCGAGCGGGTCGACCGGCTGTGTCGTCGGGGCGGCGCCGGCGATGCGCAGATCGCGGTCGATGCCGTTGCTCTGCGCCGTCACGATCACGTCGCGATCGCGCAGCTCGATGTTCGCAATCCGGCCATCCGCCGGCGAGTCCAGCGCAGGGTCGATCACCGCGTACGTCGGTGGCGCGGTTGGCGGCAGGGCGAATCGGCCGTCGCTGAACAAAAGCACGGCGCTGGCGGCGGGCGGGGAGTAGACGGTTCGCGGCGAGGGAAGCTCAGGCGAGAGTGTGTCGAGCGATGTCTCGCTCGTCTCGTCGGCAAATTCGTACAGGCGATAGCGCCGTCCGCCGAGCAGCTCGTCGATTCGCCTCTTCAGCGCCGCGGGATCGTGATAGCTTGCCCCGCGCGTGCTGGCCGACGCGTCGATCATGACCGCGATCTCAGGTTCGCGCGCGCTCCGCCAGCTCGCCTGCCCCGCCGCCATGGAGAGCAGCATCAATCCGCTCCCCATGAGCGCGGCCGCGCCGCGCGTCAACAGCGCTCGCCTCGCCAGTGCGAGGACCGCGCAAAGGGCGACGGCGAAAACGGCGGCGGCGAACAACCCACCCGATTCGAAACTAACCCGCCAATGGAGCATCGTGTGTGTGCTTGGGCTAGAATCGTATCCCATGGCGACGAAGGCGGCGAGATCGACGACGATCCTGAGCGTGCGGCGCGGCGAGAATGTGGCGCTGGGCGGGGACGGGCAGGTGACCCTCGGCAACGTCGTCGCCAAGGCCGACGCCACCAAAATTCGTCGCATCGCAGGCGGGAAAGTGCTGGTCGGCTTCGCCGGCTCGGCGGCGGATGCGTTCGCGCTGCTCGAGCGGCTGGAAAAAAAACTCGGCGAATTCCCCGACAATACCCGCCGGGCGGTCGTTGAACTGGCGAAGGAGTGGCGGACCGATCGCGTCCTCCGCCGGCTCGAAGCCATGCTCGCGGTCGTCGACAAATCCACCAGCCTGATCGTCAGCGGCGCCGGCGACGTGATCGAGCCGACCGACGGAGTCATCGGCATCGGCTCCGGCGGCGCGTTCGCGCAGGCGGCGGCGAAGGCGCTGCTCAGCCATTCGAAGATGGAACCGCGCGAAATCGTCGAGTCGGCGCTGAAGATCGCCGGGGAAATCTGCATCTACACCAACACCACCATCAAGGTCGAAACGCTTTGAGGAGATCGCAATGAGCGATGAAGTAGCGGCGGAATTCATCCGATCGACCCGCCACGTCCTCTCCGAGGGCATGCGCAAGATCGAACATTGCGCCAGACAACTCAACGACGAGCAAATCTGGTGGCGACCCCGGGAAGAGATGAACTCCATCGCCAACCTGATGCTTCATCTGGATGGCAACCTGCGGCAATGGATCGTCTCGGGTGTCGGTGGGGCGGCGGACATCCGCAACCGCCCGCGCGAGTTTGGCGATCGATCGAATCGATCGAAATCGGAGGTTCTCGCGCAGCTGAAGGCGACCGTGAACGAGGCGGACACCGTCCTCGCCAAAGTCTCGCGGCTGGAGCTGCTGCGCAAGCGTCGCATCCAGGGCTTCGACGAGACCGGGCTGAGCGCCATCATGCACACAGTCCCGCATTTCCGCGGGCACACGCAGGAGATCATCCACATGACCCGCCAGCAGCTCGGCGGGGCGTACAAGTTCGATTTCGTGCCCACGGGCAAGGAACAAATCTCCGCCGGTGCCGAGTGACCGTGACGTCGATCCTGGACATCCTCCCTGAGCCGCCGACGATCGATGTCGTCGACATCGGCGCCAACCCGATCGACGGCGATCCGACGTACAAGCCGCTGCTCGATGCCGGCATCGCGCGCGTTGTGGGTTTCGAGCCGATCCCGGAAGTCCTTGGCGCGCTGAAGGAAAAGGCCGGCCCGCGCGAGACGTATCTGCCCTTTGCGCTGGGCGACGGCGGCGAGCACGAGCTTCAGGTTTGCCGCGCATCGGGAATGTCCTCGTTTTTGCCCGGAAACACGAAGATTTTCGGCTACTTTCACGGCTTTGAAAAATGGGGCGAGGTGCTGCGCACGATCAGGCTGCAGACGACCCGCCTCGACGACATCGAGCCGATCGCCGACGTCGATCTGCTCAAGATCGACGTCGAGGGCTACGAGCTGCAAATCCTCAAGCATGGTCTGAGCAAGCTCGCGATGGCGACGATCGTGCAGATCGAGGTGAACTTTCTCCCGCTGCACGCCGATCAGCCGCTCTTCTCGGACATCGATCAGTTCCTCCGCGCCCAGGGCCTGGTCATTCACAAGTTCGCCAACATGCACAGCCGCGTCTTCCGCCCGATCGTGGTGAACGGCAACGCGTATGGGGGCCTCAGTCAGATCGTCTGGACCGACGCCCTTTACGTCCGCGACTTCACGCGCTTCGACGAGCTGCCGGCGGACAAGCTGCTCAAGACGGCGGTGATGCTTCACGAGGCGTTCGGCTCGCCGGACCTGGCGAACGTGGCGCTGATGGCGTACGACCGCAAGACCGGGAGCACGCTTTCGGATCGATATCTGCGCCAGGTGCTGAACGTGACGGTCGGGGCGGGCTAAGATCAGCATCATGCAGCACCTCACGCCGCGCCAGATCGTTTCCGAGCTCGACAAGTACATCGTCGGGCAGGCCGACGCCAAGCGCGCTGTCGCGGTTGCAGTTCGCAATCGCTGGCGGCGGCAGCAGGTCGCCGAATCGATGCGGCAGGATGTTTCGCCGAAGAACATACTCATGATCGGTCCGACCGGCGTGGGCAAGACGGAGATCGCGCGGCGGCTGGCGGGGCTGGTGAACGCGCCGTTCATCAAGGTCGAGGCGACCAAGTACACCGAGGTCGGGTACCACGGCCGCGACGTCGAATCGATGATCCGCGATCTGCTCGACTCGGCGATCGGCATGGTGCGCGAGGAGATGACCGAATCGGTCAAGGGGCCGGCACAGAAGCAGGTTGAGGAGCGGCTGCTCGATTACCTCCTTCCCGATGCGCCGGGGACCGACACGACCGAAGAAACGCAGCAGCGGCACGAGCGCACGCGCGAGAAGCTCCGCGAGCAGCTCAAGGCCGGCCAGCTCGAAGATCGCATGATCGAGATCGCCGTCGAGGATCGGCCGACGGTGGTCGGCGTGCTCGGTCAGGCGGGGATGGAGATGGATGTCGAGTTCCAGTCGATGTTCGAGAAGATGCTCCCCAGCAAGCGCGAGACGCGGCGCGTGAGCATCACGGATGCGCGGCGTCTCCTGCTTGGGCAGGAGGCGGAGAAGCTGATCGACAAGAACAAGATCCACGCCGAGGCGATCGAGCGCGTCGAGCAGTCCGGCATCGTCTTCCTCGACGAGCTGGACAAGGTCGCGGGGACCGAATCGAAGCACGGCCCGGACGTCTCGCGCCAGGGCGTTCAGCGCGACCTCCTGCCGATCGTCGAAGGCAGCACCGTCATCACCAAGTACGGGCCGGTTAAAACCGACCACATCCTCTTCATCGCCGCCGGCGCGTTCCACGTGAGCAAGCCATCCGATCTCATGCCCGAGCTGCAGGGCCGCTTCCCGATCCGCGTGGAGCTGGCGGACCTGACCAAGGACGATTTCGTCCGGATCCTCCGCGAGCCGAAGAACTCACTGACCAAGCAGGCGATCGCGCTGATGGAGACCGAGGGCCTGGGCATCGATTTCGCCGACGACGCGATCGATGCGATGGCCGAGATGGCGTTCGACGTCAACCGTCGGGCACAGAACATCGGCGCGCGGCGGTTGTACACGATCCTCGAGAAGGTCCTGGAGGAGATCAGCTTCGAGGCCCCGGAGATGAAGGGGACCAGCATCACCATCGATTCCGACTACGTTCGTAAACGATTGAGCGATGTCGTCAAAGATGAGGACCTGAGCAAGTTCATCCTTTAGCGGGTGCCGCGGCGCCGACGCGCCAGGAGCGGCGCAGCGAGCAGCAGAGCGAGGGAAGCGGGCTCGGGGACAGCCGCGAGCGACGGAGGAGGACCACCCGACGCCTGCGCGAAGCCGATGTTGCTGTCGATGATGAAGTAATCGTCCCCGTCGATCACGCCGTTGTAGTCGAAGTCGCCATTGTGGAAGCCCGGTTCCTGCGCGACGATGTTGGCGTCGATGAAGAAGTAGTCGTCGCCATCGAGCGAGCCGTTCAGGTCCGCGTCGCCGCCCCAGGTGTACATGACCAGCGCATCGCCGCTGCTCACCGGTTCGCCGTACCAGGCGCTGCCCGCGACGCCCAGGTCGTCGGCGGAGGCGATGGCGAGCGTCGTCAGGACGCCGGTGGTCGCGTTGGTCTTGCTCGTGACCAGCCCCGCGCCGTTCCACGAGCCGTCGCCGCGGCCCTGCTGCACGAGACCGCTCAGCCCCGTGTACGCCGAACCGTTCCAGGAGCCGATAGCGGTGTTTTTTGCGACGAGCTTGGAGCCGCGCAGGTCCATCGTTCCGCTGCCGGACTGCGACAGGCTGTTGGTGACGATCATGTGATCGCCGTCGGCGACGTTGACCTGCCCGGTGATGCTGAGATCGCGCAGGTGCTGATCGCTGCCCAGCGTCGCGGTTGCGCCGGCGGCGACCGAGACCCCCAGGTTCGAGCCCGCGTCGGAGTTGAGCTGAACCGAGCCCTGCGAAACCGAAAGCGTTGAATTGGCGCCGTTGGCTTGCGTGCCGTTGACGTTCATCGTGCCCGGGCCGGTCTTGGTCAGCGTCACGCCGCCGGCGATCGACATCGCCGTCGTGTTGAACGTTTCGCCGGTGAGCAGGTTGATGAATCCCGTGGCGGGGAAGTTGCCGGCGGATGTCACCGTCCGGCCGTTGGTGGTGAACGTGAGGCTCGGCCGGGCGGCGGCGCCGGGGATGTTTTCATCCGAGACGTTGATCGTGTGCGTGGCGGCGTCGTTGTTGTCGGCGCCGCCGGGCGTGAAGGTCGCCGTGTAGGTCCAGCCGGAGGCGCCGGCGGCCAGCGGCGACGCCGGGTTGCTCGCGACGACATTGTCGGTCATCGCGCTGCTGCCGGAGATGACCTTGCCGTCGACATCGAGCCCGGCGGTGAGCGTCGCGCCCGAAGGCGAGGCGTTGTTGTAGACCGTGAAGTTCGTCGTACGCGCCGCGAAGCCGCTGGGGACGTAGCCGAAGTCGACCGTGTCGCTGGAGACCGACGAGCCGCTCGCGAGCGACGGCTGCGCATGCTCCACGGCGGTTGCGGTATAGCTGGCCGACAGCGCATTGACGCTCTCGCCGGTCAAGCCTTCGCCTTGCATGACAAACGGCCGCGAGCCGCTCTTGGAACCGGCGGTGGCGAAGTTAGCCTGGAGGTTGCGCGACCCGGTCGTGATCGTGCCGTTGTACGTGCGGTCGGTGCCGGCGGTGATGAAGACGCCGTTGGAGTCCGCCGCCGACGCGGTGCCTTTCACGGTCACGCGCGTGTTGTCATTGTCGCTGCCGGGGCTGGAGAGGTTCGTCGAGGTCGTCACGTTCGCGCCGATGACGACGCGGCCGAAGGCGGCGGGGGTGGCGGTGATGACGCGGTTGTCGACGACCTGGCCGTTGACGTTAATGGTGTCGTTGCCGTCCGCCGAGCCCAGCGCCGTTCCGCCGGTGGTGATGTCGGTGTTGTCCATCGTGAGCGTGCCGGTCTTAAGGCCGGTGGTCGCGGTGGAGGCGTTGAGCGAGACGCTGATGGTGCGCTGCTGGGTGTTGTAGTCGAAGGCCTGCCCCGGACCGGTCGCCGCGCTCGTCGCCGATCCGCCGGCGGTGAGGTCGTAGGTCGTGGGGTTCGTGCCCAGCTTGGTGAGGACGACGTTGGTCGTTCCCCACGTGCCGTTCTTCATGACGCGCAGGCTGGCGGTCGTCGAGGACGAGCCATCTGCGCCGGGGGTCGCGCCGACATAGAGCTTGGAGTTGTTCGCCCCGCCGCCGAACGCCGCCCACACCCATTCGGGGTGGTCGACGAACGGATTGCGGTTGCCCTGGTTGTAGGCGGTGCCGTTCCAGCCGTTGGCGCCGGTGTCGCTCGTGTAGATGAGGTGATTTCGCTTTCGCTCGGCGTTGCTCACGCCGTCCTGGTAATGCCAGTGCAGCAGCGTCGCGAGGTTCCCCATGTTGTTGTTGCTGGTGGTAATCGACGCAACGTTGCTGGTGAGGGTCAGGTCGCGCGCGAAGTCATCGTCGGCGTCGCCGGAGTAGCGCGTGTCCATGTAGAACATCGAGCGCGCGATGTCGCCTTTTTCGATGGGTCGCGGCTCCCACGACGTGCCGGGGATCTGGTTGCACTCAGGCGCTTCGGGGTTGGCGGTGGTTCCCCCGTCGTCGTAGTAGTCGTTGTTGCGATCGGAATTGACGTTGGCGTCACAGACGCGGAGGTTGAACAGGTCGGAGTAGGCCTTGTTGGTGTCGTCGATGCCGTAACTGTTGCACCAGAGGTGCTCGCGGTTGTAGTTGACGTTGAGGACCGACGACTTGGCGATGGAGACGCCGTTGTAGACCAGCAGGACGTTGCTCGTGTTGTTCGGGTCCTCATCCAGCTTGAGCAGCGCGTTGTCGCCGGCGGCGGAGGAGTAGGTCCGCTGGGTATGGCCGTCGATGATGGCGTTGAGCTGGGTTTTGAGCGTGGGCCCGTCGGTGGCGGTGGCGGTTGAGTAGTAGGAACCGGGCGCGGCGTAGATCGGGTTGGGGACCTCGTACTGTGCGAAGGAGGGGGAAACCAGCGCCGACGAAACGATAGTCGCCGCCGCCACCAGGGCGGCGCGTGTTTTAGCAGGCCGAGATCGCATCAAAGTTGTCTCACTCTCTCCAACCGAGCCCCGCCGGACGGAATTATACCACAGCAGCGACGTGGGTCGCTTCAGGAGCAAAACGGGGTTACGCGGTGTCGCTGGGTTGATTACGACGGTCGGTCGGGCGCGGTTCGGGAGGATGCGAACTGGGCGCGGTGGGTTCGTTTCGCAATAGCCGCGCGCGGTGAAAGGGTAAAAAGGTGGGTTTTCAGGTTGGAAATGGGGTTTTGGGGCGGGTTCGCTTGGGTTGGCCTTTGTGGATGAGATTGAGTCGGTGGCTTCGTTTCGAACGGAAGACAAGCCGGCCGCAAGCGGGGCGCCTAAACGGTGCGATGAGAAGCAGTTGCTGGACGGCTTCGACATGAAAGTTCCCTGTTCAGCGCGGGGGTTGCACGAAACGACGCAATTTCGCGCACGTTTCCAATGTGGCGCGCAGGAAACGAGGTTTCTCACCGCGAAAGGGCTTGCGCGAAACGCGCAGAACGGCGCCCACCCTCTCTGCGCTGTCGGGCGTGCCGCACCTGAAGGCTTATGAGGATTCAGAGCCCGCTCACGGGACGACCCATTGCTGCGGTGACATGGCAGTCAGCTTGAACGCATTTCGGGTGTCGTTGTAGACCTGCGAAGGGCCCACTCCGATGAGAGTGCCCTTGGGCATCCAGAAGGCTGGGTTCGAACTGGCCAGGTCATCCAGCAACTCGACGTGACCGTCGAAGAATCCAAAGTTGCCGCGGAAGGTGCCGCCCTTGCTGTAGGGCCGCTGCGGGCCGTGGCGGTACGAGTAGATGCGGGCATCGGGGCCGTTGGCTCCGGTCAGGCCGTTGGAGAAGGCGGATTTGCGGAACCAGCCGCTGGAGAATGGGGTCCAAGCGCCCTGGTCGGAAAACGCGCCGCCCAGGGAGCCGTCGAAGGCAAGATCGGAGTCGGGGCCGGCATCGTTTTTGGCGTATTTGCCACCGTCGCCGATGTAGATCTTGAGCGCGGGCGGTCCGACCTTGTTGAGCCTGGGGATATAACCCGCCGGCGGATTCCAGGCGAGCATGCTGTCAGGCCATCCGCAAGTGACCGGCGTACCGCCGCTACCAGGATTGTGAACAACCATGAAACCGAACGCGCTGCAATACGAGGGAATAAAGCTGATCTGAGGATCGGCGATCGCGCCAAAGGGCGAGGAGATCACCGCGTTTTCGGGGCAACGGAAACCGGGGAAATCTCGAACAGTCGCCCAGCGCGATTTCCTGCCGGCGGCAATGGTGGCGGCGGTGCCGATTCGGGAATCAAGCGTGTGCCCTTCATCGAACTTGCCGCCCATCACCTTATAGATAGGGCTGGCCCAGTCGGCGTACTGAACGACGCCGGGACAGTTGGCGTCGCTGATGGTGCCGTTGCCATTTGCCCCGGGCGTTGGGGTGGGCTTGTTCGGATCGGCAAACATGAAACGCGCGCTGGTGTGCGCCGAGCCCGGGAAGTATCCGCTGTTCTGGCTGGCGTACATCTGCATGCCCTGGAGGATGCTTCGCAGGTTGGCGGCGCAGGCGACGGTGTTGGCGGCCTTACGCGCGCGACTGAGGGTGGGGAGAAGGATCGAAATCAGCAGCGCAATGATGCCAATCACCACAAGAAGTTCGACGAGTGTGAATGCGCGATGCGATTTGCCGGACGACGTTCTCATGGCCACTCCTTAACTGCGACGCCCCTGTGTCTCCCAAGGCGCGTCGCTCAACGGGTTTTTGCAGGACCGCTTTTCTTGTATTCCTCTTGAGTTGGTGGAACGGGCACGCCTTCGGCCGGTCGCGGGTTGTGGCCTTTGACGAGGCGACCGCAATCGGGACAGAAGGTGGGCTCGGGCTTTCCGACGTATCGATTGAGAAGTACGAACGTGGGGTCTTCTTTGGGTTTGCCGTCCTTGGTCCAGTAACAGGCTTCGGCGGGGTAGCCGGTGTTGCCGCCGCTGGGCGCTGCCACGGGGAAGGCCATGCCGACCTTGAGGGTCAACTCGAAGGGCTTGCCCGTCTTGGTGTCGATGAAGACGCGATCGGCGGAGAGGCGCTCGCCTTCGGTGGTGGTGAATCCGCGCACCGCCTGCACGGCGAAATACAATCCCACGATGAGGAGGACGGCCGTCACTCCCATACCCGCCGGACTTTTAAGTAGCTCTCGCAAACGCTCCATCGCGCATCCGCCAAAGTGGGCAGCTCGGCAGCCCAGGGAACGACAAACTTGGTGCTCGGCGTCGCATGATCGGCATCCGCTAACGACCGGCCGATGCTCGCTACCGATATGCCGCGCGCGTTAGCGGAGGGCTAAGGGCGCGCAAAGCCACAGCGGAGGCGGATTCTAACATGGGCAGGCATCGGGGGGCAAAATTAATGCGTCGGCAACAGGGCGGGGGAAGTGAATTGTGGACAGGCGGTGGACGCGCGAGGGGCCAGGCGTTGGGCGAGGGCGTATCGGCGATCACCATCTGTACCCCTTGTCACCCTGACGGACACGACGCAACGTTTAGGCGGAGGGGCGTTACAATGCGCCGCCATGGAATCTGATATGACCGCGCCGCCGAAGAGGCGGACCAATCCCTTGTTGCTTCTGCTGATGGGTGTGATTCCGGCGGCGATCGTCGGGATCGTGATGTACCAGGTGCAGATCAAGAGGCCGCTGGACGAAAACAAGGCGCTCAACAGCGAGTTAATTTATAAGACGGTGGGGCTGAAGGATGCGGCGCCGATCACGCTCGATCCGCGGTTCGCGGACTCCGATGGCGACCTGGTGGCGGATACGCCGAGCGACGCGAAGCAGCTGATCGATCCGGCGACGCTGACGTTCTCATATGTGCCGACGACGGATGCGGAAGCGTATCGCGAGGGGTTCAAGGAATTCGTGGCGCATCTGGCGAAGGCAGTCGGTCGGCCGTGCGAGTATGTCGTGTTCAAGAGCCCGGAGGCGGAGCTCAAGGCACTGCAGGAGGGGAAGCTGGCGGTGGCGGGGATCAACACCGGTAACATTCCGACGGCGGTCAATCAATGCGGGTTTGTGCCGATCTATGGGCTGGCGTCGGATAAGGGGGTCACCAACTACCAGATGCTGATCATCGTGCCGGCGGACAGCAAGATCGAATCGCTGATGGATCTGCGCGGCAAGGAGCTGACGCTGACCGAGCCGGGCAGCAATTCGGGGTTCAAGGCGCCGCTGGTGCTGCTCTCCAAGGACAAGAACCTTCAACCGGGGCAGGATTTTTCCATTCGCTACAGCGGCGGGCATAACGAGTCGATCGCGGGGATCGCGAAGAAGCAATACCAGGCGGCGGCCGTGGCGAGCGACGTGCTGCGCCGCGCGATCGCCAACGGGGAGATCAAGAAGGAGCAGTATCGCGTGATCTACGAGTCGGAGGATTTTCCGACGGCGGGGTTCGGGTATGTCTACAACCTCAAGCCGGAGATCGTGGCGAAAGTCAAAGAGGCGTTCAAGACGTTCAACTGGAAAGGAACGGGCGTCGAGCGCGAGTTCGCGGCGAGCGAGCAGACGCAGTTCGCGGAGATCTCGTTCAAGAACAACTTCGCGCTGATCCGGCGGATCGACGACGCGATCCGGTCGGTGCGATCGGTCGAGGGGGCGGATGAGGAGACGACGCAGCCGGCGACGACGCAAACGGTCCGAGCTGGCGAAAAGTGAAGATTGGGCGGGAAATCGCTGTTTTTGCGGGAATTGCGCTGGTTGTCGTCCTGATGCAGGCGGCCGTGCTGGGGGGATTCGAGCTGCTGGCGCGGCCGCTCTGGTTTGATGAGTGCTTGACGTGGATGCTGGCGACGGATTCGTCGTTCGCGCACGAGATACGCGCGCTGCGCGGCGGCGCGGACACGAACATGCCGGGGGTGTATGTGATGCTGCGGGGCGTGAAGTGGTTCGGGCTGCTGTCGGTGGAGGGGATGCGGTGGTTCGCTTTGATGTCGACGGTGGCGGCGCTGGCGGCGACGTTTGCGGCGCTGCGCGCGGCGGCGCGGCGCGAGGTGGCGGCGGCGGGGGCGCTGATGGTGTGGGCGCATCCGGTGGTCATGGCGCATGCGTTTGAGGCGCGCTTTTACGGGCCGATGCTGGCGGGGTGCGCCATCACGGCGGCGGGGATGATGTGGAGATCGAAATCGGTGTTGGGCGCGGGGGCGGTGCTGTTGTGCGGGGTGCACTATTTCGGGGCGATTGTCTTGATGCTGATGGCGGCGGGGGCGATCGCCTCGCGGGGGTGGAGGTGGCGGGAGGTCTGGCCTTGCGTATTTGGGCTGGCGGTGACGATCGCCTGTTCGCCGCTTTACTTCGGGCAGCGCGCCAGCTTCGTCGCGACGGACTGGATGGAGGCGGTAAGCGCGACAAGTGTGGTCGGGTTTGCGAGGGAGATTGTTCCGGTGGCTGTCGTCGTGGTGATTGCGCTGGTTGGACTGTTGAGTCGGAGCAGGAGCCCTCACCCCAACCCTCTCCCGGAGTACCGGGAGCGGGGGAAAGAACTCGCTTTGATGATGGCGCTGTTGGCGATGCCGGTGGTGCTGGTGGTGATCTCGCTTGTCTGGCAGCCGGTTTTGATGGGGAGGTATGCGATCGTTGTGGCGCTGGGGCTGGCGGCGGTGGGAGCGTTGGGAATGAATCGCACGCCGAGGTGGGTTGCTGTCGCGGCGGGTGTGGTGTTGTTCGGCGCGAGCTGTTTCGAGATGGTGCGGCTGAAGAATTTTCAGTCCACCTCGTCCGCCAGGCTGGCGGTGATCGTGGATGGGATTGAGCAAAGCGGCGAGGACCTGGTCGTGTTCGAGAGCGGGTTTGACGCGCTGCCGGTGTGGGTCAATGTGCCACAGATGCGCGATCGCATCGGCGTGATCGACAACAGGCTGGACGGCAGCGAGTCGTCACGCAAGGCTCAGGTGGTCCGCGGTCAAATGCGAAACATCGGCCGCTTTTACGATGGGCCCAGGATGCTGGCGGTTTCGGATGTGCTGGGGCGGCCGCGGTTCGGCTACGTGACGTGGGAGGACGTGCTGCTGGAAACGCTGCCGCCGCATTACGGGAGTCATCCGGTGACGACGTTTCGAAACGGCGGCGTGCAGGTTAACCCGTTCGTTCATGTCGTGTCGCGGAGCTGGTAACGTGATTTCACTTGTTCAAGCTTCGTCCATCGGCGGACACGTGCAGATGAGGTTGCGGTCGCCGTAGGGGTTGTCGATGCGGCCGACGCTCGGCCAGAACTTGTGGTCGTGCAGCCAATTCGCCGGGTAGGCGGCTTGCTCCCGCGAGTACGCGTGCGGCCAGTTGTCGGAGGAGATGGCGGCGATGGTGTGAGGAGCGTGCTTGAGGGCGTTGTCGGATTTGTCGCTCTTGCCCTGTTCGATGGAGCGGATTTCTTCGCGGATCTTGATCAGCGCGTCGCAGAAGCGGTCGAGCTCGGCCTTCGGTTCTGATTCGGTGGGCTCGATCATCAGCGTGCCGGGGACGGGCCAGCTCATGGTGGGAGCGTGGAAGCCGTAATCCATGAGGCGCTTGGCGATGTCTTCGACTTTGATGTTGGCAGTGCGCTCGAACTCGCGGCAGTCGAGGATGAATTCGTGGGCGCAGAAGCCCGATCGGCCGCGGAAGAGGACGGGGTAGTGGGATTCGAGTTTTCGCGCCATGTAGTTGGCGCTGAGGATCGCCAGTTGGGTGGCTTGGGTCAGGCCCGAGCCTCCCATCATGGCGATGTACATCCAGGGGATGACCAATATCGAAGCGCTTCCGAAATTGGCGGCGCTCACTGCGCCGGTGACCAGGGCTGAGGACTGAGGACTGAGTGGGTTGGCGGGCAGGAAGGGGGTCAGGTGTTTTGCGACCGCGATGGGACCCATGCCCGGTCCACCGCCACCATGCGGGATGCAGAAGGTCTTGTGGAGGTTGAGGTGGCAGACGTCGGCGCCGATCGTGCCCGGGCTGGTCAGGCCGACTTGCGCGTTCATGTTGGCGCCGTCCATGTAGACCTGGCCCCCGTTGGCGTGGACGATCTCGCAGATCTCCTTGACGTGCTCTTCGAAGACGCCGTGCGTGCTCGGGTACGTGAGCATGATGCAGGCGAGCTGGGCCTGGTGTTGCTCGGCCTTGGCGCGGAGGTCGGAGAGAAGGATGTTGCCGCGGTCGTCGCAGTCGACGGGGACGACGCGCAGGCCGGCGATGACGGCGCTGGCAGGGTTGGTGCCGTGGGCGCTGGTGGGGATAAGGCAGACATTCCGCTGGGTGTCGCCGCGGGATTCGTGCCAGGTGCGGATGGCGAGTAATCCCGCGTATTCGCCTTGAGAACCAGCGTTGGGTTGGAGAGACACAGCGGCGAAGCCGGTGATTTCGGCGAGCCATTTTTCAAGGTCGGCGAACAGGCGGGCGTAGCCTTGGGTTTGATCCTGCGGCGCGAAGGGGTGCAACTGGCCGAACTCTTTCCAGGTCACCGGGAACATCTCGCTTGTCGCATTCAGCTTCATCGTGCAGGAGCCCAGCGGGATCATCGAATGCGCCAGCGAGAGGTCGCGCGACTCGAGCTTGCGGATGTAGCGGAGCATCTCGTGCTCGCTGTGATGGGTGTTGAAGACAGGATGGGTGAGGAATGGCGATTTTCGATTTTCGAATTGCGATTGGGAGAAGCCGACGTCGGCGAGCTCGTCGACATTGAGGCGGAAGGTGCTGCCGCCGGCGAAGCATTCGATGATGGATTGGATGTCGTTGCGCGTCGTTGATTCGTCGAGGGAGACGCCGATCGTGCCGTCGGTGAATGCGCGGAGGTTGATTTCACTATTGCGCGAGGCGGAGAGGATGGAATCCGCGGTGAGGCCGCTGGGGCGGATGCGGATCGTGTCGAAGAAATTGTCGTTGAGGATTTCGTGACCGAGGCGTTCGAGACCCGCGGCGAGGGCGCAGGTCAGCGCGTGGACGCGGCGGGCGATTTTCTTCAGGCCTTCGGGGCCGTGGTAGACGGCGTACATGCTGGCCATCACGGCGAGAAGCACCTGCGCGGTGCAGATGTTGCTGGTGGCTTTCTCGCGGCGGATGTGTTGCTCGCGGGTTTGTAGCGCAAGACGAAGCGCGGGCTTGCCATGAGCATCTTTGGAGACGCCGACGATTCGGCCGGGGAGCTTGCGGGCGTGTTCCTGCTTCGTGGCGATGAAGGCGGCGTGGGGGCCGCCGAAGCCCATGGGGACGCCGAAACGCTGCGCGGAGCCGACGGCGATGTCGGCATCGAATTCGCCGGGGGGTTTGATCAGCGTCAGGGCGAGGAGGTCGGTGGCGAAGATGACCAGCGACTTGTTCGCGTGGGCGGCATCGATGATATCTGAATAGTCGACGACTCCACCGTCGGTCGTTGGATATTGGAGGAGGATTGCGAAGGCATTTGCGAGGTGCGATTTGCCATCCGCGATTGAGATGACCTTCGCGTCGATCCCCAGGGACTTGGCGCGGGTTTTTACGACCGCGATGGTTTGGGGGTGGCAGTCGTCGGCGATCAGGAAGGTGGTCTTGCTCAGGTCGATGACGATCGAGCGGCACATGGCCATCGCTTCCGCCGCCGCCGTGGCTTCGTCGAGTAACGATGCGTTGGCCAGCGGCAAACCCGACAGATCAGAGACCATCGTCTGGAAGTTGAGCAGCGCTTCGAGGCGGCCCTGGGCGATCTCGGCCTGGTAGGGGGTGTACTGGGTGTACCAGCCGGGGTTTTCGAGGATGTTGCGCTGGATGACGCCGGGAGTGAGCGTGCCGTAATAGCCCTGGCCGATGAAGGAGCGGTAGGTTTTGTTTTGCTGGGCGATGGCGCGCAGGTCGGCGAGGGTTTCGGCTTCGCCGCGCGGGGGATGGAGGTTCAGAGGTCGCGCCAAGCGGATGGAGGCGGGGACGGTTTTTTCGACCAGCTCATCGAGTGAGCTCAGGCCCAGCGAGGCAAGCATCTCCGGGATCTCGGCATCGCGCGGGCCGAGGTGGCGCGGGAGAAAGAGATCGGTGGGCGCGAGCGCATTGGAGGAGGCGGCGCGGGCAGGGTTGGCGCGGGGGTAAACGTCGGTGGTCATCGCCCTCGGATTCTAGCGGATCAGTGCCCGGTCTTCTTCAGATAGTCGTCGCGCGAAAGAAGCTGTTGGAAGTCGGCGGAGCTGGAAGGCTTTATTTTTAACATCCAGCCGGAGGTGTAGGGGTCGGAATTCACGAGCCCGGGGTTGGCGGCGAGGTCGTTGTTGACGGCGGAGACGGTGCCGGAGACGCCGGTATACAAATCGCTCGTCGCTTTGACCGATTCGATTTCGCCCCAGCGTCCGCCCTTCTCCACCTTCGCGCCGACCTGCGGAAGCGCGACGTAGGTGATGTCCGTGAGCTCGTCGGCGGCGAAGTGGGTGATGCCGAGCGTGATCGTGCCGTCGGGCTCGAGCTTGTGCCATTCGTGGGATTCGAGGTAGCGATAGTCGTTGGGGGCTTCGGGCATTTTTCTCTCTACTGAGTTGGTCGCTTGTAGAACGGCAGCTTCACGACTTTGGCGGGAATCGTCGTGCCTTTCAAGTCCACCGCCAGCGCTGTTCCTTCCGTCGATTGTGCTGCATCAACGTAGGCCATCGCGATGCTCTTGCCGAGCGTGGGCGAGAGTGTGCCGCTGGTGACCGTGCCGATCGGCATTCCATCAGCGACGACGGGTGAGCCCTGACGCGCGATCCGCTTGCCTTCGAGCTCGAGACCGACGAGTTTTTTCTTCGGGCCGTCGGCTTGGATCTTGCGCAGCGCCTCGACGCCGAGGAAATCCTTGTTCAGATCGACGGCCCAGCTCAAACCGGCCGACAACGGATCGGTGTCTTCGCTGAGCTCGTGGCCATAGAGGGGCATGCCGGCTTCGAGGCGGAGCGTGTCGCGCGCCCCCAGGCCGGCGGGCTTGATCGTAGCATCCGCCTTCTCGGTCTTGCCGGCGATGAGCTTCATGGCCATGGGTGCGATCTTGGCGGGGATGATGATCTCGACGCCGTCTTCACCGGTGTAGCCGCTGCGGAAAATCGTGAACTTCAAGAGGCCCATGTAGGTGCCGGATTCAAAGTTGTAGCGCTTCATCGACTTTACATCGACGGGCAGGATTCCGGCGATGCGCTCGATGACCTTGGGCCCCTGCAGCGCGACCATGCCGGTGGATTCGGTCTGGTCGGACATGTCGAAGTCGAGATTTCGTTTGGTGCGGATGTCGACGAAGTGGCGATGCAGCTTGTCGCGGTTGCTCGCGTTGCAGACCATGATCCAGTTTTTCACGTCCTTGCTGATGATGATATCGTCGAGGATCCCGCCGGCGGCACTCGTGACGAGCGAGTAACGACTTTGGCCGACTTTCTGTTCGGCGACGTTGCGCGTCAGGACGTGGTTGAGGAAACTGGTCGCGTCCGGGCCGGAGAAATGGAAGCGGCCCATGTGGCTGACGTCGAAGATCGAGCCGGATTTTCGCGTCTGCTCGTGCTCGTCGGTGATCGAGCGATAGAGGATGGGCATCTCCCAGCCGGCGTACTCGACGAGCTTCGCGCCGGCGTCGCAGTGGAAATCGTAAAACGGCGTACGCTTGAGCATGAAAGGGGCGAACCGTATCGGCGCGTGGGCGGAGCGTCAAGAAAATGGCGGTCGATCACATCACGCCGACCCCCTGCGCGAGGAAGCCGCCGTCGACGACGATGGTTTCGCCGCTGGTGTAGCTGGCGGACGGGGAGATCAGGTAAATCGCCGCGCCAACCAGTTCATCCGCGTCGCCGAAGCGTTTGAGGGGCGTGTGCGCCTTGAGGAAGTCGCCGCGCGGGGTGTTTTCGATGAGCTTGCGATTGAGGTCAGTGGGGAAGACGCCGGGGGCGATGCCGTTCACGCGGATGCCCAGCGGCGCCCATTCGTTCGCCAGGCCGCGAACCAGGCCCAGCACGCCGGACTTGGAGCAGGCGTAGGCGAGGACTTCGCTGAGGCTGATGAAGCTGTTCAGCGACGCGATCAACAGGACCGAGCCGCGCTGGTTCCTGGCGTCGGGTTGGTTGTTGCGGATCATTTTGGCCGCCTCGCGGGCGACGATGAAGGAGCCGGTGAGGTTGACGCGGACGATCTTGTCGAATTCCTCGGTGGTGACTTCGAGCGAAGGCTTACGCGCGATGATGCCGGCGGCGTTGATGACGTGATCGAGGCGGCCGAAACGCTGCGCTGCGAACGCCACCGCTTCGCGCACGGAGTTCTCGTCTGCGACGTCGAGGCGGACGGCGTCGTGGTCTACTCCCAACTCTTTCTTGATCGCGCCGACTTTGTCGGGATTGGTGGAGCCGGCGATCACTTTCGCGCCGGCGGCGGCGAGGCCAAGGGCGATCGCGCGGCCGATGCCGCTCGTGCCGCCGGTGACGAGACAGACCTTGCCGCTGACATCGAGGCCTTTGTAAGGACTCATCATTGCACCTCGACTTGCTTGAGCTTGGAGCGATCGAACGTGACGCCGGCTTCGCGGGCGACTTCAGCGAAGGCGTCGATCTCGGCGGACGTGAATAACAGCCCGCCGTGCTGTTGGCTGAGCCTGGCGGCGCGGGCTTCGGGCTCGCCGGGGAGAAGGACGTTGTCGTTGCCGTGCCCGCGGATGTCGTCGATGACGGCCTTGACGTTTTTGGCCATGTCACGTCCCGCGGCGAAGTCGCCGGAGGAGATCGCATCGGGGCGGATGCATTGGAAGAAGAAGGCGCAGGTTCCCTTCTCGCCTGAGCGCGATTTCACCTGGTCCCAGCGGTTGCGGATCGTCGGCAGCGAGCCGCCGATGTAGGCGGCGTAGAGCTCGTCGATGAGGGAGAGGCCGTAGCCTTTGTGCCCGCCGAAGGGGATGAGGGCGACGACCTTCGATGGGTCGGTGGTTTCCTTGCCGTCCTTATCGACGCCGCTGCCGGGCGGGAGCTGTTTGCCTTCGCGGAGGAATTGCTGGACGCGGCCCATGGCAACGGTGCTGGTGGCCCAGTCGATGCAGATGGGAAAGCCGACGGCGTCCTGCGTGGGAAAAGCCCACGAATGCGGGTTGGTTCCGAGCGTGGGGAACTTCCCGCCGAAGGGGACGACTTCCGCTAGCGCGGCGGTGCAGGCCGTATAGGCGATGTAGCCTTTGTTCGCGGCGTCGATGACGTATCCGCCGCCCCAGAGGTAGTGGAAGGCGTTGTCCACCGCGACGATGCCGACGCCGAACTCGTCGGCGAGCTTCATGCAGGTCTGCATCGCCTCGAACGCGGTGGCGGGGCCGAGTTTCCTGTTGGCGTTCCAGCGCTGAGTGGCTTTGTACTTCGACGGGAGTTTTTCAATCATCGCGCCGGGCACGCATCCGCCGGCCTTGGAGCCGAAGTGCTCGTCGAGGTGCAGGGCCTTGAGTGCGTTGTGGGTTTTGATGCCGTGGTGCGCGGCGAGCTCGCAGAATCGCGCGGCGGCGGTGGATTCGTCGGCGGTGAAGCCGCGTTTGCGAAACGCCGCCGCGACGAGATCGTGGTGGACGGCGGGGGGCATGATGAAGGTGGTGGGCATGGGTTACTTCTTCGCCGCTTCCTTGGCGGCGTCCTTCTTGTCCATGTGCGTCTCGGCGGCGACCTTGTCCTTGACCGCCGGCGGGATGGCGAGCTGCGGGCGGCCCTTTTCCGGCCAGTCGAGGTGGAAGAAGTGACCGCGGGGTTGGTCGGTGCGCTCGTAGGTATGAGCGCCGAAGTAATCGCGCTGCGCTTGCAATAGGTTCGCGGGCAGACGCGCGGCGCGATAGCCGTCGTAGTACGCCAGGGCGCTCATGAACGCCGGGGCGGCGATGCCGCTCTGGGCGGCGAGGGCGACGATCTTGCGCCAGTTTGCCTGGCCGGCTTTGACCTGGTCGTTGAAGTAGGGGTCAAGCAGGAGATTCACAAGCTCGCCGTCGCGGGTGTAGGCGTCGGTGATCTTCTGCAAAAAGCGGGCGCGGATGATGCACCCGCCGCGCCAGATGCTCGCGATCTCGGCGAAGTTGAGCTTCCACTTGTACTCTTTCTGCGCCTCGCGCATGAGCTGGAAGCCCTGGGCGTAGGCGCAGATCTTGGAGCAGTAGAGCGCGGAGCGGATTTCGTCGGTGGTGAGCTGGCCTTTGGCGGCGGTGGCGGTGGGGCCGCTGAGAACTTTGCTCGCCGCGACGCGCTCGTCCTTCAGGGCGCTCAGGCAGCGCGCAAAGACCGCTTCGGAGATCGCGTTGGCGGGGATACCCATGTCGAGCGCGTTCACGCTCGTCCACTTGCCCGTTCCCTTCTGGCCGGCGGTATCGAGGACGTAGTCGACGAGGTAGCCGCCCTTGTTCATCGGATCGGCCTGCTGAAGGATGTCGGCGGTGATCTGGATGAGGTAGGAATCGAGATCGCCCTCGTTCCATTGCGCGACGACCTTGCCGATCTCCGGGGCCTTCATGCCCAGCAGGTTCTGCATCAGGGTGTAGGCCTCGCAGATGAGCTGCATGTCGATGTACTCGATGCCGTTGTGGATCATCTTGACGTAGTGGCCGGCGCCGTTGGGGCCGATGTAGGCGGTGCACGGCACGCCGCCGGTGATGGGCTTGCCGGGGGCGTAGTCTTCCATCGGCTTGCCGCTCTTGGCATCGACTTTCGCGGCGACGGCTTCCCAGATGGGCTTGAGATGCTTCCACGATTCGGGGTCGCCGCCGGGCATCATCGATGGGCCGAAGCGGGCGCCCAGCTCGCCGCCCGAGACGCCGGAGCCGAAGAACTTGCACTTGGCGGCATAGTCGCGCTCGCGGCGGATGGTGTCGGTCCAGAGCGAGTTGCCGCAATCGACGACGATGTCATCGCTGTTGATACCGGCGTCGATCAATTCCTTCACCACCGCATCGACCGGCGGGCCGGCCTTCACGAGGATGATGAACTTGCGCGGCCGCTTGATGGCGGCGATGAGGTCCTTGACCGTTTCGCAGCCGACGATGTTCGAGTGCTTCTCGCGCTCGACGAACTTCTTCATCGTCTCGGTGGTGCGGTTGTAGACGGCGCACTTGAACCCATGGTCGGCGATGTTGAGGGCGAGGTTCTCGCCCATGACCGCCAGGCCGATCAAACCGATATCCGCGGCAGCTTCTTGTGGCATGTTTGTGATTCCGTTGGAGGAAATAGCCGGACAACGTTAAAACTGCTGCGCGATTGACGCAAGTCTGCAATCGCGGGGAAGGTGCGGCGGCATGTCGGAAGACGAAATCGACAAAACAGACGGCGAAAAACCCAAACGCCGAGTGTTCGGCTGCGGGCTGGTCGTGCTGCTGCTCGGCCTGGCGGCGCTGGGTGGCGGGGTTCACCTGATGGGCAGGTGGGATGCGCTCAACGGCTCGGGCAAGGCCGGCGCGATCATCCTCATCATCCTCGGAACGCTGCTGCTCTTGCCGTTCATCATCGTCGTCGCGTTGCGCGTGATCATCGGCCTGGTCGTCGGCAAGGTAACCAAGGAATTGTCAAAGGCCGGCGAAGAACTGAAGAAGGCGGGCGGGGCGTTCGTCGCACAAAACAAGGCGCTCTACGGCTCCATCCACGAGTTTCGCGCCGCCGAGGACGATGACTTTGAGGAGCTGGATCGCTCGCTCTACGACCAGGCGCAGGAAGCTCTGGGGCAGCTGGGCTATCGCCACCTGGGCGACATTGTCGATCAGACCATCGAGGAAACCAGCGGGATGAGTCCGGTCATTCGGGTGATGTCATCGACGGACGGTTCGACGGGCGCCGGCGTATATCACTTCATCCCACCGGCCATGCCACGTAGTTTCGAGGGCAAGCAATTGCTCATTGGCGATTTCACGACGGAGTTCACCGACAACACGTTTTTGATGACGAGCAACACGCGCGGGCTCGATCAGACGACGGCGGCGACGGGGATCGACCGCCGGCAGCATCCGCTGGAGACGCCGCTGGCGGAACTGGCGCAACTGCACGAGACGGAGCAGCAGAAGTTGCTGGCCGCCAAGAACGCGGCCGGTGGGGCGGAGGTCAAGCCGATGATCATCAGCACGCTGGCCGACGCGATCGAATCGGAAAAGCGTCAGCAGGCGCTGAAGAACGCGTTTCGCAAGCAGATTGGTTCCGTCGATCCGGAGGAGGTCCGGCGCGTCGCGTCGAACATGGATCCCGAGATTCCCGGTCTCGGCGACATCGCCGCGGGGGCGGCGGATGAGGCGCGAAAGCGCGAACAGGCGGATGATCAAAACTGAAGACAGCGCGAAGGCGCGAAGGCGCGAAGCAAGACGCGAAGGCATTCAGAGTTGAGTTTTCACTTCGCGCTCTCTCCTTCGATGACAATCAGAACTGATTCGCCTGAATGTAATCCTTCTCCCCGTTGAGATAATTCACGATGTTCAGCGTCGCCCGCATCGCCTGCCGCTCGACGGATTCGAAGGTTCGGCTGCCGATGTGTGGCGTGATGAGGATGTTGTCGATCTCGTTGAAGGGGTGGCCGGGGGCGGGCGGCTCGTGTTCGAGGACGTCGCCGCCGTAGCCGCCGAGGTGGCCGGATTTGCAGGCGTCGGCGATGTCCTGCTCGACGACCAGCCCGCCGCGCGCGGTGTTGATGATGATGGCGCCCTTTTTCATGGCGGCCAGGCGCGTCTTGTTCAAAAAGCCGCGGTTGGAATCGTCCAGGTTCATGTGCAGGGAGACGATGTCGGCGTTGTGCAGCGCATCCTCGAGTGTCGTGCAGCGCTCGACGGTGCAGGCCTTGGCGAATCCTTCGTCCCAGTAAACGTCGTAGCCGCGCACGATCATGTCGAAGGCGCGGGCGCGCTTGGCGACCTCCTTGCCGATGCGGCCCATGCCCAGGATCGCGATCGTCTTGCCGAAAAGCTCCGTGCCGGTCTGGCGTTTCCATCCGCCGGACTTGACCGACTTGATGTGCGGCCAGAAATGCTTGGCCAGCGCGATGATCAGGCCGAAGGTGTGCTCGGCGACGGTGGTGTGGTTGACGCCGGGGGTGAAGAGGACGGGGATTTTCTTCGACGTGGCGTGCTTGACGTCGATGGAATCCAGGCCGATGCCGTACTTGGCGATGACTTTGAGCTTCCGCGCAGAGGAAAGCGCTGCGTCGATCACCTTGGCGGTGATGAGGTCGTCGCCGTTCAAGAAGCCGTCGAAGCCGTCGTTGCCCTTGAGCAGGTCGAGCATCGCCTGCTCCTGGAGCGGGCCGCGCGCCCGGACCACGTCGAAGCCGGAAGCTTTGAGCACGTCGTGATGTTGCCCGGGGGTGTCCTGGTAGCTGGTGGTGGTCAGAAGAATGCGCATGGTTGCGGCGACTTTTACACGGCTGGCGGGGTGAAATAAAGTGTCGGGCGGTGTGCGCCGGGGCGGCTATTTGGACGAAGCTTCGGCCTCGCGCGCGACCGCGACGTCCGGATCGGTCCACTTTAAGGACTTGGGGCGGCCATGCACTTTGACCGATGGCCGGGCGAGCGTGGCGCGAGCGCCCTTCTCGCCTTCGATGATCAATGTCCTGGCGAACAGCCACGCCGGCGCGTCGGGGCCGTAACGCGTTTCCAACCCGTTGAGCTGGGCGATGCCGGAGTTGGTGCGCATCGGCTCACAACGCACGGTCTGATCGAACCCCAACCGCTTCATGGCGGATGACAGCTCCTCGAAAGACCAGAGGTGCTGGTGGCCGTAGGCGTGGAATTGCGCGTTGATCCAGATCTCCGGAGAAAACTCGCCATCGATCCAGACGGATTTGAATCGCTCGAGATCGACGGCGGGGCTTTCGCCGAGGAAGACGCGGCAGACTTCGGCGACGTCGGGCGTGGTGAGACGGATCACCCCGCCGCGGTGCAGCACACGATTGGCCTCGGCGAGGAAGCGGATCGCCTGCTCGTGGGAGATATGCTCGATGACCTCGGAAGCGTAAACGGCGTCGAGTGAATTATCCGGGAACGGGAGCGGGCGCGTGATGTCCAGGGGAAAATCGGCTTTGGCATGATGGCCCAGCAATTCGGTGTTCAGCCAGCCTTCGAGCCGGAACGGTCCGCAGCCGACATGCAGGCCTTTGAATCCTTCGTCGGCGAGGTAGTCGGCGACGATTCGGCGGATGCGCGGCTGCCAGCGGAGCTCCTGGACAGCCCGCCGTGCGGTCTTGATCGGCTGGTAGGCCCAGCGCAGCGCTGGATAGAGGGGCGATTCGGAGGAGACAAGCGTTGGACGCGCGTGCTGGTTCATGACAACGGCGGATTCAGGGACAAAAGGGCCAACCAAGGTATGCCGCGGCGCCGGAGGGTCAAGGAACCGCGACGATATTCGGCCGAAAAGTTCGACCGGTCGCCGACGAGCGTAGCGTCGCGAGGCGCGGCTGACATCGGAAGAAATCCGCCCGCGCCAAAGGCGAGGCAGCGGGGGCGCATCCGATAACCGGCGCGACATCTAAGCCGTGTGCAGAGCGAGGTTCACATGCAAGTTGAGAGTGTTGATTTTATTTGCAAGCCCGATGGGCTTGGTTTAGTATCCGCGCGCCTCGCAAGCGGTTTTCAACGACGGTTTTGCAACGACGGTTTTACAACTGCGGTCTTACATCAGGGACATTCGCCTTCTGCCCCGCATGCCTCGACTCCCAGCCACTTTGATAGCGCCAGCGCCGGTGTACTCGCCTTGGGCGCTCGCCGCCGGCTGTGGTGTCGTTGCCGCGAAGTTGTAATAAAACCCGAGTGAGGCGAGGATCGGTTTTGTGCGCGGGCGGTGTGGTACTCGCCCGGCTTGATCTCGTGAGGAGGAACGCCGTGTTCTCCAGCAGCAATGGATCGGGGGATAAGATGAATCAACCGCTAGCGCCCAACACGCCGGAGAAGAAAATTCCGCAGCGCCGTTCCTCCCGCAAGCTCGCGATGCTCAGCCTTGCCGTCGCCGTCGCGGCGCCGGTCGGACTGACCGTGATCTCCAAGCTCAACGCCGCCGCGCCGATCTTCGCGGTGCAGCAGCCGGCGGCGACGCCGCAGGATGCGCTGCGTGAAGGCATTCGTCAGTACCGCGGCACGCAGTACGAAGAATCAGTCGCGACGCTGCGGGGGATCAATCCCGATTCGCTGAGCGAAGCGGATCGCAAGACTTTGTTCGAGATGCTCGGTCGCGCGGACGTGGCGGCGTCGTCGCGCCGGACGGCGCGGGCGGAATTCGAACTCGGGCAGGAATCGCTGCGCGGCAATCGTCCGGGCGAAGCGCTCAACCACTATTACAACGTCGTTAACAACAAGTACGTCGACGAAGGCACCAAGCGCAAGGCGCAGGAGCAGATGGCCGTCGCCGATGCGCAGCGCAAAGGCATGACCGGCGATCAGAAGCAGGTCTACTCCAGCGCCGTCGCCGACTACAAGGCGGGCAATTACGGTTCGGCCAAGACGAAGTTCGAGTCGCTGCAGGCGCAGGGTTACAAGCCGGCGATGTTCCAGCAGACGCCCGAGGCGTACCTGCGCGACATCGCGCGCCGGATGCCGCCGCCCGATACGGGGACGCGGACCGAGCTGGCGATGCCGGGCGATGCTCAGCTTCAGCCGCCGGTCCAGCCGCGCACAGCGCCTCCGCCTGCGGTCGCGCCCGCGCCCGTCCCGGTTCCAGCGCCGACCGCGCCGACCGAAGTGGCGACGACGCCGCCTCCGGCGCCCGCGCCGGCCGAGCCGACACCCGCCGAGCCGCCTCCCTTGGTCACGCCGCCCGCGCCCGCTCCGGTGGCGGTTGCACCCGCACCCGCACCCGCTCCCGAGCCGATCGCGCCGGCGCCCGAACCCGCGCAGCCGGCGCCGGTTCCCGCGCCACCGCCCGAGGTCGTCGCGGTCCCCCCGCCGATCACACCTGCGCCCGAGCCGACGGCCCCGACGCCCGCTCCGGCCCCCGAGCCGGTGGCGGTGGCGCCCGAGGCGCCGCCTCCGGTCGTCGCGCCGGCCCCCGCTCCTGCTCCGGCCGTCGCCCCGACTGCCACCCCTGGCCAGCCGGTCAGCGCCAAGGAGCTCTACGACACCGCCGTCAAGCAATACAAGGCCAACGACTGGGTGAACGCGCGGAAGAATTTCATGGCCGCGCAGGATGCCGGGTACAAGCCGAAGCTGTTCCAGGACAGCCCCGAGACGTACCTGGCGCGAATGGACAAGAAGGAAGCGCAGGATGCCGCGCATCGTCCGGCGCCGGCCCCGGCGCCGACCGCCGCGCAGCCGCCGACGCAACCCCCGCCAGCGCAGCCCGCGCCGACGGAAGTGGCGGTCGCTCCGGTTCCGGTGCCGGTCCCCGCGCCCGCGCCGGCGGAACCGGCGCCTGCGCCCGCTCCGGCTCCCGTCGATGTGACGCCCGCCCCCGCGCCCGTTCCGCCCCCTGCGCCGATCGAGCCCGCGCCCGCTCCGGCCGTCGCTCCCGAGCCCGCTCCCGCGCCGCTTCCCCCGCCGGAACCGACGCCCCCGGCGGTCGCGCCCGTGCCCGCTCCCGCGCCGTTGCCTGCGCCGGAACCGGCGCCCCCGGCGGTCGCGCCGGTGCCCGCTCCCGCGCCGCTGCCTCCGCCGGAACCGGCGCCCACTGCCCTTCCCGAGCCAGTTCCTGCGCCCGTAGCGCCGGCCCCCGCGCCCGCTCCGGTTGCGCCGCCTGAACCGCTCCCGCCGCCCGCGCCCGTCGCTCCCGCGCCGGTCGAGGTCGTCGCGCCCGCGCCCCAGGCTGCGCCCATGCAGGGTGTGCAGCCGACCGATCCCGTCGGCCGCGCTCGTCAGCTCGTCGATCAGGCCCGCGTCGCCGAGCAGCGCCAGGACTATCAAACCGCGCTCAACCTTTACACCGACGCCGCCTCGCTCGATCCGAACAATCAGCAGGCGCAGGCCGGCCGGCAGCAGATGCTGGCGCTGCGTGGGCAGGCGGGCGTGCCGACCTCTCCGCTGGACAAGGTCGCCGCCAACATCAACGCCCGGCGCGAGGAGATTCGCTACAACTTCAACAGTGCCCTGGAACGCGCCAAGAACGCGACCGCCAAGGGCGATCTTGACACCGCCGACGTTGCGCTCGAACAGGCCCGCATCGCCCGCGGCACTGATCCGAACATCTTCAATGAACAGGAGATTCGCGATTTCGAAACCCGCCTGGCGGATGCTCAACTCGAGCTGACGCGTGCCCGGGAGCGTTACGCGACACAGCGCGAGCGTGAAACACAGCTCGCGACGCAGAAGCGCATCCAAGAACAGCGCCGCCTCGAGGAAGAGGCGCGCCAGCGCACCGTCAACGACCTCCGCGAGCAGGCGCAGCGGCTTCTCGAAGAGACGCGCTACCAGGAAGCGCTGGGCGTGATCGATCAGATGCTCGTGATCGATCCGAACAACGATTACGCCAAGGGTTTGCGTCCGCTGGTCGAAGATAAGGCGCTGATCCTTCAGCAGCGCCGTTTCCGCGAGGACTTTGACCGCCAGTTCACCAAGCAGCTCAATCAGACCGAAGAAAAGAAGATCCCGTACGATGATATCCTGCGCTACCCGGCGAACTGGCCGGACATCAGCGAGCTGCGCGATCAGACGACCGCGCAGGAGCAGCGCGTCGGGTCGGCGGACCAGGCGACGCAGTTGCAGCTGGACAAGAAGCTGCCCGATTTGAACTTCCCGGCGATTGGCTTCGCCGACGTCATCGACTTCCTTCGCGACGTCACCGGCGCCAACATTTATGTCCGTTGGAGCGCCCTCGAAGCCGCCGGCATCGACCGCAACGCCCCCGTCAACGCCCGCCTGCGCGATGTCAAGTTCGCCAAAGCGCTGGAGACGATCCTGGGTGATGTGGGCGGCGGAACGGTCGAACTGGGCTACACCGTCGACGAAGGGATCATCACCGTCTCCACCAAGGATGACCTGACGCGCACCGTCGAGCCCGACACGCGTGTGTTCGACATCCGCGACCTGATCATCGAAGTCCCCGACTTCAACAATGCCCCGACCTTTAACCTCCAGCAGTCGTCCAACACCACTTCCGGTGGTGGCGGGGGCGGTGGCGGGGGTGGTGGTGGAAGCCTGTTCGGCGGTGGCGGCGGCGGAAACCAGGGCGAGACACAGCTCCGCACCCGTCAGCAGCTCATCGACGAGATCAAGCGCCTCATTCAGGACACCGTCGCTCCGGACAGCTGGCGTGAAGCCGGTGGAACGGTCGGCGCCATCCAGGAACTCTCCGGTCAGCTTATCGTGACCCAGACGCCGGAGAACATGCGCAAGCTCCAGGACCTGCTCGAGCAGCTCCGCGAGACCCGCGCCATCCAGGTGACCGTCGAGGCCCGCTTCCTCACCGTGCAGCGGAACTACCTCGAGGACATCGGCTTCGACCTCGACGTCACGCTCAACAACCGCGACCGCGAGCCCAACAGCTCGTGGAGCGCCATCCCAATCCAGCAAAGCTCGTCGCTGTTCACCGCCAACCCGACGACCGGCCTGCCCGGATCGATTCGTAACGTGAACAACGGCGACGTGTCCGGCGGACCGGGCGGCCTGGGGCTGTCGAGTTTGGGCCTGCAAGGAACGTATCTTGACAACTTCACCGTTCAATTCCTGATCCGCGCCACGCAGGCCGCGCAGAGCTCGACGCTCGTCACCGCCCCGCGTTTGACGCTGTTCAACGGCCAGCGCGCTTACGTGCTGGTCAGCCGGCAGACGGCTTATGTCTCGGACCTCGAAGCGGTCGTCGCCCAGGGCGCCGTCGCGTTCAACCCGACGATCGGGCTGGTGCAGTCTGGCGTGCTGCTCGACGTGCAGGCGACGGTCAGCTCCGACCGCAAGTACGTGACGCTGACCCTTCGCCCGCAGCTGGCGACACTGCTTGACCTGTTGCCATTCACGTTCCAAAGCGCCCAGGGCAACACCGCCGCGACCACGCCGGTGGTGGTCGGCGGAACGACCATCGGCACCAACAACCCGTCGGGTATCATTCAGCAGCCCATCCTGCAGATCACCGAAGTGCGAACGACGGTGTCCGTGCCGGACGGCGGAACGCTGTTGCTCGGTGGTCAAACGTTGGCGGGCGAGGTCGAACGCGAGGCGGGCGTGCCCGTCCTCTCCAAGATCCCGTTCCTCAAGCGCCTCTTCACCAACCGCTCGACCGCCAAGGACGAGCAGGTGCTGCTGATCCTGGTGAAGCCGACGATCGTGATCCAGCGCGAGCAGGAGCAGAAGCAGTTCCCACTGCTCGGCTCGCGGTAAAGCAAGGTTTGGAACGCGATCGATGCGTGAAAGCGTGATTCTCGTCACGTTTCACGCATCGATCGCTTTTTTGAACGGCTTGCAATTTTGGCGGGCGGCCCCTATTCTTCCCCGCTCGTTTTTCCAAGGCTTTTGAGGTTCCTATGCCCCGCGTCTGCTATTTCACCGGCAAGAAGACCCACCACGGCAACCAGAAGACGCACCGCGGCAAGGCCAAGTACCTCGGCGGCGTGGGCACCAAGACCACCGGCATCACCGGCCGCAAGTTCAAGGCGAACATCCAGAAGGTCCGCGCCGTCATCAACGGCCGGATCGTTCGCGTGAAGGTCAGCGCCAAGGCGATCCGCAACGGCATGATCGTGAAGCCCGTCCGCCGCAAGCATCAGCAGGCGGCGTAAGCAATCCTTTGGATCCGGGCATGTCGAAGGAGCATTTAACTCCCGACGACGTTCGCAAGGTCGCCAGGCTCGCGCGCCTTTCCATCCCCGACGACAAGCTGCCAAAACTGACCGGCCAGCTTGAATCGATCCTCGGTTACATCGACAAGCTTGCCGAGGTCGAAACCAGCGGCGTTCCGCCGATGGCGCACGCGCTGCCGCTGCACAACGTCCTGCGTGAAGACATCGCCCGGCCCGCCTTGCCGCTGGAAAAGGCCCTGCAAAACGCGCCCCAGACCGATGGACCGTTCTTCAAGGTCCCAAAAGTGATTGGCGGGGACGAGGATTCGGCCGGGTAGCGCGAGTTACCGGTCCTTACGCCCGCCGTCATTTCTCGCCGATACATCTCATGTGAGCGAAGCGGAACTCGCGCCGGCGAACGCGGTGGTGACGTGCGGGTCATGCGGGACCCGGCTCCGGGTGCGCGCCGAGGCCGAGGGGCGCAAGGGCAAATGCCCGCGCTGCGGGACGATCCTGCGCATCGCCATGCCGCCGGCGCCGCCGGTTCAACCGGCGCCCGAGCCGTCGCCCGCGAACGAAGAACCTGATGTGCCCGCGTCGCGCCTGGCCGGGGGCGATGAGGGCGTTGCGGTGGATGATCAGCGCGCAACGCATGCCGGCACGGTCGCGGCGCTGCTGGTCGCCGCGGCGGGGTCGGCGGCGTGGTGGGCGGTGGAAAAGCATGGCGGACAGTCGCTGTGGGTCGTCAAGCACGCCCTGGTCGCCTGGTCCATTGGCATGTCGGTCGCCGCCGCCATGCTCATCGTGGGCGGCCGCCGCACGGGTGTGGCGCGGGCGCTGTGCGCGATGCTCGCGGCGTTCGCGATCGTCTCGGCGATGTTCGTCAGCATGAGCGGCCTGGGGCCGATGGATTCGCTGTTCCTCGCCCTGGCGATCGCCGGCAGCGCCTGCTGCTTCCTCGTGTCGCAGCGCAACGACTGAACCGTTTCCCTCCCGCCTCAACTTGCAATAGACTTCGCCGGCGATGGCCGATTTCGACACGCTCCTGTCCGCGCGGGATGCGATCCGCTCGAAGAAGATTTCTTCGGTCGAGCTGACGCGGGGGATGCTCGCGCGGATCGAGAAGCTCGAGCCGAAGATCGGCGCATTTATGTCGGTGACCGCCGATCATGCGCTGGAGCAAGCGAAGCTTGTGGACGAGGGAAAGCGCGCAGGAGCGCTCGCGGGGGTGCCGATCGCGCTGAAGGACAACCTGTGCACGACCTTCGGCGCGACGACGTGCTCGTCGAAGATGCTGCAAAACTTCCGCAGCCCGTACGACGCCACGGTCGTGCAGAAGCTCGACGACGCCGGCGCGGTCTTTCTTGGCAAGACCAACCTCGATGAGTTTGCGATGGGCTCGTCCACGGAGAACAGCGCGTTTCACGTGACGCGCAACCCGTGGGACACAACGCGCGTGCCCGGGGGGTCGTCGGGCGGGAGCGCGGCGGCCGTCGCGGCGGAGATGGCGCACGCGTCTCTCGGCTCGGACACCGGTGGCTCGATCCGCCAGCCCGCGTCAATGTGCGGCATCGTCGGCCTCAAGCCCACTTACGGGCGCGTCAGCCGCTACGGGCTGGTCGCCTTCGCCAGCAGCCTCGATCAGATCGGCCCGTTCGGGCGAAACGTCGCCGATTGCGCGGCGCTTCTGAACGTGATCGCCGGCCACGACCCGCGGGACAGCACGAGCGTCCAGGAATCGCCGCCCGATTATCTGCACGATCTGGATCGCCCGATCGCGGGCCTGCGCATCGGTATCGCCAAGGAATACGAGCTGCCGCAGGGTTTGGACAGCCAGGTCAAATCCGCCGTCGCCGCGGCAATTGACAAATACCGCGAGCGGGGCGCGCAGATCGTCGACGTCTCGCTCCCGCACGCCGACTACGGCATCGCTGCCTATTACGTCATCGCTCCCTGCGAGGCGTCGAGCAACCTGGCGCGGTACGACGGCGTTCACTTCGGTCACCGCACGCAGAGTGAAGTCAAAGACATCGTCGAATTGTTCAGCAAGTCGCGCGCGGAGGGTTTCGGCGAAGAGGTGCAGCGCCGGATCATGATCGGCACGTACGCGCTTTCCAGCGGCTATTACGACGCGTACTACCTCCGCGCGCTCAAGATGCGCACGTTAATCAAGCGTGACTTCGATGTCGCGTTTGAAAAGTGCGACGTCATCCTCACTCCGACCTCGCCGATCCCCGCCTTCACCATCGGTGAGAAGTCCGCCGATCCGCTGTCGATGTACCTCGCCGATGTCTTCACGGTGACGTGCAACATCGCCGCGATTCCCGGCATCAGCATCCCCTGCGGCTTCACGAGCGGCGCCAAGCCGCTGCCCATCGGCCTGCAACTGCTCGGGCCGGCGTTCAGCGAACCGAAATTGCTCCGCGCCGCGCGCATGTACGAAGCCGCGACCGACTGGCACACGCGCCGGCCCACGTTCTGATCGCACCGCCACTGCGTTGAGTGTTCTAAAGCGAGAAGCTCGTGTTGCTTCGCTTGTGAGCAGCGGATCCACCGTCGGCTCCGGCGGTGGAGGCGGTGGAGGCGGGGGAGGAGGCGGAGGTGGTGGCGGGGGCGCCGGTGGTTCGGGGGGCGCGGGAAACGTGCCGATCCATACGGCCTGTGACGGGAGCGGCGTATTGCCGGTCGCGGTGATGATCTGGTGCTCGCCGATTACGCCGGCCACCGACGTGCTGCGATTGGCCGGCAGCAGGCCGATGAGCGACCACGAGTTTGTCGTCGGGTCGTAGGCGTAGATCGTGCTTTGCGGCAGGTTGTAGCCGCTCTCCCCGCCGAGCACGAGGATCTTGCCATCCATCACGAACGTCGACATGTTCACGTGCGAGCGGACGACCGGCAGATCGGCGACGCGCGTCCAGGTGTCGGTCGCAGGGTCGTAGCAGTCGACCTCAAGCTGCGCATCCTGCGCCGCCTCCTGCGCGTGCTGGCCGCCGATGCAGTAGATCTTTCCATTGAGGACGGCAGCGGAAGTGTGATTGCGCGGATTGGTCAGCGGGGCGGCGGCGACCCAGCCGGCATCGGGATTGTCGAGATCGAGCACCCAATGCTCGCCGCGATCTTCGGTGCGCGCGGCGTTCATTCCGCCGAAGAAGTGTATCCTGCGATCGAGGATGGCGGCGGCGCCGGCGCCTCGCGCTTCGGGCAGATCCGGGCCGGTTGACCAGGTGTTGGTGAGCGTGTCGTATTTGTGAACGAGTACCGTTCCCGCGCCCGGGTGATCGCCGACGTACCCGCCGATCAGCCAGATGGTCGTGCCTTCGATGACCACGCCGGCGTGGGTGATCGCCGTCGGCTCGTCAGCGATGCGTGTCCAGGTATCGGTGGCGGGATCGTAGACATCGCAACGCGTGACAGCGATGGTCTTGCCCGCAGAGTCGATCTCGAAGCCGCCGAGCAGGTAAACCTTTCCATTGACCACGCCGCCGAGCGCTTCAGCGCGTGGGGCTGGGGCCGGGGCGACCGTTTTCCAAGTCACTTGCTCACCGGCCACGACCGGCACGACCTCGATCGCGGACAGCGTCGCGTTTTGCAGCGTGCCGACGAAGCCGAGGTTGAGCGTGCCGTCGGTGATCGTCACGTCGAACGATTTGGTGATCGCGGCTCCTTTGCCCGCTTCAGCGACGATGTCGAAGTTGGCGAACATCGTCTTGCCCTCGGCCGAGATGTTCATCTTGCGTCCGCCGGCGGAAAAGGACTCATCCGCGAAGCGCAGGTTGACCTTGTAATCGCCGCTGGCGAGCGGGATGGCGTAGCTGAAGCTCTTGCCGAAGCGGCGCGTCGCGTACATCACGTCGTCGGTTGTCCCGGCGATATTGAACAGGCCCAGCGAGCTGCTGCCGCCGGTGTAGTACTTGTCCGCCATCCACGTGAGCCCCTCGGAGTCAACGTAGGACTTGCTGCCAGCGGCATCGATGCGGATAGCCGCTGGCGACGCGGGCGGCGGGGGTGACGCCGGGGGCGGAGGCGACGTCGGTGGGGGCGGCGATGTCGGGCCGCTCTCGATCGCGCCGGGATAAAGGTTGTCAACGGGAATGATCGTCTTAGCGATACCCGGCCCGGTCCAAAACAGCTTCGCCGCCGCCGAGCCGGTGTTGTCGAAGTAATCCATCCGGATGTCGACTGCCTGGCCTGCGACAAGAGTTACCTTCGCGGAGGTGTAGGAGGTTTGCGGCTGGTTGACGAGCTTGTCGATGATCAGCTTTCCGTTGACCCACAAGCGCACGCCGTCGTCGGTGGTTGTCGAGAATGCATACAGGCCCGTAACGTCCGCGACGAGCTGGCCGGTCCATCGCACGGAGAAGGTGTCCGCGCCCATGCCGGCAGCCGGCGCGGCGGCGGCCCACGCGAAGTTGATCGTCGCGTCGGTGCGGGTCAGCTTCAGGTTCGTGAAGTCCTTGTTATCGAAGTACTGGCCGAGCAGGCCGGTGCCGTGCTCGTGGCCGGCGTGGAAGAGAGTGCGGGATTCGAGCTTTTCGATAATGCTGAACGTCCTTTTGCGCATGTACCGCTGGCTGCCCTTCTTGCAGAGAGGAGAGGCTACGCCATGGACGGGGATGCGGCAGGCGGGATCTTGCGATTGAGCGCCTCGCGACGGCGGGTGAGCGATGGATATGCCGCGCAGCGCGACTATGACTTCATCAAGGATATCGGACGTTCAAATACCGAAGGGCTAGCGGCAGCAGTAGAAAGCGTTCTCAGCTCAGCGTGCCGATCCACGTCTCATCCGTTTCGGCCGGACCGTTTCCGGTCGAGAGGATGACCTGGCTGGGCGTGATGACGCCCGCGATCGACGTGCTGCGCGCGACCGGAAGCGCGCCGATGCTCGACCACTCGTCGGTGGCGGGGTCGTACGAATAGACGGTCGTTGTCTGCTGCTGGTATCCCGTCTCGCCCCCGAGCACGATGATCCGGCCGTTCATTGCGAACGTCGGTCCGGTAATGTGCGACAGTTTTTTCGGTAGATCGGCAACGCGCGTCCATTTGTCGGTCGCGGGGTCGTAGCGGTCGACTTCGCTCTGGCAGTCGGCGTCGGATTCCTGGCCGTGTTGTCCGCCGACGGCGTAGAGGTACCCACCGACCGCCGCCGCGCCGAGATGGTTTCGACCGTTTGGCACCGGCGCCTTTTCGGTCCAGCCGGCTGCTTCGTCATCGAGATCGAGCGCCCAGTGCGATGTGGATTCCTGCGTGCGCGTCTCGTTCATCCCGCCGACGAAATGGAGGGTGCGTCCGACGATAGCGGCGGCACCGGCGCCGCGCGGCTCGGGTAAATCGGGCCCGCGCGACCACTCGTTGGTCTTGGTGTTGTATTTCCAGACCATCACGCTGCCGGGGCCGGGATGCTCGCCGATGTATTGTCCGACGAGCCAGAACGTATCGCCGTCGATCGCCGTGCCGCTGTGGGTAAAGGCTTCATCGGTGGGCAGATCGGCGATGCGGGTCCAGGTATTCGTCGTGGGATCGAATACATCGCAGCGCTTCGTCGGGAGAATGTGACCGCTGGAGGAGTAATAGCCGCCGAAGACGTAGAGCTTTCCATCGCTCACTCCGCCCGCGGCCTCGGCGCGCTTGGCGGGGGAGTCGGCGCGCTGCTGCCAGCTGAGCGTCTGCGGCTGAGGTGTCGGCGGGGTGTCTCCAAGGGGGAGAACCTCGATCGCCGAGAGCGTCGCGTTGTTTTTCACCGATTTAAAGGCGAGGTTCAGCGTGCCGTCGATCACTTTCACGCTCAGCGACTCGGTGTGCGCGTTGCCCTTGCCGGCCGCGGCAACGATGTCGAAGTCGTCCAGGACGATCGCCCCCTCGGCTGACACGTCGAACTTGCGTCCGCCGGCGTCATAGGACGCGTCGGCGAAGAGCAGGTTGACGGTGTAATCGCCCGAGGCGAGCGGGATGGCATAACTGAAGCTCGTGCCGAAGCGGCGCTCGTAATAGAGCGCATCGTCGGTCGTGCCGGCGACACTGAAGCCCCCAAGGCTCAAGCCCCCGCCGGTGTAGTACCTGTCGGCGCTCCACACGCGCCCTTGGGAGTCGGCGTAGGCCTTCGATCCCGCCGCGTCAATGCGAATCGCGCCGGAAGGATTCGGCGGAGGTGGGGGCGGCGGCGGAGGGGGTGGGGGCGGCGGTGCGGTCGGGTAGAGGTTGGCGGTTGGGATCAACGTTTTGGCGAAGCCGGGACCGCTCCACGTCAATTTCATCGACGCCTTGCCCGTGTTGTCGAAGTAATCGATGCGGATGTCGACCGGCTGATTCGCCGTCAGCGCGACCGGAGACGACGAATAGCTCGTCTGCGGCTGGTTGATCAGCTTGTCGATGATCAGCTTGCCGTTGATCCACAAGCGCACGCCATCGTCGCTGGTTGTATGGAATGTGTAGGAGCCGCTTCTGGGGGCGACGAGTTGCCCCGTCCAGCGCACGGAGAAGGTGTCGGGGGCGACCGATGACGCCGGCGAACCGCTCCCCCAATCGAAGTTGATCAACGCATCGACGCGCGAGAGCTTCTGGGAGGTGAAATTGCTGTTATCGAAGTATTGGCCGAGCAGGCCGGTCCCGGCCAGGAAAACGCGGCGTTCAAGCGGCTCAATCGATCGAAAACGGCGGTTTTTCATTTGGGCCGGCGCAGGCTACGCCAGTCGTGGGGAAAATGACAGACGGGTTCTTGCCGGCAGCGAACGCAGCGGCGTTGGCGGGGTGACGGATATGCGGCGCAGCGCGACTATGCCGGCGGCAGGGGGCCGCTTACCGGACGTGCAAGAGGTCATGGGGGCCGTATGCGTCGTCACCGAGGCAGTTCTTTGCCGCTTGGGGCGACGAACCTATAATGCGGTGGTGGCGTGAGATATCAGCGCACGCCGGTGTGAAATGAGCGAAATTCTTCGTCGAAATCCGCTCGCCGTGGCGTTGTACATGAACGCGGCGCTGCTCGCCGCCATCCTCCTCGTACTGATGTCGCGCGACTCTTCACCGACGCTGTTGGCGCCGGCGATGGCGCAGCAGCAGCCGGCGATCGCGGGGGGCGCGGGGTTTTTCGTCGTGCCGGCGCAGTTTTCCACCACCACGTGGGGCTGCTATCTCATGGACGTCGATCAGCAGAACCTGTGCGCGTACCAGTACATTCCCGGCGAAAAGCAACTCAAGCTGGTCGCAGCGCGGAATTTCAGATATGACCGGCGATTGCAGAACTTCAACACCGCCGGCCCGTCGCCGGCGGAAGTAAAAGACCTCGTCGAGAAAGAAGCGGCCGGGACGCGCGGAAAGACAACAGAGTGATCGTCCGTCACTCGATCGGAGATGCACCATGATGGCCAAGATGTTCTACACGCTGGATGAGACCAAGGCCGCCCTCGGCAAGAACGAGGAGGACATCAAGCAGCTCACGCGCGAGGGGCGCTTGCGCGAATTTCGCGACGGACCGCGGCTGATGTTCAAGGCGGATCAGGTCGAGCAGCTCAAGAACGAACTGGGTGGCGGATCGCTCGATCAGGTGGATCTCGGTCCGGGCGACAGCGCCGCGCCGATCGGGCTGGTCGATTCGCGCCAGGCCAGCGCCAGCGGCTCGGGCATCGCGCTGTCGGATCTCGATGCATCAGGCATGAGCGGCTCGGGCATGCAAATGCAGATGAAGGACGATACGGCGCTGGCGGGCGATCTGGGATTGTCGGGCAGTGTCGGGGGAATGCCCTCGCCGCGCGGCACCGGGACTCTCAGCGGCACCGGCCTGACCGGCAGCATGTCGGGCACGGGCGGCGGTCGCGGCGGGATCAATGTCTTCACCGCCGACGACTCGGTCGAAGCCGCCGACCCAGGGGCGCAAACCGCCATCACGCCGGCCGATCAGGTGAATCTGGAAGGCGTCGGCTCCGGCTCGGGCCTGCTCGACCTGACGCGCGAATCGGATGACACGTCGCTGGGCGCCGAGCTGCTCGATGAGATCCAGCCCGGCTCCGGCAGCAAGTCAAAGCGCCCGCGCGCCGTCAGCGATAGCGGCATCGCCGCCGCCAGCGACTTGGGGGAAGGCCGCAGCGTCGTCACGCGCCCGGTGCAGTTCGTCGAAGCGATCGATCCGATGTCCGGCCTGTTTGCCGGGCTTGCGCTGGGCGCGGCAATCTTCGCGCTGGTCGGCGGGCTGGTGCTGACCGCCGGCGTCGTCGGCGCGCGCCCGGGCCTGGTCGACATGATCGCCGGCCCCGCCAAGGACAATCGCAGCGTCTTCGTGATTTTCGGGATTGGCGCGGCGATCGCGCTGGTGTGCGGCGTCGCGGGTTGGGTGATGGGGAAAAAGCGGTAGCGTTTACTGTCTCTCCCTGCGCCGGGAGAGGAAAGAATCACGTCATCTGCGGTTTGTCTGCGTTCCATTGAACCGACAGCGGCTTGTTCTGCTGGATCATCTCCAGCAGCGGGCCGCCCAGCGCCTCGCGCCGCCAGCCTTTCATCAGTGACAGACGCTCGAAATCTTTCTTCCCCGTCACCAGGCGATAAAAGTCGCCGATTTCCTGGCGGCTGGTGACCAGGGCGGCGTCGATGAGTTGGCCGACGCAGATGCATTGCGCGATGGCCCAGAGCGCGTCGCCACGAAAGCGTTCGGTTGGCGTCGGCTCCTGCGGGCGGGCGAAGGGAAATTTGCCGGGGGGAGTCGCGAGGCCGCGCTGCGTCACTTCCACGATCTCGCGGCCATGCGCGTGTTCGACGGGCCGTGGCAGGCCGCGCACACGGTCGAGTTTTTCCAGTGTCTTCACGGGGCTGCGCGACAGGTCGATCAGGAGTTCATCCTTGAGGAACGCGCGTGGCGGGACATCGTGCGCCCGCGCCACGCCATCCCGCCAGATCACCAGCTCCCGCAGGATCGCCAAGCCCTGCGGCGAGAGCGACGTGGCGCCGCGGACGCGCAGATAAGCAGTGTCGGGGTTGAACTGGTACAGCCCGGCATCGCATAGCGCCGCGAACTCCTGTTTCGCCCATGCGACGTGGCCCGTCTTCTCCAGTCGCTCGCCGATAATCCTGCGGAGTGCCGGGAGGTAGCGCACGTCGTCGGCGGCGTAGCGGAGTTGCGACGGGGAGAGTGGGCGCTGATCCCAGTGCGAAAACGTCAGCCCCTTGCCGAGTTTGGCGCCCAGCAGTTCCATCGCGAGCTTCGCCAGTGCGACCGGATAGGCCATGCCGATGAACCCGCAGGCGATCTGCGTATCGAAGACGTTCTTTGCCTCCGTGCCGAGATGCCGCACGACCGGCTCGACATCCTGATCGCCGGCGTGGGTAATCTTTTCCACCACGTCGTCCGCGACCAGCTGCCAGAATGGAGTCAAATCGAGCCCTGCGAGCGGGTCTATGAGCCAGACATGCTCTGACGTCGCAACCTGGATGAGGCAGAGCTTGGGGATGTATGTCAGCTCGCCGATGAACTCGCTGTCGTAGGCGAAGCTACCGGCGGCGCGCAGCCTGGCAATGAGATCGGCAAGGCCCGCCTGGGTTGTGACAAGTTCGGCGTCACCTTTGGGGACGTTGGGATGATCGGCAATGGCGTGTCGTGTTTCGCCTTCGGCGTGCGCGTCCTGATGTTGACGGGCGCGGTGCTGGGCGCGGGCAAAGCGTGCGCGTTTGACGTTGGCGTCGAGATGCGGCTTGGGTTCGTCCATTGCGTGCAGCAAGCTACACGCATCGAGGGCGATGGCAAAGATCAACCGTTACATCGATTACCCAACCTGTAGCGGTTCGAACCGATTTTCACCACCGGGGGCACGTCAGAACTGCGTAAAATTCCAGGCGCCTCGGGCAAATCGACGCCTGTAACGGCGGACGCAACCGTCCCCTCCCTCTTTGGATCGATTTTCGCAACTGGTACATATGTTGCGAAACCTTAGATCGCCATGCAGTACACGAATACAGGTGATATTGAGCCTGAGCACGGTTGCGGGGGGCATCCCGACGTGATGATCGTCGAGGATGAGCGCGTGGCGCGGCGGGCGCTGGCGTTTCTGCTGCAGTGCAGCGGTTACAGACCCCAGGTCTTTGAGTCGGCAGAGGACGCGCTGCTCTACACGACCGAGCCGCCGAAAGTTGCCCTGATCGACGTCGACCTGCCGGGCATGAGCGGCTTGGATCTGGCCGAGCGGCTGAAGCAGCGCTGGCCCGGGGTGGTGAATGTGCTGATTACCGCCGCCGATGGCGAGCGGGTCAGCCAGTTCCTCAAGAGTCACCGGGCCGAGTATTTCCCCAAACCGCTCGACTTCTCGCGGCTGCTCGACCTGCTCAGCCAGACGCAGAGCAACTAAGTCCGATACATCCGCAAAAGTGCGGTCACATCTCAGCCGAAGAATTTCATGGACAGGGGGAAGTGCGTCGCTAGGATGATGCCCCGCTTTTTGCACGTCGGATTGCGGAAGAGAGGCCATGAATGAATCTCACTTACGCCGTCGAACGGCTGTACGACACCGGCTGGAACCCCAGCGCGGAGGTCGAGTTGGAGCGTCTGCCGGACCAGCGGCGTTTTCCGTCGGTGCTGGCGGTACAGCGTGAGTTCGCGCGCGCCGGGCTGGAGCTGCGCATCAAGCACAACATCATGTTCAACTGTTACCGCAGCACCTGGGCGCCGGTCGGCGAGCCGCTGGACGACTCGGCGGCGGCGGATGAGAAGCACGGCACGGTGATCGGCGCCTGCGAGCGCGAGGCGGCGGTGTATGCGCTGGCGCAACTGCGCGAGTCGAAGGTGCAGCATCAACTTGCGTCGGTCTAGTTTCAACTCGACAATTCGATCTCGATGACGCAGCAGGGCTGGCGGATCGCCGTGGGCGTGGCGGTGATCTTCGTCGCTGCGCTGCTCGCCTATTCGCCGGCGCTGCGCGGGGAGCTGTTGTGGGATGACGACGGGCATGTCACGCGGCCCGAGCTGCGCTCAATAGGCGGATTGGTTCGGATCTGGACGGAGCTGGGGGCGACACAGCAGTACTATCCGCTCCTGCACAGCGCGTTCTGGGTGCAGCACAAGCTGTGGGGAGACTGGGTCGTCGGATACCACGTTGTCAACGTGCTGCTGCACGCAACCTGCGCGTGCTTGCTTTGGGCCATCCTGCAGCGTCTGAAGATCCCGGGCGCGTACCTCACCGCGTGCGTCTTCGCTGTGCATCCCGTCCATGTCGAATCGATCGCGTGGATCACAGAGCTGAAGAACACGTTATCGCTCGTTTTCTACCTCGGTGCGACGCTTTGCTACCTGCGTTTCGACGAAACGCGCGACGAACGCGCGCTGACCCGGGCATTTGCGCTGTTCGTCGCCGGACTGCTCAGCAAATCGGTTGTCGCGACCTTTCCCGCGGCGATGCTCGTGGTCGTCTGGTGGAAGCGGGGGACGATCAGATGGGACAATGACATCCGTCCGCTCTTCAGGTTCTTCGCGATCGCTGTGATCGGTGGGTGCGTAACCGCGTTCCTCGAGCGCAAGCTGATTGGCGCGGAGGGGGCAGAATTTGAGCTGACGCTGCTCCAGCGACTTCAACTCTCCGGTCGCGTCGTCTGGTTCTACCTGGGCAAGCTGGTCTGCCCGGTGAGGCTGACGTTCATTTATCCGCGCTGGGATGTGAAGGATGCGCCGGCGTGGCATTGGATGTTAGTGGCGGGCCTGGTCGCGCTGGTCGCGGCACTGTGGCTGATCCGCAGGCGCGTGCGCGGGCCGCTGGGGGCGGTGTTGCTGTTCGTCGGGTCGCTCGTGCCGGTGCTGGGGTTCTTCAACGTCTATCCGTTTCGCTACTCGTTCGTCGCCGACCATTTTCAGTACCTGCCGAGCATCGCGATCATCACGCTGGCGTGTGCGGGGATCGCGATGGCAGGGCGACGCGTCGAGATCCCGCTCGGCGCGGCGATTGTCGTGCTGCTGGGCGTGACGACGTGGCGGCAGGCGCATCAGTATCGCGACGTGCCGACGCTGTATCTCACGACGTTGGATCGCAATCCGCAGTGCTGGATGGCACATACCAACCTCGGTGTCTACTACGTTACGCACGACAGGCCCGACGAAGCGCAAGCGCAGTACGAAGCGGCACTGAGAATCCGCCCGGAGCATCCCGAAGCGCTCAGCAACCTGGGCGCCCTGCTCGTGCAGCGGGGGAATGTGGACGAAGGCATTGAATACCTGCAGCAGGCGGCACGGGCGAAACCGCAAGCGGCGGCGATCCAGATGAACCTCGGCAATGCCCTTGTCGCGGCGAAGCGTATCGACGACGCGATTGAGGCGTACGAGCGGGCGGTCAAGCTCGATCTCGATAACATCGACGCGATGATGAGCCTCATCGCCGCGTACGACGCGGCCGGGCGACGGGGTGATGCGATCGCGACGGCTCAACAGGCGCTGGCGGTGGCCCGGCGGACGGGCAACAAGGCGCTCACGGAGCAGATCGAAGCGTCGCTCGCCGCGTATCGACGACAGCAATGAAAGAGAACACGGCCCGAGAGGTGGTCTCGGGCCGCGCTGGTTGGTTGAAGTTTTAGCGAGCTTCGCTCAAGCGACCGCCGCCGCTTGTTCGAGCAGGCTCGCCCACTTCTTGCCCTTGCGGGCCTTGTGGGCGCCCTTGTGATACGCGTAGCCGACGATCAGCGGCGTCGCGAGGGTCGCTTCGCTGAAGACCATCTGCTCGTAGACCGTATCGACCTTGCCCCAGCTTGACGCTTCCTTGAGGGTGGAGCTCGACAGGGCGCCATCGCGCACGTCGGCGATGGTGATCTGCACGGCGTACTTGTGCATCGGCGCATCGTGGCCGAGCACCTCGGCGGCGACGACGATGTCCTGAGTGAAGTTCTTCGGCACGCCGCCGCCGATCATGAACAGACCCGTGGTCGAGTTCTTGATCTTGAGCTGCGTGAGCTCGTAGAAATCCTTGCCGCCGTCCCACGAGACGACCGGCTCGCCCTCTCGGCTGTGCAAATGATGCACAAGGCCGAAGCCGGCGGAGCAGTCGCTGAACGCGGGGCAGAAAATCGGCACGTCCTTCTTGTACGCCTCGTAGATAATCGAGTCGTCGCACTTGGGCCCGCCGTTCTCGTCCAGGTAGCGGCCGAATTCCGCGAGGAACTGGCGGCTGGAATACGTGCCGGGCTCCATGTTGTCGAAGATCTTCTGCGTGGTTTCGTCGCAGATGCGCAGGTCTTCCTCATCGATGAACGTGTCATAGATGCGGTCGATCGCCATCTCGCGGAGCTCGCCATCGCGCATGCCCGATTTAAACTCGTCGCCGGCGATGTAGTGGCGGAAACCGAGGGCTTCGAAGAAGTCCTGGTCCACCATGTTCGCGCCGGTCGAGACAATCGCATCCACCATGTTGTTGCGGATCATGTCCACGAAGATTTTCTTCAGGCCCGCGCTGATCAATGAGCCGGCGAGGCACAGGATGACGCCGCACTCCTTGTCCTTGAGCATGCGCTCGTAGATCTCGGCGGCGCGGGCGAGGTCGCGGGCGCTGAAGGCCATCGCCTTCATCGAATCGACGACCGGCACGACGCCGCTGAGCTTTGTGATGTCGATGTGCTCGATCTGCGCGCCGAGGAACTTCTTCTTCGACGCCTTGGCACTCGCCTTGGACTTCATGGGTTTCTTGTTCGCCATATAACTCTCTCCTTTCGCAAACGAAAAAAACCACCGCGGCTCGCTACGGTGCGCCTCACATTTCGTTGGAGGCGCCCGCCATTGCGGGCCGGGGTGGCTTTCTGTGGGCGAAGATTGTCATGCGTAATACGCTAGCGTCAAGGGGTCGTTCGGTCGCGAAAAATTTTTTTCGGAGTGGAAGTTTCATGTGGGTTCGCTCTTCGTTCGTGCGACAGAAAGTTTGCTTGAATCGCCGGACTTGGTTTGTACAGTACGCGCCGAAGGTCGAGCGATGAACGGAGTCACGCGCAGACGAGTTCAGTTGTGGCTTCGCGGTGAGCGAGCTTTCGGACTGAACGACGTTCCGCTGCCCAGGAAAACGCAGCTCGATCGCGTCGGCGGAATCGCATCGCCTCGGCATCCGGAAACTCCGGCGCCGGCGCAAGCGAGATCGAACGACGAGCGGACGGTGACGCGGCAGGCGCTCAACGATGCTCCTGCAGCCCTGTTCGGCGAAGCGAAGAAGGCGAGCGAGTACGCACCGAAAGGCGGACTCGTCCCGCCGCCCTCGACAGAGCCGTTCACCGCGCCGCTCCTGAAGGCTGAACAGAAGATCGAGCGTCTAAAAGCGCTGGATCAAGATGAAGTGAGAGGCTGCACGCGTTGCCGCCTCTGCGAAGCGCGAAAGAACACGGTTTTCGGTGAGGGCGACGTCGATGCGAAGGTTTTCTTCATCGGCGAAGGCCCCGGCGAAAACGAGGACATCCAGGGCCGGCCGTTCGTCGGACGAGCCGGCGAAATGCTGAACAAGTGGATCGCGGCGATGGGTTTGCGCCGCGAACAGGTGTATATCGCGAACATCGTGAAGTGCCGTCCGCCGGGCAATCGCGTGCCGATGCCCGATGAGGTGGCGACGTGCAGCCCGTACCTCGCGCGACAGCTCGAGATCATCCGGCCCGGCGTGATCGTTACCCTGGGCCTGCCGGCGCTGAAGTACCTGGCGAACGACGCCAAGCTGACCATGGGCCGTTCGCGGGGTCTCTGGCGCGAGTGGCGGGGCATCAAGTGGATGCCGACGTTTCACCCGGCGTTCGTATTGCGGCAGTACACGGAAGAAACCCGCGCGGCGGTGTGGAGCGATCTTCAGCTCGTGATGAACGAACTGGGGTTGCCGATACCGAAGCGAAATAAGTCGTAAGTTTTGTTGCATTGAGAATTGAAGGATTGGCCGCGCCCTCAGGAGGAGTGCGCGGAGGCGCCACGGATGGCCGTCGTTTGTTTGCAAAGCGTCCACGGTGCTCTCATGAAATTTTTTCATCGAATCGAAACGGTTCGGCTCACGCCGAAGTTCAAATCAACGTCTGTTGTCGCGGGGGCGAAAACATTTTTGTCGCGCGGGAATTTTTCACTACCTTCCGCGCGATCACGGTGCATATTTCGCGGCGGGTAAGTTCCAGTGGTTGCCGCCGTCGTTGACTGAAACATTTTTCGTCGGTCCGTAAAAGCCAGACAACTCATCATGCTCACGACCCACTCGCCATCGACGCGCGAGACGGTCAGTGCCGCCAAATCGGCCGGCCCGGCTCGTCGCGCTTCTGAAACTATCGTTGATCCATCCACCTGGCAGCGCATCCTCACCAACGTGAGGCTGCAGCATCCCAGCCTCAACCGCGTCTGGTTTGACCAGATGCTTGCGAAGCAGCTCACCAACGGCGTCATCCAGGTCACCGTCCCGACGCCGGCGCAGCTCAATTTCTGCCAGAGCCAGTGCCAGCAGCCGTTTACCGCGGCGGCGCAGGCGGTGACGGGTCGGCTCATCTCGGTGAGCTTTCATTGCGAGCACCTCCCGCGCGGGGGGGTCTTCAATGAAGGAGACCAGCCCTTGCCGCTCAACCCCGATTACGTCTTCGAGAACTTCGTGACCGGCCCGTGCAACCGCCTCCCGCACGCGGCGTCGGTTGCCGTCGCCGAAAATCCCGGCAAGGCGTACAACCCGCTGTTCATCCACGGCGGGGTGGGGCTCGGCAAGACGCACCTGCTTCAGGCGATCTGCCAGAAGGTGCTGGAGCGCGACAGCGACGCGCGGATCCTCTACCTCTCCTGCGACAGCTTCATCAACCAGTTCATCACGTCGATCGAGACCGGCGAGATGAACCAGTTCCGCTATCGCTACCGGCTGGTGGACGTGCTCGTCATCGACGACATCCACTTCCTCGCCGGCCGGGACCGGACGCAGGAGGAGTTCTTCCACACGTTCAACACGCTCTACCAGAGCCACAAGCAGATCATCCTGTCCGCCGACGCAGCGCCGAGCGAAATTCCGGAGTTGGAGGAACGCCTCGTTTCCCGTTTCAACTGGGGGCTGGTGGCGCGGATCGAGAAACCGTGCTACGAAACCCGGGTCGCGATCCTGCAGAAGAAGGCCCGCATGCGCGGCCTGACGCTGAGCGAAGACGTCCTCTGCTACGTCGCCGGCCGGGTGGAGAACAACACGCGCGAACTGGAAGGCGCGATCACCAAGCTCCAGGGCATGTCGCTCTTGAACAGCGGCGTGATCGACCTGGACCTGGCCAAGGCCGCGCTGGGCGAAGCCGCGACGCCGGACCAGAAGCGGATCACGATCCAGCAGATCTTCGACGCCGTCACCAAGTACTACAACGTGCGCCTCAGCGACCTGCAATCCAAGAAGCGGCACAAGTCGATCGCCTTCCCGCGCCAGGTCTGCATGTTCCTGGCGCGACGGCACACGCGCTATTCACTGGAAGAAATCGGCGGCTACTTCGGCGGGCGCGATCACACGACCGTGCTGCACGCGGTCCGCACGGTGGACGGCGACTGCAAGGACGACCCGGAGATCAACAAGCAGCTGAACACGCTCGAGGGCCAGCTGACGGGAACGAACTAAGCGGCGAGCGGCGACGGCAGGGCGGGAGGTTGCTGCGCCATCGCGCGGGCGACGTCGTATTTCGCCGCGGGCAATAGCACGGGCTGAACATCCCTCCAATGCACCCCCGGTGGAATCGGCAACACGAGACGATCCTCACGGATCGCCCCCTGGTTGGCCGAGGAGGCTGAGACGCTCGATTACGCGAGGCCCGGCACGGTTCGACGGCGGATACCGCGGAGCGTCTTCGTGGTCATAGCAATCCTGGCGTGTGCCTCATTGGCGGCCCTCATCGAGTACCGCCCTGCCCTGTTGCCTCAGGCTGAATTGCTCCGCGGCGATCGGCGCGCGATACCGGCGTTTTTCGTCTGGCTGTTCGCGATCGTCTACATCATCCAACGCACTCGCGAGGACGCACGTTGCCGTGTGGCGGGCTGGTGCTCGTCGCCATTTCCGGCTCCGCATCCCTCACGCTGTTCGCCCTCCAGTGCATTCTGTGGCGAGAACAACTGAAGTACCGCGATCCGTCTGACGCGATGACTGTGCTGCCGTTCGCGGGCGCGCTAGGGGCGTTCGCCCTCGCGGCGGTCGGCCG
>JADMIO011283385.1_pt1 | contig 74389 bp, 77 predicted proteins | sample 8958161 | NCBI WGS metagenome assembly JADMIO01 (sample SAMN16585339, study PRJNA669376) | soil metagenome | isolation source: Crop rotation soil | place: USA: Cullars Rotation, Alabama | collected 2011
CGCGACAACTTGTCCACGTGGAATTCTAAGCTTAGGATCCCAATGTGCTGGAAAGATTCGTGCTCGAGGGCAACGACGACTACGATTTTGTGCTGGTCGAGATCGGCGGCACCGTCGGCGACATCGAGGGCCTGCCGTTCTTCGAGGCCATCCGCCAGCTCGGCAACGACCTGCCGCGCAACGACGCCGTCTATGTCCACCTGACGCTGATGCCCTACATTCCGTCGGCGGGCGAACTGAAGACCAAGCCGACGCAGCACTCGGTGGCCGAGCTGCGCTCCATCGGCATCATGCCAGACATCCTTTTGGTCCGCTGCGACCGGCCGATCCCGGTGAGCGAGCGCCGCAAGCTCGCGCTGTTCTGCAACGTGCGCGAGACCGCGGTGATCCAGGGCCTCGACGTCGCGTCGATCTACGACGTGCCGCTCGCCTATCACAAGGAAGGGCTGGACCGCGAAGTGCTGGCCGCCTTCGGCATCACCGACGCCAAGGAGCCCGATCTGGCGCAGTGGGAAGACGTCAGCCAGCGCCTCCACAACCCGGAGGGCGAGGTCAACATCGCCATCGTGGGCAAGTACACCGGGCTCAAGGACGCCTACAAATCGCTGAGCGAAGCCTTGGTGCACGGCGGCATTGCCAACCGCGTCAAGGTCAACCTCAACTGGATCGACAGCGAGATTTTCGAGCGCGAGGACCCGGCGCCGTACCTCGAGCACATCCACGGCATCCTGGTTCCCGGCGGGTTCGGCGAACGCGGCTCGGCTGGCAAGATCCAGGCAGCGAAGTTCGCGCGCACCAAGGACGTGCCGTATTTCGGCATCTGCTTCGGCATGCAGATGGCCTGCATCGAGGCGGCCCGCAACACCGCCGGCGTGCCCAAGGCCAACTCCACCGAGTTCGGACCGACCAAGGACCCCATCGTCGGCCTGATGACCGAATGGACCAAGGGCAACGAGAAGGTGGAGCGCAAGACCGGCAGCGACCTTGGCGGCACCATGCGGCTCGGCGCCTATCCCGCCCAGCTCACCCGCGGCAGCCGCGTCGCCGACATCTACGGCAGCACCCGCATCACCGAGCGCCACCGTCACCGCTACGAAGTGAACATGGAGTACCGCAAGGTGCTCGAAAAGAACGGCCTTCTATTCTCCGGCGTGTCGCCCGACGGGACCTTGCCCGAGATCGTCGAACGCACCGACCACCCCTGGTTCATCGGCGTCCAGTTCCACCCTGAGCTGAAGTCCAAACCGTTCGAACCGCACCCGCTGTTCGCGAGTTTTATTGCGGCGGCGGTGGAGCAGGGGCGGCTGGTTTAGTGCGCTCGCGTCTCCTGTGGTTCCTCGCGATCATCGCCCTGCTCGCGTGCTGGTCCGCAGCCCACGCGAACGACAACGTGGCGTTGCTCGAGATCCAGGCCCGGTACGATGAGCTGGGTGTGGCTATCGAGAGCGAGGACTGGTCGGCCATCGAAACGATCTACGCGCCGGATTTTCGCAGCGTTGACATCGACGGCAGGGTAGCAACCGCCGAGGAGGAGTTGTTGCGCTTGCAAACGTCGCCGCCCCTCGTTGAAAACGTGACGAAGACGACTGTCGTTTCGGTGCGCATCGAGGGGGACTGGGCTTATGTCCAGAAGCGAGCTGAGGGCTCATTCGTTACTCTCGACCCGTCCGGGCGGCGGCACTGGATCGCGTTGGTCGCGCACTCATCCGACAGCTGGCGGAAGGTCGATGGACGTTGGCGCATCCAGGAAACCGTGACCGATACCGTCGACGCCACCAAAGACGGGGTGCCGATCGTCCGCAAGGTCAAAAATCGTGCCTGAAGTCGGCTAAGCCACCTCCCGCGTGTGGTCGTTTACCTCGACCCAATACCCATCCGGGTCCGCCAGATAGATCTGGTGGAATCCGTCGGGCCGGCCGGTGACTTCACCGGTTTTCTCCGCCCAGCTCCAGAATTTCACGCCCTTCGCCCGAAGCCCATCCACAAACCCGTCGAAGTCGTCGACGCACACGGCGAAGTGGGTCTGCTTGAGCACGCGGGTGGCGCCGAAGTCCTCCTCGGTGATGTGGAGCGAGGTGATTCCTCCGATGCCGAACCAGCGGATGTTGGCTTTCTCGGTGCCGTTGTGGATCGGCACGAATCCCAGCACCTCGGTGTAGAATTTCGTGCTCGCCTCCAGGCTGCGCACCAGCAGCGAGACGTGGTCGAGCGTCATGTTCGGCATGTGGACCTCCCCAGGAGGCGCGACCGTGACACACCCGTCCGCGGCGGTGAAGCGGCTTGACGCGGCGGCGGGCGCGAACACAATGCTCCGATGGCCGACATCGTCTCCCTCAGCAAAGCCCGCAAGGCGAAAGCGCGCGCCGACAAGGACGCGACCGCGGCCGCCAACCGCCTGAGCTTTGGGCGGACTAAGGCGGCGAAGTCGAAAGCCGCGGCCGAGAAGGCGATCGCCGACAGGCGGATCGACGGCCACAAGCGGGAAGACTGATCCACCCCGTCATTCCCGCGCAGGCGGGAACCCAGCCGGCCGGCGTCTGCCGGCCGAATGGCTCTTTGGGACCCGAAGAGTTTTTCGCGCGCAAGACTGCGCGCACTGGAGTCCCGCCGACGCGGAAATGACGGGGTGATGGGCGTACCTTCTAGGCCTCGCCCTCGTCCCCAAACGCCTTGTCGATCTTTTCCTTGGCGAAATCCGTCACCTTCTCCTCGGCGAACTTCATCACCCACAGGTAGCAAAAGGCGACGATGGTGTTGGCGAAGAGGAATAGCCCCGCCAGCTGCAGCGCCCAGCCGAAGATCAGCGTCCCCCCACCCACGAGGATGTAGAGCGCCGCCCCCAGGATGCTGCTGAAGATCATCAGCGTGAGGTAGACGACCACCCAGTTGGTGACCCGCTCCATTGGCTCGGCGCGCTCCCGAACCATAGCCATCAGCGTCTTGCGCGGCTCGGTGCTTACCGGCGGGGAGCGATCGATGATGATCCAGGCCGCTGCCACCTGCACCACCGCGATCAGCAGCGTCAGGAACCCGGAACGGAACACCAGGTCGAACGGCGTCCACAGGAACGCGAACACCCACGCAATCGGGACGGTCGGCAGCAGCAGGATCGAGGTGAACCCGCCCGAGCCGAACGTGCGGCTGAGGAAGTCTCCAACCACTTCGGGGACGGCGAAGAAGTTCACGAAGAAGCGGCCGATGAAGCCTACGAAGTTGTAGTGCGCCAGCGCATCGATCAGGGCGGTTTGCAGCCGCTTCCCGGTCTCCAGACCTTCGCGGGAGATGAAGATTTCGAAGAATTTCTCGACGGCCAGCGGGACGACGATGATCAGCCCGGCGCGCGTCAGGCGACGGCGGGTGATGCGACCCGAAAGAGTGGGCATAATCCAGGCCACGCAGACCCCCGTGCGACCGTCGGTGCCAGCATGCGCCCGGTGCGGCTCCGCGGCAATGGGCGATTGCCATCGCGGGTCGGGCGTCCTAATGAGGCCGCATGTCAAAACTCACCGATTTCTCCGCCAACCGCCTGCTCGGCGGTGAGGCTCCGCTCTCCGATTTCGCCGGCAAGGTGGCGCTCGTCGTCAACGTCGCCAGCGCCTGCGGCAACACCCCGCAATATGAGGGGCTCGAGGCGCTCTACCGCAAATACAAGGACCAGGGCCTCGTGGTGCTCGGCTTCCCCTGCAACCAGTTCGGCGAGCAGGAGCAGGGCAGCGACGAGGAGATCGCGGCGTTCTGCACGGTCAACTTCGCCGTCGATTTCCCGATGTTCAAGAAGGTCGAGGTCAACGGCGACGCTGCCGACCCGCTGTTCAAGTGGCTGAAGCGCGAGACGCCCGGCTCGGACAACCGCGACGTCGAGTGGAATTTCGCAAAATTCCTGGTCGGCCGCGACGGCGAGCCAGTCAAGCGCTTCGGCGACAAATTCATGCCGGAGAGCATGGCCGCCGACATCGAGGCGCTGCTGTAGTCTCTCCTCTGCCCTCGCCCCTCAGGGGAGAGGGTAGCGAAGCTTGGCGCGAGAGCGCCTCGCGAAGCTGGGGTGAGGGGTGCAGCCCCTCCTACATGCTTCCTGAGCCGCACCGCACTGAACTCCGACCGACAGCCTGAACCCCTCACCCGGCTCGCTAGTCTCGCCTTGCTCGACAAGCTTCGCCGGCCTCTCCCCACAGGAGAGAGGCCAAGAGCGTCTAGCCCGCCTCAGCTCCGCTGATTGGCCGCGAACACCAGTACCGGCTTTTCCACCCACACCTCGGGGAACACGGCCTTCAAGTCCGAGATCTTCGGCAGGTCGAAGAACGACACGTAGCCCGGGTTCACGTTGAGCGTGGTGGCGTTGTCCTGGTGATAGTCCTCGGCGGTGAAGAACGTCGTGAACGGCGTCACCTCGGTGACGATCTTGCCCGGATAGGCACCAGTCGCATCGAGCTGCTCGATATAGGCCTTGGCGACCTTCGCCTGCTCGTCGCTGGTGGTGAACAGCGCCGAACGGTAGCTCGGGCCGTAGTCGTTGCCCTGGTAGTTGAGCGTCGTCGGGTCTGTGGTCACCGAGAAAAAGATCTGCAGCAGCTTGCCGTAACTGATCTGGCTCGGATCGAACGTCACCTTCACCGCCTCGGCGTGTCCGGTGGTTTCGGTTAGCACCATCTCGTAGGTCGGGTTGGCGACGGTGCCGCCGGCGTAACCGGAGACGGCGCTCTGCACACCCTTCACGTGCTGGAACACGCCTTGCACGCCCCAGAAGCAGCCGCCGGCGAAGATCGCGGTCTCGGTGTTGGCGGTCGCCGCCGCATCGACCGCCGGGGCGGGGATGGTGACGGGCAGAATGCCCTCGGCGCTTGCAGTGGTGTTCCAGATGGCGAGGCCGGCAATCGGCACCAGCAGCGCGATCGCTGCGGTCTTGATGACTGACTTGAGGTTCATGACGTTCTCCCCTTGGACGTTCGCTTGGGTGCTGCCCTGAATTCGCGTGCACCTTATGTGGCGCAAAACCCGCCGGAATCCAGCGGGTGCGCGCCGATGTGATGGATCTGGAGACGTTCGTGACGTGGCGTGAGCCCCGTTGTGCCTCGCCGGGCGGGTCCCAACCTGGTTTTTCCGCGCCTTTCCGCGAAGGCTTCAGCTAGGCTCCGCTTCCGTTGGATGAGGGGTGCGAAATGGCCAAAGTCGTCGTCATCGGGGGCAGCGGGCACGTGGGGACCTACCTGGTCCCGCGGCTGGTCGAAGCCGGGCACGACGTCACCAACGTCAGCCGAGGCGAGCGCCAGCCCTACACCGCCAACCGGCTGTGGTCGGCAGTCGAGACGGTCACGGCCGATCGCACGTCCGAGGAGATGGCCGGTACGTTCGGCGCCCGCATTGCGGCACTCGACGCCGACGTCGTCATCGACATGATCTCGTTCACCCTGCCCAGCACGCAGCAGCTCGTCGAGGCGCTGCGGGGCAGGGCGGAGCATTTCCTCAGCTGCGGCACCATCTGGGTCTACGGCCACAACCGGGCGGTGCCGGCCACCGAATCCGACCCGCTGAATGCCTTCGGCGACTACGGCATCGGCAAGATGCAGATCGAGACATGGCTGCTTGCCGAGGCGCGCCGCACAGGTTTGCCCGCCACGGTGTTCCGCCCCGGCCATATCGTCGGTCCTGGCTGGGCGCCGCTCAATCCGGCCGGGCACTTCAACGTCGACGTGTTCTCGCAGATCGCCCGCGGCGACGAGCTGACGCTCCCCAATTTCGGCCTCGAAACAGTCCACCACGTCCACGCCGACGACGTCGCGCAGATGGTCATGCGGGCGATCGACAACCGCAATGCCGCGGTGGGCGAGGCGTTCAACACGGTATCCGCGCAAGCCCTCAACCTGCGCGGTTACGCCGAGGCGATGTTTCGCTGGTTCGGCCATGAGCCGAAGCTGCGGTTCGAGCCCTATGAGACCTGGGCGAAGTCGCAGCCGCCGGACGATGCGCGCGCCACCTGGGAACACATCAGCCGCAGCCCGGCCCATTCCATCGAAAAGGCCCGCCGGCTCCTTGGCTACGAGCCGCGCTACAGCAGCCTCGCCGCAGTCGAGGAGGCCGTGACCGCGCTGATCGCGGCCGGGAAGGTAGCTGCCTAGGCCAGCGCTGAAAAATCGAGCCGCGCCCCTTCCGAATGTCACACGGCTTGATTAGGAAGGGCCAAGCAATCGATTTCATCGGGGTTTGAGCCATGTCCTCCATCATCGACGTCACCGGCCGGCAAGTCTTCGACAGCCGCGGCAACCCGACGGTGGAGGTGGACGTGGTGCTCGACGACGGCAGCTTCGGCCGCGCCATCGTCCCCTCCGGCGCCTCGACCGGCGCGCATGAGGCGGTGGAGCTGCGTGACGGCGGCAAGGCCTACATGGGCAAGGGCGTTACTCGCGCCGTCGATTTCGTGAATACCGAAATCTATTCGGAGATCGAAGGGCTCGACGCGCTCGACCAGATCAGCGTCGACCGCGCCATGATCGAGCTCGACGGCACGCCCAACAAGGCGCGGCTCGGCGCGAACGCCATCCTCGGGGTATCGCTGGCGGTGGCCAAGGCCGCAGCGGAATCCTCCGAGCTGCCGCTGTACAAATACGTCGGCGGCCCCAACTCCCACGTGCTGCCGGTGCCGATGATGAACATCATCAACGGCGGCGCCCATGCCGATAACCCGATCGACATGCAGGAATTCATGATCCTGCCCATCGGCGCCGAGACGTTCGCCCACGCCATGCAGATCGGCTCGGAGGTGTTCCACACCCTCAAGAAGGCGCTCCATGCCGACGGCCACAACACCAACGTCGGCGACGAAGGCGGCTTCGCCCCCAACTTGTCGTCCGCCGAGGCGGCGCTGGCCTACATCGTCAAATCCATCGAGACCGCGGGCTACGAGCCGGGCAAGGACGTCGCGCTGGGGCTCGACTGCGCCTCGACCGAATACTTCAAGGCCGGCAAGTACGAGATGGCGGGCGAGGGCAAGTCGCTGAGCTCCGCCGAAAACGTCAAGTTCCTCGAAGGGCTGGCCGCCAGGTTCCCGATCATCACCATCGAGGACGGCATGGCCGAAGACGATTGGGACGGCTGGAAGGCTTTGACCGAGACGCTCGGCGGCAAGCTGCAGCTCGTTGGCGACGACCTGTTCGTCACCAACACCGAGCGGCTGCGCTCCGGCATCAAGATGGGGGTCGCAAATTCCATCCTGGTCAAGGTCAACCAGATCGGCACGTTGTCGGAGACACTCGCCGCCGTCGATATGGCGCACCGCGCCGCCTACACCTCGGTGATGTCGCACCGTTCGGGCGAGACCGAGGATTCGACCGTCGCCGACCTCGCCGTCGCCTGTAACTGCGGGCAGATCAAAACCGGCTCGGTGTCGCGCTCCGACCGCATCGCCAAGTACAACCAGCTGCTGCGGATCGAGGAGATGCTGGGCAGTTCTGCCGTGTACGCGGGCAGGGGAGCGTTCAAGGCGCTGGGTTAGCCTCGGGGAACCGCGATGTTCATCGGACACCTCGCGGGCGCCGAACTGCTTCACGCCGTCTTCCCGGAAACGCCGACGTGGATCAGCCTCGTCGGCGTCGGCTTTCCGGACCTGCTCTGGGGCGTCACCGTGCTCGCCGGCATCGAGCGCGCCGAGATGGGCCGCTCGCCGCTGCAGCGCGACATCGTCTTCAGCCACTATCCCTTTTCGCACTCGCTGGTGCTGACCAACATAATCGCACTGGTGCCGGCCGCAGCCCTGGGTCTGATTTTCGACTGGCGAGCCGGGCTCGTGTTCTGGCTCGCGTCGATCTCGCACTGGCTGCTCGACGTGATCGTGCACCTGCCAGACCTGCCGGTTCTTGGCTTCGGCCGGGACACCAAGGTCGGCTTCGGGCTCTGGCGGAACGGCCCGCTGGCGTTCGCGGTCGAGTACGCGCTTGTCGTTGCGGCGACGCTGCTCTTTGAGCCTTCCGGCAAGTGGCTGTGGTTGCTGGTCGTCGCGGCGTTGTTCCACGCCGTCAACCTCAACAGCTTCTTCGGATTTACGAGGACCAACCCGATCGCCTCGGCCAAGGTCTACGCCGTGGTCGGGCTCGTCAGCTTCACGGTGATGGCCGTGGTGTTTTCGTTCCTGATGTGAGCCGGCGTGGGACGCCTTAACCGCCGCTCAACCACACCTCGTTAGGGTGGGCGCATGTCCACCCGTCTTCGCCGCCCGTCCATCTGGCGCCAGCTTGCAGTCACCGCGGCGCTGCTCGCTTTCCAGGGCTACCTTGGCTACAGCGCCCTTGCAGGCAATTTCGGTATCGAGGGGCGCCGCGTGATGCTTGGGCAGATCGAGGAACTGAAGGTGCAGTCTGGCGCCCTCGGTGCCGAGATCGGCGGCTACCGGCACCGCGTCGATCTCTTCGACCCAAAGGCGCTGGACCCCGACCTGCTCACCGAACGGGCTCGCGCGTTGCTTTCGATGGCCCAAATCGGCGACATGGTGATCATGACCGATCCGCTGACCGGTAAACCAATCACCAGTTCACAAGCCTCGTCAACCAAAACTGAGGCAATGCCAGAAATCGAAGTTGGCATTGACTGATAGCGCGGTTTCTTAAGCCGAGAGTCGCATTGGCGTGCGACGTCGGGTTGCGCTAACCTCCATCGATTGCGGTTCCCGGAGCAGACGAATGGCGCGCAAGCCCGCGGCGGAGAAATCCGCTTCCCTCTCCAATATTCCCGAATTCAGCAAGGACGACGAGCTCAAGGCTTATCGCGACATGCTGCTCATCCGCCGTTTCGAGGAGAAGGCCGGCCAGATGTATGGCATGGGGCTCATCGGCGGCTTCTGCCACCTCTACATCGGGCAGGAAGCGGTGGTGACCGGCATTACCATGGCCTCCAAGAAGGGTGACGCGCAGATCACCGGCTATCGCGACCACGGGCACATGCTGGTGATGGGCCTCGACCCCAAGGCCGTGATGGCCGAGCTCACCGGGCGGCAGGGCGGCCTGTCCAAGGGCAAGGGCGGCTCGATGCACATGTTCTCCAATGAGCATCGCTTCTACGGCGGCAACGGTATCGTCGGGGCGCAGGTATCGCTTGGGACCGGGCTGGCCTTCGCCGCCAAGTACAGGGGCGAGAATTCGGTCGCCATCACCTATTTCGGCGACGGCGCGGCCAACCAGGGCCAGGTCTACGAGAGCTTCAACATGGCCAAGCTTTGGAACCTGCCGGTGCTCTACATCGTCGAAAACAATCGTTACGCCATGGGCACTTCGGTCGAGCGCGCCACCGCCCAGCAGGATTTTTCGAAGCGCGGGTTGAGCTTCAACATCCAGGGCGAGCAGGTGGACGGCATGGATGTCCGCCTCGTCCACGACGCCGCGCAACGGGCCATCGATCATATCCGCGGCGGCGGCGGGCCATACATCCTCGAGATGATGACCTACCGCTATCGGGGTCATTCCATGTCCGACCCGGCGAAATACCGCTCGAAGGACGAAGTTACCACCATGCGCGCCGAGCGCGACCCGATCGAGCAGGTGAAGGCCCGCATCCTCGAAAAGCGCTATGGCACCGAGGACTCGCTCAAGGCCGTCGAGACCGAGGTCCGCGCCCTGATCACCGAGGCTGCCGACTTCGCGACGTCCGACGTCGAACCGGCACCATCGGAACTGTGGACCGACATTTACGCCGACGCGTGAGAGGCTCGCTTGTGGTGGTTGAACGTCTTGATCGTCATCGCCCTCATCCCCGCCATCGGTGGGTGGATGGTCGTGGCGTTCACCGCCATCCAGATGTTCCTGCTGATCCCCAGGGGGCAGCGTCTCGCGGGCTACAGCGATCTCAGCATGTGGCGCTTCGGCAAGCTGCGCGAGCGGATTGGTCCCGGCGCTGCGCCGCTCGTCAGGCGGATGAAACTCGGGGGCATCGCCTTTGCCCTCGGCCTGTTGGCCACGCTCGCCGTGGCAGCCCTCGGCATACCGTTCGGAGCTTTCGATGCCTAATATCCTGATGCCCGCGCTGTCGCCGACCATGGAGGAGGGGAAGCTCTCGAAGTGGCTCGTAAAGGAAGGCGACACGGTCAAGCCCGGCGACGTGCTGGCCGAGATCGAGACCGACAAGGCGACGATGGAAGTGGAGAGCGTCGATACTGGCCGCGTCGCCAAGATTTTGGTGCCGGAAGGCACCGAGGGCGTGAAGGTCAACGCTCCGATTGCGCTCGTCCTGGGCGAGGGAGAGACTCCCGGCGAAGAGGCACCCAAGCCGGCGGCGACCCCAGCGGTCGAAGCTCCCGCCGCCGCCCCCGCTGAGGCCAAGGCTCCGGCGGCGCCCGCGCCCGCCGCGCCGAAACTGGAAGCCGCCGCCGATCCCGACCTGCCGGCCGGCGTCGAGATGGTCGAAATGACCGTCCGCCAGGCGCTCAACGAGGCGATGGCCGAGGAGATGCGCCGCGACAAGGACGTCTTCGTGATGGGCGAGGAGGTCGCCGAATACCAGGGCGCCTACAAAGTCACGCAGAACCTGCTGCAGGAATTCGGCGCACAGCGCGTCGTCGATACCCCCATCACCGAGCATGGCTTTGCCGGCATCGGCGTCGGTGCGGCGTTCGCGGGGCTGCGCCCCATCGTCGAATTCATGACCTGGAATTTTGCCATGCAGGCGATCGACCAGATCATCAACTCGGCCGCCAAGCAGCTTTACATGTCGGGCGGGCAGGTGCACGCGCCCATCGTCTTCCGCGGTCCCAACGGTGCGGCCTCCCGCGTCGGCGCGCAGCACAGCCAGGACTATTCGGCCTGGTACAGCCACGTGCCGGGGCTTTACGTCGTTGCCCCGTTCAGCGCCGCCGACGCCAAGGGCCTGCTCAAGGCCGCCATCCGCTCGAACAACCCCATCGTCTTCCTCGAGAACGAGATTCTCTACGGCTCGACCGGCCTTGTGCCCAAGGTCGACGACTACGTGCTGCCCATCGGCAAAGCGCGCATCGCGCGGCAGGGCAAGGACGTGACAATCGTGAGCTTCTCGATGGGCATGCGCTACGCCACGCAGGCGACCGAGAAGCTGGTCGCGGCCGGCGTCGATGTCGAACTGATCGACCTGCGCACGCTGCGCCCGATGGACAGCGCCACCGTCATCGAAAGCGTCAAGAAGACCGGACGCATCGTGACGGTGGAGGAAGGCTGGCCGCAGGGCGGCATCGGCGCCGAACTCGCCTCGCGCGTCGTCACCGAGGCGTTCGACTATCTCGATGCCCCACCCACACGGGTGACGGGCAAGGACGTGCCGATGCCCTATGCTGCCAATCTCGAAAAGCTGGCACTGCCCAACGTCGACGAAGTCATCGCGGCGGTGAACGCCGTGACGTACCGGAGCTGATGATGCCCACGCAGGACGAACTCGACCGCAAGTTTCTCGATGCCGCCTACGAGGAAGCCCAGCAGGGCCTGAGCGAGGGCGGCATCCCGATCGGCTCGGTGCTCGTGCGCAACGGCGAGATCATCGGCCGTGGGCACAACCGGCGCGTGCAGAAGGGCGACCCGATCCTGCACGGCGAGATGGATGCAATCCAGAACGCGGGCCGGCAGCGCACCTATCGCGACGTCACCTGCTACACTACGCTCAGCCCGTGCATGATGTGCACTGGAACGATCATCCAGTTCGGCATTTCGCGTGTCGTCGTCGCCGAGAGCAAGAACTTCAAGGGCTTCCAGGACGTGATGACGCTGGCTGGTGTCGCCGTGACCGACGTGCACGAGGCCCGGTGCGAGCACATGATGGCCGAGTTCATCGAGAAGCATCCCGGACTCTGGAACGAAGACATCGGCGAGTGACGTCATGAGCATCAACATCACCATGCCCGCGCTCTCGCCGACGATGGAGGAGGGCAAGCTCGCCAAGTGGCACGTCAAGGAGGGCGACACCGTGTCCTCCGGCGACGTTATCGCCGAGATCGAGACCGACAAGGCGACCATGGAGGTCGAGGCGGTCGACGAAGGCAAGATCGGCCAGATCGTCGTTCCCGAGGGCACCGACAACGTCAAGGTCAACGCCGTGATCGCCGTGCTGCTGACCGACGACGAAGCACCCGGCGCCAAGGTTGCCGCAGCGCCACCGCCGAAGGCAGAGACGACCAAGGAAGCTCCGGTGGCCGCTCCGCCGAAGGCCGAGGCAGCGCCTGCCGGCGCCACCATGCGGGAGAATTCCGCGACACAGACGTCTGCTCCGGCAGCGGCCCCGACATCCGCAAGAATTAACGGTACCACCCGCACCTTCGCCTCGCCGCTTGCCCGCCGCATCGCGAAGGATGCCGGCATCGATGTTTCTGCCATCAACGGGTCCGGGCCGCACGGCCGCGTCGTCAGGTCCGACGTCGAGGCGGTGAAGTCCGGCAAGTCCCAGCTCAAGGCGCCGGCCCCGGCTGCCGCGCCGTCGGGGAGCGCTACACCCACCGGCATGAGCAAGGCGCAGGTGATGGCGCTGTTCGAGGACGGCAGCTACGACGTCGTTCCAAACGACGGCATGCGCAAGGTCGTCGCGGCGCGTCTCACCGAGTCCAAGCAGACCGTCCCGCATTTCTACCTGACGCTCGACTGCCGCATCGACGCGATGCTCGAGGCCCGCGAGAAGATCAACGCCGCCGCCCCGCTCAAGGACGGCAAGCCCACCTACAAGCTCTCGGTCAACGACTTCGTCATGAAGGCCTGGGCGCTAGCCCTGCAGCGCGTGCCGTTGGCGAATGCCACGTGGGCGGTTGACTCGATCCTCTACCACAAGCGGTCGGATGTTGCCGTGGCGGTCGCCGTTCCCGGCGGCCTGTTCACGCCCGTCGTCAAGTCCGCCGACACCAAGTCGCTGCGCCAGATTTCCGAAGAGGTGAAAGACCTCGCCGGCCGTGCCCGCAACAAGAAGCTCGCACCGCACGAATATCAGGGCGGCTCCTCGTCGGTCAGCAACCTCGGCATGTACGGCATCACCCAGTTCGCCGCCGTCATCAATCCGCCCCACGGCACGATCCTTGCGGTCGGCGTCGGCGAGGAGCGGGTCTATGCCGACAAGGGGCAGGTCAAGGTCGGCCAGTTCATGACCGTCACCTGCGCCTGCGATCACCGTGCCGTCGACGGCGCCCTCGGCGCCGAGTTGCTCGCGGCATTCAAGGTGCTGATCGAGACCCCGGTGATGATGCTCGCATAATGGGACGGGGCAGCTACCTTGGTGGATCGACGGTTTGGCACGGGCCGAATATTCTGCCGGGCGCTCCGGCTGACAAACCCAAACCCCGCCGCATCAGCAGACACAAAAGGCTTGCCGCTCTCATGACTCGCATGGGACTCAATGTTGCCGCTCTTGAGCGGGAACTTGGAGAGACGGGTTTTGTCGGCTTGCTGCTGCCGGAGCGAGTGGCATTTATGGCGAAAGTTTCTAAGCGAAGCGCCAACCGAAACTCAGTGTCGAAGACTCTCCACGCCGCTGTGATTGAGTATGAGGCGTCGCTGAGGTTGAAGGGGCGGTTGGGAGCTTCGAGAAAATGAAGACCATCCTCTGCTACGGGGACAGCCTGACCTACGGCGCCAACCCGGTGCCGGGCGGGCCGCGTCACGCTTACGAAGACCGCTGGCCGAGCGCCCTCGAGGCGAGGCTCGGCGGCAAGGTGCGCTGCGTTGCCGAGGGGCTGGGCGGCCGCACGACCGTGTTCGACGACTGGTTTGCAGATGCCGACCGGAATGGTGCGCGCATCCTGCCCACGTTGCTGCGCTCGCATGCGCCGCTCGACATGGTCGTCATCATGCTGGGCACCAACGACCTGAAGCCCTATCTCGGCCGCACCGCGCAGGAAGCCGCCAACGGAATGCGCCGGCTGGTGCAGATCGTCCGCTCGCACGCGGCGGCCGAAAGCACGCCGGTGCCGCAAATCGTCCTCGTCGCACCGCCGCCGCTCTGCGACAGCAACCATCCTGAAATGCTGCTCCACTTCGGCGGGCAGGCGACGGTCGATCAGTCGAAGCTGTTTGCGAAGTGGTACAAGCTGCGCGCCGATGAACTCGGCGTCCATTTCTTCGACGCCGACACCGTCGCCCACGCCGATGCAGCCGACGGCGTGCATCTCGACGCGGCCAATACCCGCGCCATCGGCGAGGGTCTCGTGCCGCTCGTCAGTTCCATACTCGGACTCTAGGAGGCCGCCTTGGCCGACTCTTACGACCTCATCATCATCGGCGCGGGCCCTGGCGGCTATGTCGCGGCCATCCGTGCGGCGCAGCTCGGGCTCAAGACCGCGATCGTCGAGCGCGAGCATATGGCCGGCATCTGCTCCAACTGGGGCTGCATTCCCACCAAGGCGCTGCTGCGAACGGCCGAGATCTACGGGCACATGGCGCACGCCAAGGATTATGGGCTGACGGCGGACAAATTCGGCGTCGACCTCGAGGCCACCGTGAAGCGCTCGCGCGCCATCGCGGCGCAGATGAACAATGGCGTCCAGTTCCTCATGAAGAAGAACAAGGTCGACACCATCTGGGGCGAGGCGGTGCTGACCGGCCCCGGTGAGATCAAGGTCGAGCCGACCAAGAAGAAGATCATGCAGCCGCAGGTGCCGCCGCCCAAGAACGCGCTGGGGGCGGGGACCTACAAGGCCAAGAACATCATCGTCGCCACCGGCGCGCGGCCGCGTGTGCTGCCCGGCATCGAGCCCGACGGCGACCGCATCTGGACCTACTTCGAGTCGATGGTCCCCGCCGCGCTGCCGAAGTCATTGGTGGTGATGGGGTCGGGCGCCATCGGCATGGAGTTCGCCTCGTTCTACCGCTCGCTGGGCGTCGAGGTGACCATCGTCGAGTTGCTCCCGCAAATCCTGCCGGTCGAGGACGCCGAAATTGCCGCGCATGTGAAGAAGCGGTTCGAGAAGCGCGGCGTGAAATTCCTCACCGAGGCGAAAGTCACAAAGGTCGACAAGATCAAGGACGGCATCGTCGCCCATGTCGAGCTCAAGGACGGCAGCACGCAGCAGCTCAGCGCCGACCGCCTGATCTCTGCCGTTGGCGTGCAGTGCAACACCGAAAACCTCGGGCTCGAGAAGCTCGGGGTGAAGATCGACCGCGGCGCCATCGTGGTGGACGACCATGGCCGCACCAATGTCGCGGGCGTCTGGGCCATCGGCGACGTTGCCGGCCCGCCAATGCTGGCCCACAAGGCAGAGCACGAGGGCGTCATCGTGGTCGAGACCATCGCCGGCCTCAAGGTCCACGGCCTCGACAAGCGCCGGATTCCCGGCTGCACCTATTGCGAGCCGCAGGTCGCCTCGGTCGGCCTGACCGAAGCCAAGGCCAAGGAATCCGGCCGCGAGATCAAGGTCGGCCGCTTCCCGTTCATCGGCAACGGCAAGGCCATCGCGCTCGGCGAGCCCGAAGGCATGGTCAAGACCATCTTCGACGCCAAGACCGGCGAGCTGCTCGGCGCTCATATGGCCGGGGCCGAGGTCACCGAGCTGATCGAGGGGTTCGTCGTCGCCATGAACCTCGAGACCACCGAGGAAGAACTGATGCACACCATCTTCCCGCATCCCACGCTCAGTGAGATGATGAAGGAGAGCGTGCTCGACGCTTATGGCCGGGCGCTCAACATCTAGGGGGAACGCATGACGCCTGCTCGCTGGACCATCCTCGTCATCTTTGGCCTGAGCCTTGTGCTCGGCCTCATCATCGGCGGCATCAACCTGGTCAATCCTGACGCCGCCAACATTTCGCTGAACGGCCAGAAGGTTACCGGCATGACCGGGTTCTGGACGGCGCTGATGGCAGCCGCCATCCCCGGGCTGATTTTCGGGCTCATCATCGGCGGCATCGTCGCCCTGTTCACCCGCCGCAAGAAGGTAAAGGCTTGATCCGCCGCGCTGCCGTCTCGATATGAGGTGGGGCACGCTTGGAGGCAGAAATGGCACCACTTGAACGGCAACCCGAGGGAGGCGACGTGATGCGCGACGAAACGATGCGCCATGTGGTGGTCTTCCTGGTCATCGGCCTGATCGCCGGCTGGCTGGCGAGCTGGATCGTCGGCGGCAGCGGCCTCCTCGGCTTCCTGCTGTCGGGCGTCCTAGGCGCCTTCGTCGGCGGCTACCTGTTCACTGCCCTCAAGATCAACCTGCCGATCCGCAACGTCTGGCTCAGCCAGATCGTCACGGCCACCGTGGGCGCGATCGTCGTCGTCATCATCGCCCGCCTGATCACCTAGGAACCGTCTTGGTCACTCTCCTCGACAACCGCCCGCGTCACCCCGAGAAGGCCCACCGGCCCGACACGGAAGTGCTGCGCAAGCCCGACTGGATCAGGGTTCGCGCGCCGGGTTCGCCCATCTATCGCGAAACCCAGCAGATCGTGCGCGAGAACAATCTCGTCACGGTGTGCGAGGAAGCGGGCTGTCCCAACATCGGCGAGTGCTGGTCCAAAAAGCACGCGACCATGATGATCATGGGCGAGGTCTGCACGCGCGCATGCGCCTTCTGCAATGTCGCTACCGGCATTCCGACGGCGCTCGATCCGCTCGAGCCCGAGCATGTCGCAAACGCCGTCGAGAAGCTCGGCCTCGCGCACGTCGTCATCACGTCCGTCGATCGTGACGACCTGCCTGACGGGGGTGCCGAGCATTTCGCGCAGGTCATCCGCGCCATCCGTGCGCGCACGCCAAGGACCACGATCGAAATCCTGACGCCCGATTTCCTGCGCAAGGACGGAGCGCTCGAGGTCGTCGTCGCGGCCAAGCCCGATGTGTTCAACCACAACCTCGAGACGGTGCCGTCGAAATATCTCAAGGTCCGCCCCGGTGCGCGCTACTTCCACTCCATCCGGTTGCTGCAGCGGGTGAAGGAGCTCGACCCAACCATGTTCACCAAGTCGGGCATCATGGTGGGGCTGGGCGAGGAGCGGAACGAGGTCGTGCAGCTGATGGACGACCTGCGCTCGGCCGACGTCGACTTCCTCACCATCGGCCAGTACCTCCAGCCGACGCGCAAGCATCACCCGGTGATCCGCTTCGTGCCGCCCGACGAGTTCACGTCCTACGCCACGGTCGCGAAGACCAAGGGGTTCCTGCTGGTCTCCGCCAGCCCGCTGACCCGCTCGTCGCACCACGCGGGCGAGGACTTCGCTGCCCTCAAGGCCGCACGGCTCGCCAGGCATGCCTGACCTGTTTTTCGAGCGGCACGTGCCGCACCTGCCGCAGCGGATGTTCGAACTGGTCAACGAGCTCGAGCGCTATCCGCGCTTCGTTCCCAACTGCAAGGACATGGTGGTCAAGCGCGATGCCGGTTCGCCCGGCGACGTGCGCTTCGCTAAAATGACGATCCAGTTCGGCCCGCTGACCCAATCCTACACCAGCCGCGTCGAGTCTGACGCCAAGGCGCACACCATCACCGCCAAGGCGGTCGACGGACCGTTCGCCTATCTCGACAGCAAGTGGACGTTCGAGCCGGAAGGCGAGGGCACCCGCATCCGCTTCGACCTCGACTTCAAGTTCTCCAACCCGCTCGTCGCCTCCGTCGCCGAACCGGCATTCGCCGCGAAGCAGGACGAGATTCTGGACGCGTTTGTGGACGAGGCGGACCGCAGGTTCGGGGGCTAACTCACCACCCGCTTCACCAGCTTCAGCGCCTCGATTACCGACGCCTGCCGGATCGCCGCCCGCGACCAGGTCGGGTCGTACGTCTTCTTGAGGTGCCGGGTCTCGTCAGCGGTCGCCACAGCGAAGTGCACGAGCCCCACTGGTTTGTCCGCGCTGCCGCCCAGGGGGCCGGCGATGCCGGTCACGGCGACGGCCAAGTGGGTTCCCGCTGCGGCAAGAGCGCCCTCGGCCATCGCCACCGCGACCTCCTTGGACACCGCCCCGAACTCGCGCAGCAAGGCGTAGGGCACCCCAACCATCGCGATCTTGGCTTCGTTGGCGTAGGTGACGAAACCGCCATAAACCACGTCCGACGATCCCGACACGCTGGTCAGCGCGCCGGCGATCAGCCCGCCCGTGCAACTCTCGGCCGTTGCGATCGTCCAGCCTCTCGCCACCAGCTTGGCGACCAAGTTCTGGGCCAGGGCGTCGATTTCGGCGGGCATGTCCATCTCAATCCTCCCGCGGCAGTTCGATCGTCGCCGTCGCCATCGCCATCAGTCCTTCGCCCCGACCGGTGAACCCGAGTTGTTCGCTCGTGGTCGCCTTGATGGCGATGCGGCTCTGAGCGACGCCTGCAGACGCCGCAATGGCCGCCTTCATGGCCGGCACATGCGGATTGATCCGCGGCGCCTCGCACACGATGGTTACGTCGAGGTTGACGATACGCCCGCCGCGTTCCGCCACCCGGCCCGCGGCATGCCGCAGGAACGTCGCCGATGGCTCGCCCTTCCATTGCTTATCGGACGGCGGAAAGTGCGTACCGATATCTCCCTCACCGAGCGCTCCATAAATCGCATCGCACAGAGCATGCAGCGCCGCGTCGGCATCGGAGTGACCCCTGAGCTTGGCGGTATGAGGGATGCGCACCCCGCCCAGCCACACCGCGTCGCCCGGCTCGAAGGGATGCACATCGAAGCCGCTTCCCGTCCGCGTTTCCATCGCGTGTCCCCCCAGCAGCCGCTCTGCGCGTTCGAAATCTTCCGCATGAGTGAGCTTGATATTGCGCGGCGAGCCGGTGGTCAGCGCCACGCGGATGCCGGCCCATTCCGCCACCGCCGCGTCGTCGGTGAACTTATTGGGCTCGGCCGCCGCTCGCCGATGGGCATCGAGGATGGTCGCGAAGTCAAATCCCTGCGGCGTCTGCGCGGCGAACAGCTCACGGCGATTTTCCGTCCCCGCAGCCCATTTTCCGTCGGCCGAGCGCTTGATCGTATCCGTGACGGGGATCACGGGCAGGGCGGCCTGGCCGAGAGCGGCAAGCACTCCGGAAATCGTGGGGTCGTCCACCAGCGGCCGCGCGGCGTCCTGGATCAGCACCAGATCAGGGGCGCGGGAGGCGAGCGCTTCGAGGCCGCGCAGCACCGACCCCTGCCGGCTTGGGGCTCCGGTCACGGGCGCCAGCAGCCGGTCATCCGACAGCCCCAGTGCGGCAAACCTCTCGCCGTGGTCGGGATGGATCACCGGCAGCACCCAGGCCACGTCGCCGCGGGACAGAAATGCCCCAATCGTGCGGGCCAGTACGGGTTTTCCCGCCAGCATGCGGTACTGCTTGGGCTCGCCGCCCACGCGGTCACCGGTGCCGGCCGCAACGACGATAACAGCGATGGATTTTTGGGCAGCCACAGGATAGTCCCAGCCGGGCAATGCGTTGGCATAGCGAGGCGATTTGCCTCCGGCAAGCGTGATGGCTGCGCGCACTGTCCCGTTGCGCGCTGGCGATTTTTGACTATTGTTCGGGCAATAATTCCAACTGAGTAAAAGTGGGGCAATCTTGCGCGATCCTGCCTGCGGCTTAAGCATTGGCGGCACGGCGATCCGCAACCGGGCGTTCCTTGCCCCGATGGCGGGGATCACCGATCGCCCCATGCGCCGCCTTGCCGCCCGTTACGGCGCGGGACTTGTCGTGTCCGAGATGATCGCGAGTAATGCGCTCACCACCGGAAATGGCGACATGGTGCGCAAACTCGCCGCCTCGCCCGGTCTGCCGCACATGGTGCAGCTCGCCGGCTGCGAGGCCGAGTGGATGGATCGCGCCGCGCGCATTGCCGAAGATGCCGGCGCCGAGATCATCGACATCAACTTCGGCTGCCCCGCCAAGCGCGTGACCAATGGCTTCGCGGGCTCAGCGCTAATGCGCGTCCCCGACCTGGCGCAGTCGCTGGTCGAGGCCGTCGCGGGCGCCACGTCGCTGCCGGTGACCGTCAAGATGCGGCTCGGCTGGGACGACGACAGCCTCAATGCGCCCGAAATCGCGCGCCGCGCCGTCAACGCCGGCGCACAGATGATCACCGTCCACGGCCGCACCCGGCAACAGTTCTACAAGGGGTCGGCGCGGTGGGAGCTGGTTCGCGCCGTCGTCGAAGCCGTCGACGTGCCTGTAGTCGTCAATGGCGATATCGCGAGCCTCGAGGCGGCCCGCGACGCGCTGGCTCAGTCCGGCGCCGCTGCCGTAATGATCGGCCGCGGTGCTCAGGGACAGCCCTGGCGCGTCGGCCAGATCGCCGCGGGACTGGCCGGCCTGCCGGCGCTCGCCGCTCCGCAGGGGGCAGAACTCGTGGACGTCGTGGTGGAGCACTACGAGGGCGTGCTGAGCGAATACGGCGTGGACGTCGGCATCCGCGCGGCCCGAAAGCACCTCGACTGGTACCTCGAGGCTGCCGGCATACCTATCGACAAGCCGCTCCGCCTGCGCCTCGTCGAATCCCGCGACCCGCGCGAGGTTATGGTCCTCATCGACCACATCTTCGGCGGCCAGTTGGCGGAAGCGGCATGAACGATCTCAGCATGCCCAGCCTGTCGACGGCCGTGCTGCAGGCCCTGCCGCAGCCGGTGATCGTTATCGACGAGAACCGCATGCTGGTGTTCGTCAACTACGCGGCGGAGTCGTTCTTCGGCGCCTCGCTCAGCGTCCTGTCCCGGATGCGGCTCGACGACCTCATCGCGTTCGGCTCGCCCATCGTTGCGCTGGCCCAATCGGTCGCCGAACGCCGCGCGCCGATGACCGAGTACCGCGTGCGCGTCGGGTCCGCCCGCTTCGGCGACGCCGCCGATGACCGCATCGTCGACGTGTTCGCGAGCCCGATTTCCGACCTCGACGCCCGCGTCGCGCTGCTGTTCCAGGAGCGTACGATGGCTGACAAGATCGACCGCCAGTTGGTCAGCCGCGGCGCCGCCCGTTCGGTCACCGGCCTCGCGTCCATGCTGGCGCACGAGATCAAGAACCCGCTCTCGGGCATTCGCGGCGCCGCGCAACTGCTCGAGCAGTCGGTGACGCCCGACGAACTCCCGCTCGCCCGCCTGGTGCGCGAGGAGGTGGATCGTATCGTCGACCTCATCGACCGCGTCGAAGTGTTTGGCGACGACCGCCCGATCGAGCGCGAGGCGATCAACATCCACGTTGTCCTCGACCGGGTGAAGCTGCTCGCCAAGTCCGGCATGGCGCGCAGCATCACCTTTGCCGAGGAATACGACCCGTCGTTGCCGCCGGTCTTCGGCAACCGCGATCAGCTCATCCAGGTGTTCCTCAACCTCGTCAAGAACGCCGCGGAAGCCCTTGAGCGGACACCGAAAGGCGAAATCCGCATTACGACAGCCTTCCGCCCCGGCATCCGCATCGCCGTCCAGGGCGCTGGCCAGCGCATCTCGCTGCCGCTCGAAATCGTCATCGAGGACAACGGGCCCGGCATCTCTCCAGACTTGCTGCCGATCCTGTTCGATCCCTTCATCACCACCAAAGCCAACGGTTCTGGCCTGGGACTTGCATTGGTAGCGAAGATCGTCGGGGACCACGGGGGTGTCATCGACAGCGACAGCCGGCCGGGACGCACCCGTTTCCGCATCCTGCTGCCGGTGGCCAAAGGATTGAAGATGCCGGACGAAGATACCTCCGAGGTTGCCCCCGCATGAGCCACACCATTCTTCTAGCCGACGACGACGCCGCGATCCGCATGGTGCTCAACCAGGCGTTGACGCGTGCCGGCTACGAGGTGCGTCCGACGGGCAACCTGTCGACCATGTGGAACTGGGTCAGCCGCGGCGAGGGCGACCTGCTGATCACCGACGTCGCCATGCCCGACGGCAACGCCTTCGACATCATGCCGAAGGTCAAGAAGCTGCGGCCGAACCTGCCGATCGTGGTGATGAGCGCACAGAACACGTTCATGACGGCGATCCGTGCCAACGAGGTGGGCGCCTACGAATACCTGCCTAAGCCGTTCGACATTGCCGAGGTGCTGTCGGTCGTTTCCCGTGCGCTGGCCGACGCCAAGAAGGCGCCCAACGGCGACCGCAAGGCGGAAGAGCCGGGCGAGACCATGCCGCTGGTCGGCCGATCGGCCGCCATGCAGGATATATACCGCGCCCTGGCACGCCTGATGCAGACCGACCTCACGGTGATGATCACCGGCGAGAGCGGCACCGGCAAGGAGCTCGTCGCAAGGGCGCTGCACGACTTCGGCAAGCGGCGGAACGGGCCGTTCGTCGCCATCAATATGGCGGCGATACCCCGCGACCTGATCGAAGCCGAATTGTTCGGCCACGAGAAGGGGGCCTTCACCGGCGCCACAGCGCGTTCCTCGGGCCGTTTCGAGCAGGCCGAGGGCGGCACGCTGTTCCTCGACGAGATCGGCGACATGCCCATGGATGCCCAGACGCGCCTACTGCGCGTGCTTCAGGAGGGCGAATACACCATGGTCGGCGGCCGCACGCCGATCAAATCCAACGTCCGCATCGTCGCCGCGACGCATCGCGACCTCAGCCAGATGATCCGCCAGGGCCTGTTCCGCGAGGATCTGTTCTACCGCTTGAACGTCGTTCCAATCCGCTTGCCGCCAGTGCGCGAGCGGCTCGATGATATTCCGGATCTGGTCGGACACTTCCTGCGTGGCGCCCAGCGCGAGGGCGAGCCGGTCAAGACTATTTCGCCCGACGCGATCAAGCTGATGCAGGCGTACTCATGGCCCGGCAACGTGCGCGAGCTGGAGAACCTCGTTCGCCGCCTCGTCGCGCTCTACGCCGACGAGAACATCTCGCGCGAGATCGTCCAGGCCGAGCTCAACATTGCCGACCGCCAGAGCGTCCCCGCCGCTGGCGGACCGATCGATGTCTCCTCGGCCGTCGAAACGCATGTCGCGCAGGTGCTTCGCGAGCATGAGCCGCAACTGCCGCCGGCGGGGCTCTATCAGCGCGTCATCGACAAGGTCGAGGCGCCGCTGATCGCCATGGTTCTCAACGCCTGCGGCGGCAACCAGATCAAGGCGTCGGAGCTGCTCGGGCTCAACCGAAACACGCTGCGCAAGAAGATCCGCGCCCACTCGATCGAGATCGTGAAGCACAGCCGGCGTAACGGCTGATCGAAGAAGCTGGAGGCTATTCCTCGACCCAAGACTCGAAGGTCCCATCCTTCTTGAGTCGGGCGATCATCCAGCCATTTCGTCCCACGCGCACCTCGAAGTCGAATTCCGGCTCGATGGTGCGATAGACCTCGGCGGTATTGCGTGCCGATTCCTCCGTCGAGCGGATGAGGGTCGAGGCGCCAGGTTCTGAGACGAACGCTCGGGACATGGTCGGACAATGCCGCCGGTTGGGCTGGCGTTCCAGTGCGAATGACGGTGTCGCCCGCTGGCGGTGTCACATTTTGGCAACATTTGTCTTGAAGGGTCGGCGCGATTGGGTCAGTTTAGCGCCTACTTTCGGCATTCCGGGAAACGGTCTGTGACATGAGCGACACAGCACTCGCCAACGGCGAGCTCCCGGACTCTGCCGACCCGGCCGCGGCCAAAGCTTCGAGTTCGCTGTTCAGCGAGCGCGGCCGCAAGGCCCTCCGCGCCGTCGGCCTCATCGTCGTCGTGCTCTCGGTGCTCACGGCGTCGGGCTCGTTCCTGATCATGACCGGGGCCACGACCATCGAGCCGACCCCCGAGGTCTGGACGCTGATCTGGGTCGCCAACGGACTTCTCGTCCTCCTCGTTGTCGCCCTCGTCGTCACCGAGGCAATGCTGCTCCTTCAGTCACGCTTCCTGGGGCAGGCGGGCTCCGGGCTGCAGCTGCGCATGGTCACCATGTTCGCCGTCGCCGCCGCCGTGCCGGCGATCATTGTCGCCGTAGTGGCCACGATCTCGCTCAACCAGGGCCTCGACCAGTGGTTCTCCGAGCGCACCAAGACGATGGTCGAAAGCTCGCGCCTCGTCGCCCGCTCCTACATGCAGGAGCACGCCCAGGTGCTTCGCGACGACATCATCTGGGTGGCCGGCGAGCTGGAGCAGGCGCGCTCGGCCTTCGCGACCGACCGCGTGCAATACCAGCGCATCCTCACCGCTCTGGCTGTGACGCGCTCTCTGCCCTTTGCGACGCTCGTTTCATCCGACGGCGATACGTTGATGCGGGCGCAGATCAACGCCCAGAACGTCGCGCCACAGCTTCCCGAAGGTGTGTTCCCGCACGTGACCGAGGGCGTGCCGACGCTGATTTCGCCCGGTGACACGCAACTCGTCGGCGGCATCATCAAGCTGCGCGGATACGACGACATCTACCTGTTCGTGGCGCGTCCGGTGAACCCGGAAGTGCTCGAATTCATGCGGCTCACCGATGAGAACGTCACCGAGTATCGGCAATACGCGTCGAACCGGCTGGTCTTCCAGATCACCTTCACCATCATGTATCTGGGCCTCGCACTGGTCCTGCTTCTGGCCGCGCTGTGGATCGGCATTGCACTCGCCAACCGCTTCGTCGGTCCGATCCGCAACCTGATGATCGCCTCGAGCCGCGTGTCGGACGGCGACCTCGATGTGCAGGTGCCGGTGCAGCCGGGCAGGGGGGACCTGCGCGATCTCAGCAACCGCTTCAACACGATGACGCGCCAGCTGCTGTCGCAGCGCGTCGCGCTCGTTCAGGCCAACGAGACGAACGAAAAGCGCCGGCAGTTCACCGAGGCGGTGGTGGAGGGCGTGTCAGCCGGCATCATCGGCCTCGACGCGTTCGGTGCGATCACGCTGTTCAACGCCCGCGCCTCCGAGATGCTGGGCAAGGATGAACTCGCCGCCGTCGGCCAGCAGATGAAGGAAGTCGTGCCGGCGCTCGGCACCATAGTCGACCGCGCGAAGTCGTCACGACGCGGCCAGATCCGCGACCAGATCGAGATCGGCTCAGGCCCCGACTTCCGGACTTACCAGGTGCAGCTGACGCGCGAAGGTTCGATGGCTGAATCCAAGGGCTACGTCATCACGCTCGACGACATCACCGACCTTCTCTCCGCGCAGCGCACCGGCGCCTGGGCGGATGTGGCGCGGCGCATCGCGCACGAGATCAAGAACCCGTTGACCCCGATCCAGCTTTCGGCCGAGCGCCTGCGCCGTCGCTACGGTCCCAAGCTTGCCGACGATTTCGAAGTCTTCGACAAGTCCATCAACACCATCCTCCGGCAGGTCGGCGACATCGGCCGCATGGTCGACGAGTTCTCCTCGTTCGCCCGCATGCCTGAAGCCTCTCCCGCGAAGGCCGACCTCACCGAAATCGTCCGCTCCGCGGTATTCCTCGAGAGCGTGCGGCTGCCCGATCTTCATATCGAGATGGACTTGCCCGAGAAGCCGCTGACCGCCTGGTTTGACCAGCGGCTGATTTCGCAGGTCTTGACCAACCTCATCAAGAACGCCGTCGAGGCGATCGAAGGTGCGGGGCTCGAAGCCATAAAGGATCCGGTGATCGTCGTGCAGGTCCGCACCGAGGGCGAGAAGGCGCGCGTGTCGGTGTCGGACAACGGCAAGGGGTGGCCGAAGGAGAACCGGCAGCGCCTTCTCGAGCCCTACATCACGACCCGAGAGAAGGGCACCGGGCTTGGTCTCGCGATTGTGGCGCGCATTATCGAGCAGCACGGCGGCAGTGTCGATTTGATCGACGCGGAGCCAGATGCCAACGGCCACGTTGGTGCGTGTTTCACTTTCACGCTGCCGCTGTCCGCGCCGGAGTCCGACGACGCGGGCCCAGAACCTACACCGACAATCGCCGAAACAGGGCAGGGCGCCTCAGCGCCAATGCCCGAGCCCGCAGAGGAGCCGCCAGTGCTGGCGGTCGAGAAGACGTAGTATGGCGCGTGACATTCTGATCATCGACGACGAGGACGACATCCGCGACCTCATCGCGGGCATTCTCGAGGACGAGGGCTACGAGACCCGTCAGGCGCACGATGCCGATTCCGGTCTCAACGAGATCGCCCGGCGCCGGCCGAGCCTGGTCTATCTCGATATCTGGATGCAGGGCTCGCGGCTCGACGGGTTGCAGTTGCTCGACGTGTTCCAGACGCAGCACCCGGAGATGCCGGTGGTGATGATCTCGGGCCACGGCAACATCGAGACTGCCGTATCGGCGATCCGCCGCGGCGCTTACGACTACATCGAAAAACCGTTCAAGATCGACCGACTGCTGCTGATCACCCAGCGTGCCATGGAGGCCACCCGCCTCAAATCCGAGGTGGAGGAACTGCGCGGCAAGGCCAGCAGTCCGCTCGTCGACATGGTGGGCGCGTCGCCGGCATTGCAGCAGGCGCGTGGCGTGATCGAGAAGTCGGCGCCCACCAATTCGCGGATCTTCATTTCCGGCCCCTCGGGCAGCGGCAAGGGGCTCGCCGCCCGGCTGGTGCATCAGCGCAGCCCACGCGCCGATGCGCCGTTCGCCGAGATCAACTGCTCGCTCTATTCTCCGGACGAGATGAACGTCGTGCTGTTCGGCCGCGAGGCGCGCGAGAAGAACGGCACCGTGCGCACCGAGGTTGGCGCGTTGGAGCGGGCACATGGCGGGACCCTGTACCTGAGCGAAGTCGCGTCGCTTCCGGCGGCCGCCCAGGGCGCGCTGCTGCGTACCCTCGTCGAGAACAAGTTCAACCGCGTCGGCGGTACCGTCGCCGTGCCGATCGACGTGCGGATCATCTCGTCGAGCTCGCAGAACGTGGCCCAGCTCATTGCCGATGGCACGTTCCGCTCGGACCTATTCCATCGCCTGTCGATCGTGCCGCTGCAGATCACCCCGCTCAAGGAGCGGCGGGAGGATGTGCCGCCGCTGGTCGACCTGTTCCTCGACCAGCTGAGCCGCATGCACAACCTCAAGAGCCTGGCGATCGGTGACGATGCCATTGCGGTGCTGCAGGGTCAGGACTGGCCCGGCAATGCGCGCCAGCTCCGCAACTCCATCGAGCGGCTGCTCATCCTGATCAAGGATTCGCCGCCGGAATCAGGGGTAATCACAGCCCAGCTGCTGCCGCCCGACATCGGTGAGGTTTTGCCCACTGTCGGCGACACCGACGAGTCGGCGCACCTGATGAGCCTGCCGTTGCGCGAGGCGCGCGAGGTTTTCGAGCGGCAGTACCTGATGGCCCAGATTGAGCGGTTCGGCGGCAACATTTCCAAGACCGCCGAGTTCGTCGGCATGGAGAGGTCAGCGCTGCACCGCAAGATCAAGTCTCTCGGCCTCTAGGGTCGGCGGGTAGGCAGCCAAGTATCGATATGCCATAGTAACGTTCTGGTTCGGCGGACCAGACCGGCGGGATACGGCGTTAGTCGTGTCTTCCGCGCGATAGTTGTCGGTGCAATCGCCGCTGGCAAAGACAAGAGGCCCACAATGCCCGGGGAAAAGGCACAAAATCTTCAGGATGCGTTTCTCAATCACGTCCGCAAACAGAAGGTGCCGGTGACGATATTTCTGGTCAACGGCGTAAAACTTCAGGGCGTCATCACCTGGTTCGACAATTTTTGCTTGTTGCTTCGCCGCGATGCCCAGTCGCAGCTGGTCTACAAGCACGCGATCTCGACCATCATGCCGGGCGCTCCGATCCAGCTGTTTGATCCCGAGCACGTCGACGACTAAGTAAGACGCATGACCGAACCATCCGACGGAACGGACCGCCCCGGCGGTCCGCAGCCTATCGACCATCGCGTTGCCCCGACCCGCGTCGGCGTCGTCGTGCCCGACGTCCGGGGTGTTGCCACGTCCCACAGCATCGGCATGCGCCACGCCGAGTTCGACGGGCTTGCTCTCGCCATCGGCGTCGAGATCGCGTTCTCCGAAGTCCTCAAGGTGCGTGAAGTGAAGCCGGCGACCTTTCTTGGAGCGGGACAGGTCGAAGAGCTCAAGCGCCGGATCGAGGAACAGGAGGTCGAGCTACTTCTCGTCGACGCTGCCCTCGCGCCGGTCCAGCAGCGCAACCTCGAGACAGCGATCAACGCCAAGGTGCTCGACCGCACCGGCCTGATCCTCGAAATCTTCGGCGAACGTGCCGCGACGCGCGAAGGCGTGCTGCAGGTTGAACTCGCCCATCTCAACTACCAGCGCAGCCGGCTGGTACGATCGTGGACCCACCTCGAGCGGCAGCGCGGCGGCTTCGGCTTCCTCGGCGGCCCTGGCGAGACGCAGATCGAGAGCGATCGCCGGCTGCTCGAGGAGCGCATCAAGCTGCTCGAGGAACAGCTCGAGAAGGTCAAGCGCACCCGCGGCCAGCAGAAGGCCGGGCGCGACGCGCAGTTCCCGGTGGTGGCGCTCGTCGGCTACACCAACGCCGGCAAGTCGAGCCTATTCAACCGGCTGACAGGGGCAGGGGTGTTCGCCAAGGACCTGCTGTTTGCGACGCTGGACACCACTTTGCGCAAGCTCGAGCTGCCGCACGGCCGCAGCATCATGCTGTCCGACACGGTCGGCTTCGTCGCCGACCTGCCGACCACGCTCGTTGCCGCGTTCCGCGCCACGCTCGAGGAAGTCACCGAGGCGGACCTCATCCTCCACGTCCGCGACGTCGCCAACCCCGATCACGCGGCCCAGGCGGGGGACGTGCTCAAGGTGCTGGGCGAACTCGGCGTCACCGCCGAGAAGACGCCCATCCTCGAGGTCTGGAACAAGATCGACCTCATCGGACCCGACCCCGAGAGCCGCCGCGAGGCGCTGCTTCACGTCACGCCGGCCGGGCAGGTCGAGGCAACGGTCGAAGCCTCCGCTCAAACGGGCGAGGGGATAGACACCCTGCTCGCCGCCATCGAAACGGCGCTGGGCAAGACCAGCCGCACCTTCCGCGTCCGCGTCCCGCACGTGAACGGCGCCGAGGTGAACTGGCTCTACGGCCATGCCGAAATCGTCAGCCGCGACGAGCCCGACGACGAGGGGCAAACCTACGAAGTCCGCGTCGATCCAAGACACCGGGACGCGTTTGCCGAGAAGTTCGCCGGGCGGATAGAGGCGGCCTAGCCAGCCGCCTTGTCCGCTGCCCGGATCTCGTTCCAGTAGCCGTCAAGGCGTTCCAGCCCGGCTTCAGCCATCTCCACGCCGTCCTGCCGTGCGCGTTCCTCGACGTAGTGGAAGCGTCGGGTGAACTTGGCGTTGGCATCGCGCAGCGCAGCTTCGGGATCGATCTTGAGGTGCCGGGCGAGGTTCGAAATCGCGAACAGCAGGTCGCCCATCTCCTCGTGGCGCTCGGCCTCCGTGGTGGCGGCGTCGAGCTCCGCGATCTCCTCGGTGACCTTGGCCATAACGGCTGGCACATCCGGCCAGTCGAAGCCGACGCGGGCGGCGCGCTTGGTCAGCTTCTCGGCGCGGGCAAGGGAAGGGAGCACCTGAGGGACGTCATCGAGCACTGATACCCTGCCGTCCTTCCTGGCGGCCTTCTTTGCGCGCTCGTCTTCCTTGACGTCGTCCCATCGTGCCTTAGCGCCACCGGCATCGCGCGCAGCCTGCTCGCCGAAGACGTGCGGATGGCGGCGGATCAGTTTCTCGGTTATCGACTGCACGACGTCGCCGAAATCGAAGCGGCCTTCCTCCGATGCCATCTGCGCGTGGAACACCGGCTGCAGCAGCAGGTCGCCCAGTTCCTCGCGCAGCGCCTCGAAGTCGTTGCGCTCGATAGCGTCAGATACCTCGTACGCTTCCTCGATGGTGTAGTGGCGGATGGAGGAAAAGTCCTGGTCGAGATCCCACGGACATCCGCCATCCGGGTTGCGGAGTGCGGCCATGATTTCGAGCAGGCGGGAAATGTCGCGGGACGGCTGCATGTGAGGATGGACTCGATGGGCAGGTGGCAAAACGGTAGCGCGCCAGGCGTCGCTCACCAACCCGCTTCCTCACCCCACGATTCGCATAAGATATATTATGGAACTTCTTGAGGGACGTAGAACCCCGGAAACCCGGCATTTGAAGCAAATCAGCGAGCGCCGATGATGCGCCCCGCACTCACGTCGATACGCTGCCCATCATACGCCGGCCGCACGTTCTGTGGCGTCGCGCGGTCGGTCTCGACATAGTCGAGATCGATGTGGAGGTTGGTGAGCACCGCCTGCCTTGGACGATAGCGCTCGATCTGCTCAAGTGCCTCGCTAAGGCTCAGGTGGCTCGGATGCGGAGCCGGTCGCAGCGCATCGAGAATCCAGACGTCGAGGCCGGACACCGCATCGGCCGACTCCTCCGGGATGCCGCTCAGGTCGCATGAATACGCGAACGAGCCGATGCGGAACCCGAGCGAGCTGATTTCGCCGTGTTCCTGACGGAACGGCAACAGCTCGATGTCGCCGCCGGGCCCTTCGATCAGCACCGGCTCGCCGGCGGCGATCAGATGCTGGTTGAGGATCGGCGGGTAGCCGCTGCCGGGCGGCGCGGTGAAGCAGTACGTAAACGACTGCACGATGCGCTCGCCCGCCTGATGGCTGAAGTACACGTCGACGCGCTTCCGGTTGTTCAGCGCCAGCACGCGAAGGTCGTCGATGCCGTGCGTGTGGTCGGCGTGCTCGTGGGTGTAGAGGACGGCATCCAGCCGGTCGACTTCAGCGTCCAGCAGCTGCTCGCGCAGGTCGCAGCCGGTGTCGATGACGATGCGTGTCGGCGCGCTGTCGCCGGTGCGGCCTTCGATCAGCAGCGAGCAGCGCCGTCGCCGGTTCCTGGGATTTTCCGGATCGCAGGCGCCCCAGCCGCCGCCCAGCCGTGGCACGCCACCCGAAGAGCCGCAGCCCATGATCGTCGCGATAATCGAGGTCGCGAGCGCCATTACGCGGCCTTGGAGAACAGGCGGTAGAAGTTCTCGGTCGTCACGCGGCCGATCTCTTCGAGGCTCACGCCGCGGATCTCGGCGAGTTTTTCGGCCGTGTGCCGCACGTAACCCGGCTCGTTGGATTTGCCGCGGTATGGCACCGGTGCCAGGTACGGCGCGTCGGTCTCGACGAGGATGCGGTCGGCTGGCGCAAAGCCCGCAACTTCCTGGATTTCGGCGGCATTCTTGAAGGTCAGGATGCCGGAAAAAGAGATATAGCCACCGAGCGCCAGCCCACGTCGTGCCAGGTCGATGCCGGCCGAAAAGCAGTGCAACACGAACGGGAAGGCCCCCTTCCCGCTTTCCTCCTCGAGGATCGCCGCCGTGTCCTCGTCGGCCGAGCGCGAGTGGATGACGAGGGGAAGGCCGGTCTCGCGCGCCGCCGCGATGTGCCGCCGGAAGCTCGTCGCCTGCGCCGGGTAGTCGCCCTCGTAATGGTAGTCGAGCCCGGCCTCGCCGATCGCCACGCAGCGCGGGTGCGCACTCAGCCGCACGAGGTCAGCGGTCTCGATGTGCAACTCCTCGTGCGCATGGTGCGGATGCGTGCCGACGGAGCACCAGACTTCCGGGTTCTGCTCGGCGATGGCTCGGATGTCGTCCCAGCGCTCGACGCGCGTCGAGATCGTCACCATGCCGTCGATGCCGTTGGCTTTGGCGCGCGCCAGCACGCCGGCGCGATCGGCCGCGAGTTCGGGAAAATCGAGATGGCAGTGGCTGTCGATCAGCACGCTCAGCCGGCCTTTGCCGCCTCGAATTTCTTGAACACCGGGGCGGGCGGAGGCAGCAATGCCTGCGCCACGACGCCTGAATCCGGGTCGAGCGCGTGCTGCAGCAGCCGCTCGTCTGCCGGGACCGCCAGCATGTCGAGCATCTTCGCCGCGGCCTCGGGCACGAACGGCAGCGCCGCGATGGCGCAACGGCGCACCACGTCGGCGGTGGTCGCGAGGATCGCGCCCATGCGTGCCATGTCGTCCTTCCTGCCCCACGGCGCCTGGTCGGCGAAATAGAGGTTCGCCGCGCTCAGCGCCGCGACCAGTTCCGCAGTCGCTTCATGCAGCTGTTCGGTGACCATTGCCTCCTCCATCCGCACGATGGAGGTGATGGTTTCGCTGACGATCTTGGCGTCCTCAGCCGAGCCCGCCTGCCGTGGCGGCATCTGGCCGCCGAAGTTCTTGGCGATCATCGAGAGCGAGCGCTGCGCCAGGTTGCCGAAGTTGTTGGCGAGGTCGGCGTTGTTGCGCAGGATGAACTTGTCGCGGCCCCAGTCGCCGTCCTGCCCCCACGAAATCTCGCGCAGCAGGTACCAGCGCACCGGGTCGGCCCCGAACTCCTCGACCAGACCGAACGGGTCGACGACGTTGCCGAGGGATTTCGACATCTTCTTGCCTTCGGACGTTAGAAAGCCGTGTGCGAACACGCGCTTCTGCACAGGTAGGCCGGCCGAGATGAGGAAGGCCGGCCAGTAGACCGTGTGGAAGCGGATGATGTCCTTGCCGATGACGTGGAGGTCCGCCGGCCAGTATTTCTGGAACTGCTCGCCGGAGTCGTCGGGGAAGCCGACGCCGGTGATGTAGTTGGTCAGCGCGTCGATCCACACGTACATCACGTGGCCCGGCGCATCCGGCACCGGAATGCCCCAGTCGAACGTCGTCCGGCTGATCGACACGTCGTCGAGCCCGCGCTTCACGAACGCCACGATCTCGTTGCGGCGCTCCTTGGGCGCGATGAACTCCGGGAATTCGTCGTAGAGCGCCAGCAGCCGGTCGGCGAAAGCGCTCAGCCGGAAGAAGTAGCTCGGCTCCTCCACCCAGGTCGCCTCGGCACCCGACGGCGCATACTTCTTACCGTCGTTTCCGGTGCTCAGCTCGCCTTCGTCGAAATAGGCCTCGTCGCGCACTGAGTACCATCCCGTGTACGTCGACTGGTAGATGTCGCCCGCCTTCTCCATGCGCCGCCAGATTTCTTGGCTCGACTTGAAATGGCGCTCCTCGGTGGTGCGGATGAAGTCGTCGTTGGAAATGTTGAGCCGCGCCGCCAGTTCCTTGAAGCGCGCCGAGTTGCGGTCGGCGAGCGCCCGCGTGCTCAGCCCTTCGCGCTGCGCGGTCTGCACCATCTTCAGCCCGTGCTCGTCGGTACCGGTGAGAAAGTACACGTCGCGGCCTTCGAGGCGCCGCCAGCGGGCGATCGCGTCGGTCGCAATCATCTCGTACGCGTGCCCGATATGGGGCTCGCCGTTGGGATATGCGATCGCGGTGGTCAGATAGTAGGCGTTGCGCGTCATCGTGCCGGCTGGAGCGAGAGATGGGTCTGGGCGTGCCGCCTGATCGCGTCCATGAGCGTGATCAGTGTCTGCCGCGCGTCGAGGTTGTACTCGTCGGCATCGGCAAACTGGGCCGTGGCCTTGTCCCATAGCTCCTGAGCCGAGGCAAGCCGCGCCCGGGCGCCGGCTTCCGCGGCCCCCGTCGCCTCGCGGGCGATCCAGTCGCCGAGCATTTCGCGGCCGAAGGCGTAGGCGGCACCGTCCTTGTCCGCTGCGAGCTGGTCGGCGACCGACAGGTGCACCGCCGCGGGCCCGTTGCCGGGGCCCTTCAGCCAGCCGCGCAACGCCGTCAGCCCGGCGTTGCTGCCGAGCGCCAGCGCCTCGAAGCCCCGGCGTGGCCGCCCCGCGGCCAGCTCGACTGCGGCATCGATCCCCGGCCCGTCAACGAGCACCTGGCGCACGTCGTCGTCGCTGATCGGGCGCATCGCCACCTGCTGAGTGCGCGAGCGGATGGTGGGCAGCAAGCCGCCCGGCCGGTGCGACACGAGGATGAACAGCGTCTCTGCCGGCGGCTCCTCGAGAATCTTCAGCAGCGCATTGGCCGACGACGGATTGCAGTCGTCGATCGAGTCCACAATGACAATGCGGAACCCCGCCCGTCCCCGCGTCATCCGCGATTCCCCGATCAAGCCGCGCACGTCCTCGACGCGGATCGCAGTGTAGAACCCCTTGCCGGTGTCGCGCGGTGCCTTTCGCAGCACCCGAAGGTTGGGATAGCCGCCCGCCGCGACCTGTGCGGCAATGTGCTCGGGGCTCTCGTCGCCGGTGCGCTCGAACACTTTTCGCGCGATGTCGAAAGCCAGCGTCGCCTTGCCAACGCCGCGCGGGCCGTGGAGCAGTAATCCGCCGGGCAGGCGCGCGGAATCGAGCGCCGCCATCACCCGCTCACGCGCCGCCTCATGTCCCACCACCGCTGTCCGGCTCTCAGGCAGAGGCACGCCCTCGAGCTGGTTGGGCTCGCGAACTTCGTCCGGCTCGCTCACGCGGTCTGCTCGACCTGGAGCTCGGGGAAGCGGCGGGACATCACGTCCCAGATTTCGGCTTCGAGCGCATCTTCGCTCTGGCCGGCCGAAATGATCACGCAACGCTCGGCATTGTTGCGGGCGATTGCGAGAAATGCGTCGCGCAGCCGCCGGTGCCACTCGAGATCTTCCTTCTCGAAGCGGTCGCCGGTGTCGACCAGCGCGGCTTCCGTTTCCCGCTCCACCACCCGGCGGAACGCTGCTTCGGGGTCCATGTCGAGCACGATGGTCAGATCCGGCTTGTGGCCGTTCAGCGCGAGGATCTCGAGGGCATCGATCAGGCGGACGTCGACGCCGCCGGTGAGCCCCTGGTAGGCGCGGGTCGAATCCGAGAAGCGGTCGGAGATCACCCAGCGGCCGGAATCGAGGTTCGGCGCGACCAGCTGGTTCACATGGTCGAGCCGCGCCGACGCGAAGAGCACCGCCTCGGCCCCCGGTCCCCATTGCTCGGAACGGCCCTGCAGGATGAACGCCCGGATTGCCTCGGCCTTGGGCGTACCGCCGGGCTCGCGCGTGCGGACGGCGGGAATGGAGCGACGGCTCAGCCCGGCGACCAGCCGCTTGACCTGCGTCGACTTGCCGACGCCCTCGCCGCCTTCGAATGTAATGAACCTTGCGGCTCTCGGACCCCGGTCGAGCATCAGGGGAGCCAACCCAGCAGCAGGTGCTTCACGGCGTCGGTCGAGCGGCGCACGAGGTCGCCCTGCTCGATGGTCTTTTCCGCGTAGAGCGAGGTCGTCTGCACCAGTTTCTCGTCGCAGAAGATGTTGAGCTTGCCGATCTGCTGGCCCTCAAGCACCGGCGGCCGCAGCGGCCCCTTATAGGTCACCGTGGCTACCGGGCAATTGTCCGCTCCCTTGGGGATGAACAGGTCGATGCTGCCCTTACCCACGAGGCCGACACTCGGCTCGGTGCCGCCGAAGACATTGGCATAGGCGACCACGCGGCCCTCCGGATAGACCGGCAGAAGCTCAAATCCGCGCATTCCCCAGGTGATGAGCTTGCGCGCCTCTTCGGCGCGCTGCGACATTGAAGAGAGCCCGTGCAACACGGCGATCAGGCGGCGGCCGTCGTTGGGCGCCGAGACCACTTCGCCGTAACCGGCCTCGTCGGTGTGGCCGGTCTTGAGGCCATCAACGCCGATGCCGATCTCCAGCAGCGAATTGCGGTTCATCTGGCGGATCTTGTTCCAGGTGAACTCCGGCATGGAGAAGATCGGATAATATTCGGGGAACGTCTCGATGATGTAGCGGCTGAGCAGCGCCAGGTCGCGCGCCGTGGAATATTGATCGGGATCGGGCAGGCCCGTCGCATTGGTGAAGTGCGAGCCGGTGAGCCCGATCTGCTTGGCCAGCTGGTTCTCGATCTTGGCAAAGGTCTCCTCGGTGCCGCCGATGCCCTCCGCCAGCGCGATCGCCGCGTCGTTGCCCGACTGGATAATCACCGACTTCACAAGGTCCTCGACCCGGATCTTCGAATTGAGCTCGGCGAACATCGTTGAGCCGCCGGAACTCGCGCCGCCATCACGCCAGGCGTGTTCGGAGATGAAGAATTCGTCGTCGAGGTTGAGCTTGCCCTGCTGCAGGTAGGTAAACACCACGGCCAGCGTCATCAGCTTCGCCATGCTGGCGGGTTCGAGCCGTTCGTCGGCGTTGTGGTTGAACAGCACCGAGCCCGACTCGTAGTCCATGAGCAGCGCGAACTTGGCCTTGGTTTCGAATTCCTGGGCGAACACGGGGAGCGCGATCGTCAGCGCGACGACCCCGGCGATCAGTGCTGAGGCAAGGCGAAACCGCATTATTCCCAACCATTCGCGCCGTACGGCGGCGCGGACCCGACTCTTACTGAACTCCGGCGATCAGGCCAAGTTTCAGCGCCATTGCGTCGACGTCGGCGCTTGTCGCTCCGGGCTTAAGATGGGTCAGTGTCAAACGTATGGCCGGCCGCCCGCCGATCGTGACGTTGTCCTCGTCCACCGCCCCAAGTAGCGCGAAGGACTCGGCGATCTCGACGGCCATCGAGGCATCGGCGAAGGTGCCGATCTCGATATGGACCTTGCGGGCGTCCTCGTCGACCGAGGTTTTCCACTCATCAAGCGCGGGCGTCGCGAGAGCGATGGCATTCGCGGCGTCGATTGCGCCGTTCACGCTGGCATTGGTGTCGGCGTAGCCGAACATACTGATAATGTCGCCCACGAGGCCGCCCGACAGCGGATCGCGGCTGGTCGGACCGCCGCTCGACGGCACGTCGGCGAGGGCAATCCGCGTGTCCCCCTGCTCCACCGCGGTCGGCCGGTTGATTGAGGCGACCAGCATGCGGCTGTCATCGCCGTTGAGTGGGGCTGGGCCAACGTAGCGCACCTCGACCTCGGCGCTGCCGTCCTCAAGGTAGCCGAGCACCCGAGCCGCCTCATAGGACAGGTCGACGACGCGGCCTTTCATGTACGGCCCGCGGTCGTTGATGCGCACCAGCAGCGAGCGTCCATTCTCGAGGTTGGTTACCCGGGCATAGGACGGCACCGGCAGCACCGGGCTCGCCGCAGTCAGATAATAAGCGCCAAAAATCTCGCCGTTGGCCGTGCGACGGCCGTGGAAATCCTGCCCATACCAGCTCGCATGGCCGCGCTCGACATAGCCCGGGCCATCGACCGGCGTGTAGGTCACGCCTTTGACGACGTACGATTTCGTCGAAAGGTACCGTCCGCCGCCGTGGGGCGGATACTTCGCCTTGGTGACACGCGGCGAAACTGCGACGCCATATTCCTTGGAGGTGAACGCCGCGCGCTTGACCCCACTCGTCGTGTTGGTGGCACAAGCCGCCAGCACGGGAGCTACGCACAGCATCAGCGCCAAACCGCGCCAGAACCGAGAGATCAATCCACCTACCCCGAATGCCGGAAAGCGCCAGTTTAGCCAATGGCGCCAAGGCGTTCAGGCAAAGTCGGGAATCGTGGTTGCAGTCGGGTTAATTTGCCGGGCATTTAGCCCGCATTTGAAGTGTTGGTTAGGACGCCGCCCACTCTTTCAGCGCATCGCAGACCAACCCCGGCTGCTCGAGCAACGCCAGGTGCCCTGCCCTCGGGATGGCCACCAGACGGCTGCCGGCGATCCCCTCGTGCATCTCCCGCGCAACCTCAGGCGGCGTGATCTGGTCGCCCTCGCCGACGATGACGAGAGTGGGCACCTTGATCGCCTCCAGTTCGCCTCGCGAATCCGGCCGGCCGATGATTGCTTCCTGATGCCGGACGTAAGCCTCCGGCCCGTTCGCTTCGCTCATCCCGCGATGGATCGAATAGAGCCCCGAGTCCGAGACGTTGTCCGGATGCACCGACGCGGGAAACGACTGCTCCATGACGAGGCCGAACTTGCCGGCCTTCGCCAGATCGATCCGGCGCCGCCGGTTTTCGGTCGCCTCTGCGGTGTCGGGCCGTGCCGAGGTGTCGATTAGCGCCAGCTTCACCACCCGCTCCGGCGCCTGCCGCAAAATCTCGAACGCCAGGTACCCGCCCATCGAGAAGCCGCCGAGCGCAAACCGCGGCGGCGCCTGGTCGAGTATGCTCCGCGCGATGCCGGCAATCCCCTCGCCCGCAAGCGTGCTGGCGATCATCACGGGTCCCAGCTGCCAGAGGCTCGCGGTCGCCGCCGCGTACACCCGCGCGTCGCAGTTGAGTCCGGGGATCAGGAGGAAGGCGGTCATCATCGCACTCGCAAAGCTGTTTCCTTCGCGCTGCCTAGCGCAAAAAGCTGTGACTTGTCCGGCCTCTGGCAATCATATAAAGATATCTTTATATCCCGTGTCCTAGATTTCGGTCGTGCGCCGGCCTAAGCGCCGCGCCAGGGAGACTTCGCACCACCATGACCAACGCGCTCAAGCCCATGAACGATGCCCGCGCCGCTCTCACCGCTGCGGCATCCGAACGCATTCTGGTGCTCGACGGCGCCATGGGCACGATGATCCAGCAACTGAAGCTGGACGAAGCCGGCTATCGCGGCGAGCGGTTCAAGGACTGGCACAAGGACGTGCGTGGCAACAACGACCTGCTGATCCTGACGCAGCCCGACGCCATCCGCGTCATCCACCTGCAGTACTTCCTTGCCGGCGCCGACATCGTCGAGACCAACACCTTCTCATCCACCTCGATCGTCCAGGCCGACTACGGCATGGAGGCGCTGGCCTACGAGCTCAACGTCGCCGGAGCGCGGCTGGCCCGCGAGGCCGCCGACCTCGCCTTCGAGAAGGACGGCAAGCGCCGCTTCGTCGCCGGGGCCCTCGGACCGCTGAACAAGACCGCGTCGATGTCGACCGACGTCAACAACCCCGGTGCGCGCAACATCACGTTCGACCAGATCGCCGACTCCTACGCCGAGGCGATCAACGGGCTGATCGACGGCGGCGCCGACCTGCTGCTGTTCGAGACGGTCACCGACACGCTCAACACCAAGGCTGGAATCTTTGCCGCGCAGAAGATTTTCGCCGAACGCGGCTTCGAGCTGCCGATCCAGATCTCGGGCACCATCACGGACCTTTCGGGCCGCACGCTCTCGGGCCAGACGCCGACCGCCTTCTGGTACTCGGTCCGTCACGCGCACCCGTTCACCATCGGCCTCAACTGCGCGCTCGGGGCCAATGCCATGCGCCCCCACATCGCCGAGCTGAGCGATGTCGCCGACACATTCATCATGGCCTACCCGAACGCCGGCCTGCCCAACGAATTCGGCGGCTACGACGAGAGCCCCGAGTTCATGGCGCGCCAGCTCGACGTGTTCGCGCGCGAGGGTCTGGTCAACATCATCGGCGGCTGCTGCGGCACGACGCCTGACCACACGCGCGCATTCGCCGAGGTTGCCGCACGCCACAAGCCGCGCAAGGTCGCGGCGCCGCCGACGCAGCTCCGCCTGTCGGGGCTCGAGCCGTTCACGCTGACGCCCGAAATCCCGTTCGTGAACGTCGGCGAGCGCACCAACGTCACCGGCTCCGCCCGCTTCCGCAAGCTGATCACCGCGGGCGACTACACCGCCGCGCTCGAAGTTGCCCGCGACCAGGTGCAGAACGGCGCACAGGTGATCGACGTCAACATGGACGAGGGCCTGATCGACAGCGAGAAAGTGATCGTCGAGTTCCTCAACCTGCTCGCCGCCGAGCCCGACATCGCGCGCGTGCCGCTGATGATCGACAGCTCCAAGTTCGCCGTCATCGAGGCCGGCCTCAAGTGCGTGCAGGGCAAGCCGCTGGTCAACTCGATCTCGATGAAGGAGGGCGTCGAAAAGTTCCTCGAGACCGCCCGGCTGGTGCGCAGCTACGGCGCCGCGGTCGTCGTCATGGCGTTCGATGAGCAGGGCCAGGCTGACACCGAGGCCCGTAAGGTCGAGATCTGCACCAGGGCCTACAAGCTGCTGACCGAAGAAGTCGGCTTTCCGGCCGAGGACATCGTCTTCGATCCCAACATCTTTGCCGTCGCGACCGGCATCGACGAGCACCGCAACTACGGCGTCGATTTCATCGAGGCCACCCGCCGCATCAAGCAGACCCTGCCGCACGTCCATATCTCAGGCGGCGTCAGCAACCTCAGCTTCTCGTTCCGCGGCAACGAGCCGGTGCGCGAGGCGATGCACGCCGTGTTCCTCTACCACGCCATCCAGGCGGGCATGGACATGGGCATCGTCAACGCCGGCCAGCTCGCGGTCTATGACTCGCTGAACCCGGAGCTGCGCGAAGCCTGCGAGGACGTGATCCTCAACCGGCGCGAGGACGCGACCGAGCGGCTGCTCGAACTTGCCGAACGCTACAAGGGCGGTGCGGCGCAGGAGGCCAAGGCCAAGGACATGACCTGGCGTGAGAAGCCGGTCGCCGAGCGGATTTCGCACGCGCTGGTCAACGGCATCACCGAGTTCATCGACGCCGACACCGAAGAAGCGCGCCTCGCGTCCGAGCGGCCGCTGCACGTCATCGAAGGTCCGCTGATGGGCGGCATGAGTGTCGTCGGCGACCTCTTCGGCTCGGGCAAGATGTTCCTGCCGCAGGTGGTCAAGTCCGCACGCGTCATGAAGCAGGCCGTCGCGCACCTCCTCCCCTTCATGGAGGCCGAAAAGGATGCGACCGGTCAGGCGCAGGGCGTGAAATCGGCCGGCAAGATCCTGATGGCGACCGTCAAAGGCGATGTCCACGACATCGGCAAGAACATCGTCGGCGTCGTGCTCGCCTGCAACAACTACGAGATCATCGACCTCGGCGTGATGGTGCCGACGCAGAAGATCCTCGAGACCGCCAAGCGCGAGAACGTCGACGTCATCGGGCTGTCGGGTCTCATCACGCCGTCGCTCGACGAGATGGTGCACGTCGCCTCCGAGATGGAGCGCGAGGGCTTCGACATCCCCCTCCTCATCGGCGGGGCGACGACCAGCCGCGTCCACACGGCGGTGAAGATCCATCCGCAGTACCACAGCGGGCCGACCGTGCACGTGCATGATGCAAGCCGCGCCGTTGGCGTGGTTTCGGCGCTGCTCAGCAAGGAGCAGCGTCCGGCCTATGTCGCCGACGTGAAGGCCGAGTACGAGAAGGTCGCGGCGAGGCACGCCCAGAGCGAACTCGAGAAACAGCGCCTGCCGCTGAGCGCGGCCCGCGAGAACAGCTTCAAGACCGACTGGTCGGCGCACACGCCCCCGAAGCCGACGTTCCTCGGCACGAAAGTGTTCGAGAGCTACGACCTCCACGAACTCGCGCGCTACATCGACTGGACGCCGTTCTTCCAGGCCTGGGAGATGAAGGGCCGCTATCCCGCACTGCTCGACGATCCGGACCAGGGACCCGCCGCCCGCCAGCTCTGGGAGGATGCGCAGGCCATGCTGCGCGAGGTGCTGCAGAAGAACTGGTTCCGCCCCAAGGCGGTGATCGGCTTCTGGCCGGCGAACACCAGCGGCGACGACATCAAGCTCTACACCGACGACACCCGCAGCGAGGACCTGGCGACGTTCTACACGCTGCGCCAGCAGCTGTCGAAGCAGAAGGACAAGCCGAACCTGGCCTTGGCCGACTTCGTCGCGCCCGTTGGAACGCCGGACTACGTGGGCGGCTTCGTGGTCACCGCCGGCCTCGAGGAGCACCTCATCGCCGAGCGCTTCGAGCGCAAGAACGACGACTATTCCGCCATCGTCATCAAGGCGCTCGCCGACCGCTTCGCCGAGGCTTTCGCCGAGGCCCTGCACGAGCGCGTCCGCAAGGAGTTCTGGGGCTACGCTCCCGACGAGGCCGCGACGCCGGACGATCTGCTGCAGGAAAAATACCGCGGCATCCGCCCGGCCCCGGGCTATCCCGCGCAGCCCGACCACACCGAGAAGACGACCCTGTTCCGCCTCCTCAACGCCCGCCAGCGCATCGGCGTCGAGCTCACCGAGAGCTACGCGATGTGGCCCGGCTCATCGGTCAGCGGCATCTACCTCAGCCATCCCGAGGCGTACTACTTTGGCGTCGCCAAGGTCGAGCGCGACCAGGTCGAGGACTACTCCACCCGCAAGGGCATGGCAGTGCGCGAAGTCGAGCGCTGGCTGGGGCCGGTTCTGAACTACACGCCCGTGGCGGAGAAGGCGACGGCATGACCTCCCCCTTCGACCCGGCTCCGGTGTCGATCCCGGTGACGGTGGTGACACACGGGCCGGTTCCTGTCGACACCGCCGCCCGCGTCCTCCACCTCGAGCCCGCGCTGCACGAGCACGAGCCGGGCAGCGAGTGCGTCGCCTGCGCCGCCCGTGGCGACATCCGCGCTCTGCTGTTCGACCTGCTTCAGTCATCGCGCGCAGATCAGCGGCCACTCACGGCGGTCACCGTCGATGCGACCGAACTGCGCGACGCACAGCCAATCATCGATCGGGTGGAACGCGGCAAGCTGCCGGCATTTGGCCTGCGCGATCACACGGTTGCCAAGAGCTTTCACCTGAGCCGCGTGACCTAGAGGCGCCGTCATTCCACTTGCGTTGGCGAGTGGGTCAAACGCCATCCAGCGGTCGACACAAGTACCGCAGCTGCAGTATCGGCGTGGACAAGATTGCCTCTTGGCGAGATACGTGAAGATCATCGCCCCGGATTTCTTTCCCTTTGAATCCTTGGATACCGACGACATAGTACCTGTCGGGGCATCTCACGAATGGGGTTAGCGGGTTATCCGGAAACGCGGTAGCCGACCAGCCATTCCCGAACTGAAGTGGGGTCCCGCTGGTAGTGGCCCTTAACTCGGTCCATCCATCGCTATTGCGGCACGAATAGCTAACGACCTCATTCCAGAACACGTAGTAGTTGGCGCCAGTCGGCCCCCCTAGTTGGAGGTCGGACACGAACGTCCCTAGTGGGCAAAAAACGTCTGCGGCCGCCAAATCTAGGGTCCCCGAGTATCCTCCCGACATCGAGCCTGTCGCAGGGATTCCTTGATCGGTTCGTCCAATTCCAACCAAGTTCCCGGCGGCATCTCTGCACATATACCGTAGCCCGATGATCCCCTTCCCATGATCGTCGTAATCGTCCTGAGCATGATCGTCGTGAGTAGCTCTGAACCCTTGTATTGCCGCCACAAACGAGCCAACTGGACAAGCCACGATAGGGTCGGTCAGCGACAATGTGCCTGATCTACCGGACCAGTCGCCGTTATCTGGCACCGCAAGACTTGTCTTGCGGATTACTTCGCCACCCGCCGAGGCTGATCCGATTGCGGCAAACGATAGGACCATGACCAGTAATCTCAAATAGTATGTCACAGACAGCTCCTCTTTACGATCCAATACTGTATCGATGTTGGGAGGTTTTTGTCGATAGCGCGGACTTGGGACTTCTAGGCGTCCGTCAGTCCCACGACCTCAACCTAAGCCGTCAAATCCTTCGGCGGATGGACCCCGTTGATCAGGCTCGCCGTGGTCACCGTGTTCGCCAGCAGGCAGGCGATGGTCATCGGCCCCACGCCGCCCGGCACCGGCGTGATCCAGCCTGCCACCAACGCCGCCGGCTCGCAGTCGACATCGCCCACCAGCCGCGTCTTGCCCTCGCCCTTCTCGGGCGCCGGCACGCGGTTGATGCCCACGTCGATCACTGCTGCGCCGGGCTTGATCCAGTCGCCGTGGATCATATTTGGCCGCCCCACCGCCGCCACCACGATGTCGCCCTGCCGGACGACCATCGGCAGGTGCGCCGTCTTCGAGTGGGCTACCGTCACCGTGCAGTTCTCACGCAGCAGCAGTTGCGCCATCGGCTTGCCGACGAGGTTCGAGCGCCCGACGATCACCGCGTGCTTGCCGCTGAGATCGCCGACATATTCACGCAGCAGCATCAGGCAGCCGAGCGGGGTGCAGCTCACGGGGCCGGGTAGCCCGAGCTGCAGCCTGCCGACGCTCTCCGGGGTAAAACAGTCGACGTCCTTGGCAGGCGAAATGGTGAGCAGGATCTTGGTCGGGTCGATGTGCCTGGGCACTGGCAACTGCACGAGGATGCCGTGGATCGCCGGGTCGTCGTTGAGCCGCCGCACCAGTGCCAGCACCTCGCCCTCGCTCGCCGTCTCGGGCAGCTCGTACTTCTCCGAATGCATGCCGACCTCAACGGTCGCCTTCGCCTTGTTCGAAACATAAACTTCGCTGGCCGGATCGTGCCCGACGATCACGACCGCCAGCCCCGGCGTCACGCCGTGCTCGGCCTTGAGCCATGCGACGTGCCCCGCGATGCGCTCGCGCAAGCCGGCGGCATAGGTCTTTCCGTCGATGATCTTGGCGGTCATGGATCCCTCGTCGCGCGCCCTATTTCACAAGGCCGCGCGTATCTCAACCCCTGCCTGCGCCAGCGCTTCCTTCACGGTCCGCGCCATGGCCACGGCGCCCGGCGTGTCGCCGTGAATGCACAGGGAGCGCGCGGCCGTCCTGATAACGCTGCCATCGGTGGCAACGATCTCTCGCGACTGGGCAAGGCGCACCGCCCGTTCGGCGATTGCCGCATGGTCTGCAAGCAGGTCGCCAGGCATGCCGCGCGGCACAAGCAGGCCATTGGGCTGATAGCCTCGGTCGGCGTAAGCTTCGCGGATCACCCGGAAGCCAAGCGTCTCGGCCACCTCAACCTGCGCCGAGTTGTCGATCGCGAGGATCGTCCGGTCTTCGACCAGCCCCTCCACCGCCGCGAAGGCAAGCGCCGCAATCGCCGGCTCCTCCGCCGCCATGTTGGCAAGTGCACCGTGCAGCTTCACGTAGCGCACCGGCCAGCCTTCGCGCTTGCCGAGGTCGCGCAGCATGCGGACCTGGTTGCGGATCGAGGCGTCAAGTTCGGCGGGCGGCAGCACCAACCGCTTGCGGCCGAAATTGGCGCGGTCCGGAAAGCCAGGGTGCGCGCCCACCACGACACCGCGCGCCTTGGCCGCCTGCAGGGCTTTGCGCATGGTCGCCTCGTCGCCTGCGTGCCCTCCGCACGCGATGCTGGCGGACGAGACGATGTCGAGCACGGACTCGTCGTCGCCGATGCCCTCCCCCAGGTCGGCGTTGAGGTCGATGCTGTTCATCGCGCATGCTCCAGCGTCACCGGCCGGAACGTTACCACCGTGCCCGGCCGCATCTGCGCGAAGCGGTCGAGGTCGGCGCTGACGACGGTCGCAATGCGCGGGTACCCGCCGGTCGGCTGGTGGTCGCGCATCAGTACCACGGGCACGCCGTCGCCGACGATCTGGATATCGCCGGGCACGATCGCATCGGAGACGAGGCTGAGCTTTCGCTGCCCCGCGAACAACCCGGCGAGGTCGTCGAGCCGCACGCCCATGCGATCGAGCGTCGACGACACCCGGAACTCGGTCGCAGAAAATTTCTCGCGCAGCGTTCCGTCGAACAGGTCGGCGTGCAAGCCCCAGAGCACGCGGATCGGTCCTTCGCTCTCGCGCCGCACGGTCTCCCCCGCCAGCACCCCCGCCGCGCCAAAGGCGATCCGGTCACCGGCCTTCAGGGCCCGGCCCTTGTAGCCTCCCAGCCCAACAGCGACATTGGTCGAGCGGCTCCCGAGTACCGCCGGCACCTCAACCTCACGCTCAAACCGCAGGTACCCGTAATTGCCCCGGTCCCCCGGCGCGATCTCGACCACGTCGCCATCGTGCAGCCCGATCGCCGCGTCCCATTCAACGGCCGTGCCGTTGACCGAAATCCGAAAGCGCCCACCCGCCGACGCCATCCGCAGATCGCCGTCCAACATGAACGCCAACCCCTGCGCGAGTTCGATCGCTGTCGTGCCGCAGTCTCCCAGCAGCAGCCCCGCGGCCTCATACGCCCCGGTGTCCATCGGTCCCGAAGCGCTGATCCCATGCTTCAGCATGCCGAACCGTCCCGCATCCTGCAGCGTGGTTAGCGGCCCGGCGCGCGTGACAACAATCGCCGTCATGCTGCTGCAACAAACTGGATACTGTCGCCTGCGCGGAGCGTGGTCGGCGGATCGGCCGACGCATCGAAGTTCTGGAATGCCGTTCTGCCGATGACGTGCCAGCCGGTGCGGATCGGCGTCGCGGCGATCGCCGTCTGGCCCGCCGCAAACAGCACCGTGCCCGCCGGAACCATGAGCCGGATCGCGCCGTGCCGAGGTACCACAAGCTCCGGCGAGTGCAGGCCGCAGTAAACGAAGCCGGGGGCAAACCCGGTTGCCAGAACCCGCAGGGGAACGCGGTTGTGACGCTCGACAAACTTCTCGACGCTCAGGCCGACCAGTTGTGCAACCTCGCCGATGTCTTCCCCGTCGAAGCTCACCGCCACGTGATGCGCCTCCGCGCGCACGTGCGTTACGGCATGGCCCAGGCTCAACCTCACGTCCCCCGCGAGCCGCGCCATATCGACGCCCGGCCGCACCCGCAGCAGCACCGAAACCAGCCCTGCCGAGACTTCCACCACGCCCTCCGGCATATCGGCCTCGAGAGCGCGCGCCAGGCCGACCGAGGCGCGGTTGGCGTCGTCGGAAAGGGTCTGGGCGAAACGGACCAGCAGGGCAGTGTCGCCGAGCGGCAGCAACGTCGGCTTCAGCGCCCGTGATGGCGAGGGATCAATCGCCAAGGGTCCGCTCAGCTCATTGCCGATCGTCGTCGCGGTCCATCGCGCGGATAGCGCGGACCGCGATCCAGAAAATTCCGCCCACGATGAGGAGGATCACCGTGCCCCATACCACCAGGAACATTCGAGGTTATCCTCCCTGCCCTGTGGCGCACCGCCATGGCGAACCCAGCGCGATGCTAGGCCGCCGCGCCGCGGCCGGTCAATTCATGCGCCGGCATCAATACACGCCGTCGCGAATGGTGCCAGAGCCGTCGTTGACTCCGCCCTCGCTGCCGCCCTACAGGACCGCTGAGAACGCGGCGCGAAAGCCTCCGGTCCCAATCCGGTTCCAAGTGCCGTTTCCGCGATCGAGGGACAACCGCTAAGCCCTTGATCTCCCTACGCGGGCAGGTGGCAGAGCGGTTGATTGCTCCGGTCTTGAAAACCGGCGAACGTGCAAGCGTTCCGGGGGTTCGAATCCCTCCCTGCCCGCCAGATTTTGCACTCAAGCACTTGATATTGCGTTGGTTGCGGCCCGCTGCCCTTGGCGCAACCCAAGATGCGCCCTAAAGTTGGCCGTCAAAGGTGGGCAATTCGCTGGCGCTTCTGTTCGGCTGTTCGCGGCCATCGCTCCACCGCAGGTCAGCTCCCGCCTGCTTGTGTGGGGTGGCAGAAAGACCTCCCACGAATAACGGGTCGAGCATGTGCAATCTCTACTCGGTCACCACAAATCGCGATGCGCTGCGCCAGATCTCAAAGGCGATGAGCGACGGCATCGGCAACATGCCCGAACTGCCCGGTATCTATCCCGACTACGTTGCGCCGATCGTGCGCCTCGACGCCGCCGGCCAGCGCGAGATTGTCTTCGCCCGCTGGGGACTGCCCTCCCTCAAGGATGAGCCTACCGAGAAGCCGAACCGCGGCACCACGAACATCAGGCACCCCTGGTTTGCTGACTGGAAGGGTTACCTCGGCGTCGAGCATCGGTGCCTCGTGCCGCTGACCCGGTTTGCAGAGCCGTGCAAGCTCGAGGACGGCAGCAGCGGCAACGCGTGGTTCGCACTCAGCAGGGACGAACCGTTGACGTTCTTCGCCGGCCTTTGGACGCGCTGGATGGGCACCCGCCGCAAGGACGAAGGCCCGCTTGACCATCTGGTGTTCGCCTTCTTCACCACTGAGCCGAACGACGTTGTGGGTTCGGTCCACATGAAGGCGATGCCCGTTATTCTCGACTCCGAAGCTGACCGCGAGACTTGGCTGCGCGCCGACTGGAGCGAGGCCCGGAAGCTGCAACGGCCGCTCGCTGACGGTGAGCTCGAAATCGTCCACAGAACGGCGCTGAAGTACCTTCCGGGCGTTGATGGCATTCCCAGCGGAGACCCGTTGCGGATGGCGGCCACTCCGCCCGACGCTTAGTTTAGTCTGTCAAACAAAGTTCGGAGACGAGAATGCCCAACGTGCTCGCATCCGACACCAAGGTGATCGGGACTGGTGGCGCCGATTACGGCAAAGTCACGCTGAAACGCCTGCTGCTCGTCCTGATCTTGCTTCTTCCGTCGACTGCCAGGGCCGACGTTGACGGCAATAACGATATTCTGGTGACCCAGACTGAGAGCGACTACGAGACCCCCGCAGAATCCGCAGACCCCGCTGCAAGCGCTGCGAGCTCGCTGGAACCATCCGCCGAACCGCTTCCAGAGTGCACCGACGAGAGTACGGATGTCAGTTCCTGCACCTGCGCGCCCGACGCCACCGCTACCGTCTGCATTGGCGACGACCCCAGTTCCTCTGAGGATGACCTTTAGTACGGCGGCCCTGCCCGCCAGTTCCCCCGTTACCAGTCGATGCTGAGCTTCAGGCTCAGCTTCTCGCCGAATTGCTGAATGGTCTGGCGCGCCCGGACCGTGCGGGTCGCGCCATTCGCCTTGATGCGCAGGCGCAGGTCGCAGATCAGCTTGTTGCGGGCTGCCGAAACGGTCTTCGAGCTGACGATCTTTTCGAGGAAGGTGCCGTAGCTGCTCACCGCGCGGCCACCATCGACCACTGATGTCCTGACCTTTTCGTCGAGGACCTTGATCAGTGCCGGATCCTCGCAGCGCCACTTCGACAGGTCGGCGGCTGCGAAGGCCTGACCCAAGCTGAGGAAAACAAAAATAACAACCAGCGTAAAGCGAACCATGATGCCCCCATCAATTGCGCACAACTTGCCAACGTCTGATCTTACTGGGCTCGCTTACTGTGTTCCAGCTCCTTGCCTCAATTAGTGTCCACCATCGGGCGCCTAACAACTTCGCCCCTAGGGGACCAATATGGTCGCCCCCGTCGTCTCCCGTCCCTCTAGCGCCCGGTGGGCGTCGGCAACTTTGGCCAGCGCAAACCGCTGGTTGATCCCGGGCCGGATCTTGCCCGTGCGCACCGCCTCGAACACGGCTGACATGGTCGAGCGCAGCGTCTCGGGGGTGCCGTAGTACGCGCCCGACGTCGGCCGCGTCACGTACAGCGATCCCCGGCTCTGCAGCATCGACAGCGCGACGCCCGTCACCGCACCTGACGCATTGCCGAAGCTCACCATCAGCCCGCGCGGCCTGAGGCAATCGAGCGATTGCTCGAACGTCGCCTTGCCCACGCCGTCATAAACCACATCGACACCCCGCCCGCCGGTCGCGGCGCGCACCTCCTGCACCCAGCCGTCCGCACGAGAATTAAAGGCGTGTGCCGCGCCGTTTGCCTTCGCGCCCGCCACCTTCTCATCCGATCCGGCCAGCGCGATCACCGTCGCCCCCAAGGCGCTCGCCCACTGCACGAGGAACGTTCCGACGCCGCCGGACGCTGCGTGGACAAGGATCGTATCGGACGGCTTCAGGGGCCAGGTTTCGAACAGCAGGTAGTGCGCCGTGCCACCCTTGGTCACCAGCGTTGCGCCCACTTCGCTCGAAATGTCGTCCGGCAGCGCCACGACTTTCCCGGCATCCAGCGCAACCTCGTCGGCATAGGCGCCCGAGCCCGAATAGAGCACGCGGTCTCCCACTTTGACCTCGGTCACCCCATCGCCGGCGGCGGTGACCACGCCCGCGCCCTCGCCGCCGGGCGTGAACGGGGTCGCGAGCTTGTACATCCCCGTCCGCTGGTAGACGTCGATGAAGTTGAGCCCAATCGCCTCGTTGCGGATCACCACCTCGCCTGCCTTGGGGGCCAGCGCCGGCCGATCCTCCAGCGTCAGGACCTCCGGCCCTCCGGTCTCGTGGACGACGACGGCGCGGCTCACGTTTTCTTCCGCGGCGCCGACTTGGGCCGGGCCTGGGCCTTTCGTGCCGGCGTGCTCTTCGGCTTGGGCTTGGGCTCGGTGATCTGCTCGACCGGAAGGCCGACCGCACCCGCGGCAGCGTGCGCCCGCGCTACGACCGGCCTACCCGCGGCAGCCCGCCCGGCAAGCTTGCGCTGCTTGCTGATGATGTTGACCGCTTCGACCAGCACGGCAAATCCCATTGCCGCGTAGATGTAACCCTTGTCGATGTGGACGCCGACGCCGTCGAGCACCAGCGACAGGCCGATCAGCAGCAGGAACGCCAGGGCCAGCATCTTGGTCGTCGGGTGCCGCGCTACGAAGCCCGCGATCGGTCCCGACGCGACGAACATGATCGCCACGGCGACGATGACGGCCGCGATCATTACCTCGACATGCTGCGCCATGCCGATGGCCGTGATGATCGAGTCGATCGAGAACACCATGTCGATGATGATGATCTGGACGATGATCGCCGACAGCGCCGCTTTTGCCGTCTCCTTCAGGCCCGGCTCGTGCGGCTCCTCGATCTCGGCGTGCATCTCGTGCGTCGCCTTGTAGATGAGGAACAGGCCGCCGGCGATCAGGATGAGGTCGCGCCACGAGTAGCCGTGCTCCACCGGCCAGGTGAGCGTGAACAGCGGCGTCGAGAGGGCGATGATCCAGCTCAGGACCAGCAGCAGCGCGATGCGGAAGATCAGCGCCAGCGCGAGGCCGATCTGGCGCGCCCGGTCGGCCTGCTCCTTTGGCAGCTTGCTGACCAGCACCGAGATGAAGATGACGTTATCGACGCCCAGCACCACCTCCATGACCGTCAGGGTGGCGAACGCAATCCAGACATTGGGGTCGAGTAGCAGGTCGAGCATAGACGGCTCCGGTTGTGGGGTAGCCGCAATCTAGGTGGCGTGCGTGCGGGTTGGAAGTCTCAACCACTACGAAATTGGCGCTGCCGCATTCCACCTGCGACGCCGGAGGGGGAACAAAAGCCTTGTCCGTCTGCTGGTTGCTGGGGGTCCGGAGTGCTAGATTCGAGCACGCTCTGAAGGAAATTCCTCATGCAAAACTTCACTCCACTCACCGCCACCATCGGCGGGCTGCTGATCGGCCTCTCCGCTGCGCTGCTGTGGCTGGGCAACGGCCGCATCGCCGGCATGTCCGGCATGTACAGCCAGCTGCTCCCCGCTCGCCCCACCGGCCTCTGGCGGCTGGTCTTTCTCGCCTTCATGGTCGGCGGCGCCTTCCTCGCGGCCTACTTCCTGCCGGCGCTGGGCAACGCGCCGCAACTCGCCGCTCCACCCGCCTGGTTCAGCGGCGGCGCCCCTGTCTGGATCGCGGCCTCGGGCCTGCTGACTGGGTTCGGCACCAAAATCGGCAATGGCTGCACCTCGGGCCACGGCATTTGCGGCCTGGCGCGGCTCAGCCGGCGTTCCTTCGTCGCCGTCGCCGTGTTCTTCGGCGTCGCCATCCTCACCGTCACCATCACGGGGATCGTCTGATGTCCGCCACCCTTCGCCTCCCCTACCTCGCGGTCTCGGCGATTGCCGGCGCGCTATTCGGCATCGGTCTCTACGTGAGCCAGATGGTCGACCCGCAGAAGGTTCTCCACTTCCTCGATTTCACCGCCATTCCTTCGGGCGGATGGGATCCGAGCCTGGCGTTCGTGATGGGCGGCGGACTCGTCGTGATGTTCATCGCCGTGCAGATCGGTAAGCGCCGCGAGAAGCCGGTATTCGACGCCTATTTCCATGAGCCGCAATACCGGCAGATCGACGCGCGCCTGGTGGGTGGGGCGGCGCTGTTCGGCGTCGGCTGGGGCATGTCGGGCATCTGCCCGGGCCCGGCCATCTCGCTCATCGCGTTCTGGCCGCCGAACCTCTTGGTCTATCTCGTCGCCCTGTTCATCGGCGCTTACGGCGGCTCGTTCCTGATCCCGAGCGGCGATCCGAAGCAGCGCCCGGCGCTGGCGCAATGACCGACGCTGTCGTCGTCGGTGGCGGGCTGACGGGGCTCGCCGCCGCTGTGGCCGTCGCCAGGGCCGGGCTCGAGACGGTCCACCTCGTCCCCAAGGGGCCGCCCGACCGGCGCACCTCGGCGTTGATGCTGCCGTCGGTCGAATATCTCACCGGTGCCGGCCTCATCGGCGACCCGGCGTCGGTTGGCCACCCGCTTACCCAGATACGCATCATCGATGCGACCCGCCGGTTGATCCGTGCGCCCGAGACGCTGTTCGATAGCGCCGAATTCGGCATGTCGGCATTCGGCTGGAATTTCCCGAACGTGAAGCTCAGCGAAAGCTTCGACGCCGCCCGCGCCGGCCTCGCCAACCTCACGACGCTCGAGACCACGCTCGACGATCTGGAAATCGGCGCTGGCGGCGCCGCGCTTCGCCTCGCGAACGGCGACACCCTCTCGGCCCCGCTCGTCGTCGGCGCCGACGGCAAGAAGTCCCGCGTCCGCGAGACGGCGGGTTTTCGTGCCCGCGAGCACGGTTTCACGCAGGCCGCGCTGGTCTGCGACCTTGGCCTTGAGCGGCCGATCGGCGGAACGTCGATCGAGTTCCACTACGAGAACGGCCCCTTCACGCTCGTTCCCGCGGGCGGTAATCGCGCCAACCTCGTCTGGATCGACGACAGGGAAGTGCTGAAGTCGGCGCAGGAGGGCGGCAAGGAGAAGCTGGCGGCGCTGTTCGCCGAGAAATCGCAGCGGCTGTTCGGCGCCATCGAGCTCCTCACACAGGCCCACATGTTCCTGCTCTCGACACTCGCGGTCGATGTCGCTGGCCAGGATGGCGTGGTGCTTGTCGGCGAGGCGGCGCATGCCTTCCCACCGATCGGCGCTCAGGGTCTCAACCTCGGCCTGCGCGACGTCGCCGATCTCGCCGCGTCCCTTGCCGCGGTCGACCTCGAAGCTCCGGGCTTCGGCCGGGCTGTGAGCGCCGACTACGCAACGCGCCGCGCCGCCGACCTGGCGCGCACCGGCACGATGGTCGATACCCTGTTCCGCTCGCTGCTCAGCGACTTCCTGCCCGCGCAGGCCGCCCGCGCTACCGGCCTGTGGGCATTGAAGCTGGTCCCCGGCCTGCGCAAGGCCGCATTCGATACCGGCATGGGTGTGCGGTAGCTTCCAAACGAAAGGGGCGCCCGGAGGCGCCCCTGAAATCTTGAGCTTGAGCCTGGCCTACTGAGCAGGAGCTTCGGAACTCGACGCCGGAGCCTCCGTCCCGCCTTCGAGCTGCTTGCGTGCCTGCTCGGCGCGATCCTGCAGGATCTTCTCGAGAGCCGCTTCGCCCGAGGCGTTCTTGTTGAACTCGTCGAAGGTCAGCGACGCTTCGCCGTCATAGACCGTGGTGAACCCGGAGAGGTTGATGGTGATCACCAGGTCCTCGTTCTTCCGGTTCTTGGCCGTGAGGGTTAGCTTGCCGCCCTTCTTGAGGCTGTTGACGTAGGCCTCGTTGACCACCAGCTGGGTCGCGCAGGACTGCGGATCGCACAGCATATAGGGAACGCGGACCGGCTTGCCGCCGTCGATCTGCCAGGTGACGCCAAACGGCAGCAGGACCCCGAGGGGCACAGCGGCCACCGCCAGCAGGCGGCTTTCCTGGCCCGGGTCGTCGCGCAGCAGGAACGAGCCGAGGAACTGGCGGTTGGCAGTAACCACCACCTGCCGCATGATGCAGGCCTGCTTGCCGTCCTGCACCGGATCGCAAATCTTCAGCCAGTTCTGCTGCGGCGGGGCTGCCGCGGCATCTGGAGCGGGCGTCGCCGCCGCGCCATCGGCCGGGGGAGCGGCCGCATCCTGGGCCAGGACACTCGTCGCGGGCACCGCCAGCGCGCCGAACATCAGGCCTGCGGCGAGGAGCGATTTGAGATTCATCGATATTCCTTGGGGTTCCCGAGCGATCGGGCGGTTCTGTGGCCGCCTTGTAGTTGGTTGCCCTTCAATGGGCGAAATCGGGCAATAACATGACCGTGAAGGCTTTCCAATTCTTTCCCCGCCGGCCTGTTGCGCCCCTGCATAGGATCGCTCTTCTGCTGCTGATGCCGACACCCTCTCAGAGTTTTCCGGCATCAATTTGACCCCACGCCGACTGAATCCGGCGCTCAGGCGGCAGCGGCCTCAGCCAGCTTCGCCATGCGGTTGAGGATCGCCGCGGTGCCCTTGAGACGTGACGCTGCGTTCGGCCAATCCCGGGCGAAAACCAGCTTCTGGTCGGGCTTGAGCCGCACCGCCATGCCCGGGTCGGACACCATGCCGACAAGCCCCGCCGGGTTCGGGAACTCGTTGTTCCTGAGCGTAATCACGGCGCCTTTGGGGCCGGCTTCGACCTTTTCGACATTGGCCGCGCGGCACAGCGCCTTCACCAGAATCACCTTGAGCAGCGCCTCGACCTCGTCGGGCAACGGCCCGAACCGGTCGATCAGCTCGGCCCCGGCGGAGTCAATCTCGCCGATCTCCTTGAGGTCGCCCAACTGCCGATAGAGCTGCATGCGCAGTTGCAGGTCGGGCACGTAGTGCTCAGGGATCATCACCGGCATGCCCAGCGAAATCTGCGGACTCCACTCGTTGGAATCCTGGTAGTCAGCCTGCCCGTCCTTGAGCTGCGCCACCGCCTCCTCGAGCATAGCCTGGTAGAGCTCGAACCCGACTTCCTTGATGTGCCCCGACTGTTCCTCGCCCAGCAAATTGCCCGCACCGCGGATATCGAGGTCGTGGCTCGCCAGCTGGAAGCCGGCACCCAGCGACTCCAGCGACTGCAGCACGCCCAGCCGCCGCTCCGCCGTATCGGTCAGCTTGCGCTGCGGCGGCACCGTGAACAGCGCATAAGCGCGCTGCTTGCTCCGGCCGATACGCCCGCGGATTTGATACAGCTGCGCCAGTCCGAACTGCTCGGAATGATGAATGATCAGCGTGTTGGCGTTGGGGATATCGAGCCCGGACTCGACGATCGTCGTCGCCAGCAGCACGTCGAATTTGCCGTCGTAGAAGTTGTTCATGATGTCTTCGAGTTCGCCCGCCGGCATCTGCCCGTTGGCAACAACGAAGCTCACTTCCGGCACCTGCTCGCGCAGGAACTCCGCAATATCCGGCTGATCCTTGATGCGCGGCACGACGTAGAACGCCTGCCCGCCGCGATACTTCTCGCGCAGCAATGCCTCGCGCACCGACAGCGGATCGAACGGCGAGATGAACGTGCGGATCGCCAGCCGGTCGATCGGCGGCGTTGCCAGCAGGCTCAGATCGCGCACGCCCGTTAGCGCCAGCTGCAGCGTGCGCGGTATCGGCGTCGCGGTTAGCGTCAGCACATGTACGTTTCCGCGCAACTCCTTAAGCCGCTCCTTGTGACCGACGCCGAAGTGCTGCTCCTCGTCGATGATCAGCAGCCCCAGGTCCTTGAACTCGACCGACTTGGCGAGCAGCGCGTGCGTGCCCACCACAATGTCGACCTGCCCGTTCTTGAGGCCTTCCTTGGTCGCCTTCACATCGGCCGCCGACACCAGCCGGCTCGCCTGCGCCACTTTCACCGGCAGCCCCGCGAAGCGTTCGCTGAAGGTCTTGAAGTGTTGCCGGCTGAGCAGCGTCGTCGGCACCACCACCGCCACCTGCTTGCCCGCCATCGCCACGGCGAAGGCCGCGCGCAGCGCCACCTCTGTCTTGCCGAAGCCGACGTCGCCGCACACCAGCCGGTCCATGACCTTGCCCGACGTGATGTCGTCGAACACCGCCGAGATCGCCGTCAGCTGGTCTTCGGTCTCTTCGTAGGGGAAGCGCGCCGCGAACTCGTCGTAGGCGCCGGTGTTGATCTCGACCGGCTCGGCGCGCACCAGCAACCGCTGCGCCGCGATCTTGATCAGCTGCTCGGCCATGTCGCGGATGCGCTTCTTGAGTTTGGCCTTCTTCGCCTGCCACGCGACACCGCCCAGCTTGTCGAGCTCGACGTCGCTGCCGTCCGAGCCGTACCGGCTCAGGAGCTCGATGTTCTCGACCGGCAGGTAGAGCTTGGTCTCGCCCGCATATTGGATCTCGACGCAGTCGTGCGGCGCGCCCATGGCCTCGATCTGCTTCAACCCCAGGAACCGGCCGATGCCGTGGTCGACGTGGACCACAAGGTCGCCGGCGGCGAGGCTGGTGGCCTCCGTCAGCGCGTCGGACGCCTTGCGACGACGCTGCGGCCGCAACAGCCGCTCGCCGAGGATGTCCTGTTCGGACAGCACCACGAGATCGTCGGTTTCGAACCCGCTCTCGAGCGGCAGCACGACGAGCGCCGTGGTGTTGGGCGACGTGGTGACCGCGTCCTGCCAGTTCTCGGCGATGCGCGGATGCTTGAGGCCGTGGTCGCCCAGCAGCTGCGCCATGCGGTCGCGCGAACCATCGGACCAGCAGGCGATGACTGTGTGCCGCTTCTTGACGCTGGCCTCGCGCAAACGCGCCACGACGGCTTCGAACAGGTTGGTGTCCGCGGCCGACCGCTCCGCGGCAAAGCTGTGCCCGAGGTGACCACCCGCGTCTTCGGTGCGCGTCTCGTCGGGATGGACGAACGCCGACAGCTGGATCGCCGGCGCCGCCGACAGCCGGTAGGGGTGCGCGTCGATGTCGTAGAGTTCCGCAGGCGGCACCGGCTTGTACGGCGCGCCCCCGCTGGCGAGTTTCTTGTCGTGCCGGGCAGCCTCCCGCGCCTCGTAGTAGTCGCGGATCTGCGCCTGCCGGTCGGCGAACGCCTCGAGCGCCTGATCGTCGAACACCATGGGCGCGTCACCGGTGTACTCACCGAGGCGGTCGAGGTGGTCGTAGTAGAACGCCAGCCAGTGCTCGTGGCCAGGGAAGCGCTGCCCCGCGCTGATCGCGCCGTAAAGCGGATCGTCGCCGGTATTGCCACCGAACATCGTCGTGTAGCGCGCCCGGAAACGCTTGATGGTCTCGTCGTTGAGCAGCACTTCGCTCATCGGCGCGAGCGCGATCGTCGGCAGCGTGCCGGTGGTCCGCTGCGTGTCCGGATCGAACGTGCGGATGGATTCGAGCTGCTTGCCGAAGAAGTCGAAGCGGAGTGGCGTTTCCATGCTGGCCGGGTACAGGTCTACCAGCCCGCCGCGCACCGCGTACTCGCCCGTCTCGCGCACCGTCGGCACGCGCAGGTAACCGTTGAGCGACGCCCACTTGATCAGCCGGTCACTGTCGACCACCTGCCCCGACCTGGCGGTGAAGCTCATCCCCGCCACCATGTCGGCCGGTGGCAGCTTCTGGATCAGCGCGTTGACCGCCGTAAGGACGATGGCGCCCTTCGTGCCGGCATCGGTGAGCGCCGACAGCGTCGTCATGCGCGCCGCGATCGTCACGCCGTTGGGCGACACGCGGTCGTACGGCAGGCAGTCCCATGCCGGCAGGGTCAGGATCGGATGCGTGGGCAGCATCGCCCGCAGCACGTCCTCCATCCGCTGCAGACGCCGCCCGTCACGCGCCACGAACACCAGCGCCGCCGCTGCATCCGGCGCCGCCTTCAGCCGTTCCTCCAGCAGGCGCGCCAGCACGACCGGCTGCATGCCGTCGGGAACGTTGACGATGGTTCGTGTGGGGCGCGTGAGTTCGGTCATTGGGTCCGGAGGCGATAGTCGATGATGGTGGTGAGCAGGTCGGCGTCGGCGGTGGGCGGCACAGTCTCCTGGCCCATCACCCATTTGAGGAGATCGGTGTCTTCCTCATCCATAAGGGCCTCGAGCCGGTCCAGTTCCGGAGCCCCGTAGCCCTCGAGATGTGCATCCGCGAACGGCCCCAGAACCAGGTCCATTTCCTTGGTGCCGCGGTGCCATGCGCGATAGCGCAGCCGGCGACGGCGCATAGATAAGTGTTCACCGGCGTCTGTTTGGGGAGCCATGAGCGGGGCAGTTCCTGCGATGTGGGACGGGTTTACCCCTCTCCGCCGCGCGGCTCAACCCACGGCAGCACCGCACCCCCAGGTGTCATCCCCGCGAAAGCGGGGACCCACCCATCGTTTCGCGCCGCGGAAGCATGGGTCCCCGCTTTCGCGGAGAGGACACTCAGGTAAAGTCGCACATCCATGCCTCGTCCAGACTCCCTCGATCCGCTCTTCCGCTCGCTCCGCTCGATAAAGGGCGTCGGGCCGCAGCTGGGCGCGCTGCTCAACCGCTTCTTCGGCGGCGACGGCGAAGCGGTGGCACTCGACCTGTTGATGCACATGCCCGCCGGCATGATCGACCGCCGCCGCATGGAGGGCGTGGCGCGCACGTTCGTCGGCCACACCGCGACGCTGAAGCTCCACATCGACCGCCATCACCCACCGCCGCGCGGCAAGGCCAACCAGCCGCACCGCGTGTTCGCGCACGACGAGACCGGCGACATCCAGCTCGTCTATTTCGGCGGCCACGGCGGGTGGATCGAGCGGCTGCTGCCGATCGGCGAGGAGCGCTACGTCTCGGGCACCATCGGCTTCTTCAACGGCATCAAGCAGATGTCGCACCCGGACTACGCCGTCGAAGTCGACAAGTTCGACACCCTGCCGCTGGTCGAGCCGGTCTACCCGCTCACCCAGGGTCTGAGCCTCAAGGCGCTGACCAAGCTCGTGCGCGAGGTGCTGGCCACCCTGCCCGAACTCCCCGAATGGATCCCGGCCGACCGCATGAAGCAGTTCGGCTGGCCATCCTTCCATGACGCGATGGCCGCAGTGCATACGCCGCGCGAGCCGCTCGACGGCGAGCTCACCGGCCTTGCCCGCATGCGCCTCGCCTACGACGAATATCTTGCCGGGCAGCTGGCCCTGCTCATCGTGCGTTCGACGTTGATCTCCGCACGCGGCATCTCGCGGAGTTTCACCGGCGAATTCACGGCGGCAGTCACCGCGGCCCTGCCGTTCTCGCTCACCGACGGCCAGCAGCTCGCCATCGACTCCATCCGCGACGACCTCGCCGCGCCCACCCGAATGTCGCGCCTGCTGCAGGGCGATGTCGGCGCGGGCAAGACCGTCGTCGCGCTGATGGCGATGGCCGCGGTCGCCGAGAGCGGCGCGCAGTCGGCGATGATGGCGCCCACCGAGCTCCTCGCCGCGCAGCATTTTCGCACCCTCGCGCCGCTCGCCGTAAAGGCCGGCCTCGGCATAGAGATGATGACCGGCAAAATGCCCGCTGCAGATCGCCGCGCCGCACTCGAGCGCCTCGCGTCGGGCGAAAGCCACATCGTCGTCGGTACGCACGCCCTGTTCCAGTCGGCCGTCGAGTTCCACAACCTCGGTCTCGTCGTGGTCGACGAGCAGCACCGCTTCGGCGTTGCCCAGCGCCTCGCCCTCACCGACAAGGGCGCGCACGCCGACCTGCTGGTGATGACCGCGACACCCATCCCGCGCACGCTCGTCCTCACCCATTTCGGCGACATGGCCGTGAGCACGCTGCGCGACAAGCCGCGCGGCCGCCAGCCGATCGATACTGCTGTGCTGTCGATCGGCGAATACGACCGGGTGATCGACCGTCTGCACGCCCGCATCGCTCAGGGCGCACAGGCGTTCTGGGTCACGCCGCTGGTCGAGGAAAGCGAGAACCTCGACGTCATCTCCGCGGAAGACCGGTTTGCCGCGCTGAAGTCCGAGTTCGGCGAGCAGGTCGCGCTCGTTCACGGCCGCATGTCCGCCGCCACCAAGGCCGAGGTGATGGAGCGGTTCCAGAACAACGACGTGAAGATTCTCGTTGCAACCACAGTCATCGAAGTCGGCGTCGACGTCCCCAACGCCACCATCATGATCGTCGAGCACGCCGAGCGCTTCGGCCTCGCCCAGCTCCACCAGCTGCGCGGCCGCGTCGGCCGCGGCACGCAGCGCTCGGCCTGCCTGCTGCTCTACAAAGGCCCCTTGAGCGAAACCGCCGCCGCCCGGCTGGAAACGATCAGGACGACCGAAGACGGCTTCCTCATTGCCGAACGCGACCTTGAACTGCGCGGCCAGGGCGACTTGCTGGGCACGAGGCAATCCGGAATGCCCGGCTACCACCTTGCGGTGCCCGACGTTCACCGCCACCTGCTCGACTGGGCCCACGACGACGCAAAGGCGATACTGGAGCGGAACAAGGGACTTGATGGGAATGAGGGAGAGGCGATCAGAACGCTGCTCTATCTATTCCGCAAGGATCTGGCGCTGCCGTTGATCAGGGCGGGTTGAGACCTCGTTCCGCCGCAGCTCCGCCCCACTCACCAGCTGTCATCCCCGCGAAAGCGGGGACCACCTTACGGCTGGCGCGAGAGGAGGAATGGGTCCCCGCTTTCGCGGGGATGACACTTGTAGGCTCTCAGCCCAGCATCTCCAGCAGCTTCATCGTCGTTGCCCAATTCCGTATCGTCATCGACTTGTAGACCGGGTGGCCCATCACCTTGTTGAGCCGCGTCTTGGTCCGCTCCGCGCTCAGCCGCTGGTGATAGATCACGCCCTTGCCCGGCCACACGCTGTCGACGCCCTCCTTCGGGTCGAACGCCCTCATCGCCTCCGCCGCCGTAAGACCCATCAGGAAAATCGCGTCGCTGTGGTACTTGCCCGGCTGGTCGCCGAACCCCCTCGGCTTGCTGCTCACCGCCGCCTTGAAGTTCGCGGCGGACAGCACCAGCACCTTGAGTAATTCGCTGTCGAGCTTGAACGCCTTGGGCAGAGCCTTCTCGATCGCAGTCTGGATAGCGCCCGCTCCCTTGCCGGAGGTCAGGACGACGTTGCCGCTCGCGATGTACGTCTCGATGTCGGAGTACCCGAGCTCCTCAAGGCAATCCTTCAGTGCCTTCATCGGCACCTTGTTCTTGCCCCCGACATTGATGCCGCGAATGAGGACGACGTACTTCGCCACGCACTCTCTCCCGTCATTCCCGCGCAGGCGGGCATCCATTCGCGCGCAGTCCTGCGCGCGAAAAGACTCTACCGGCTGGCGGACGCCAGCCAACTGGATTCCCGCCTGCGCGGGAATGACGGGGTGGAAAAGGGGGCGCTAGTGCCCGGCCCGGGCTTCGGCCAGCGCCTTGAGGTCCGCCGGCTTCAGCGTCACGCTCTCGCCGCAGCCACACTCATCGGTCTGGTTCGGATTGCGGAACGTGAAGCCGGACTTGAGCATGTCTTCCTCGAAGTCCATTACCGTGCCGAGCAGGAACAGCGTCGCCTTGGGCTCGACGTACACATCGACGCCCTTGTCGACCACGTGGTCATCGCCCTTCACCGGCTCCGACACATAGTCGAGCGTATAGGCCATGCCCGCGCAGCCTGCGTTCTTGACGCCGACACGCACGCCGGTCACGGGCGTTTCGCTTCCGGCCATGATCTCGCGCACCCGTTCGGCGGCGGCATCGGTGAGTGTCATGATCTGCAGCGGCATTGGTCGAACCTTCTATCGTCGGATGACGATATAACCCTAAACGCGCGAAATTACCACCAGTTCAGCGCAACCTGCGCTTCTTCCGACATGCGGCTCTGGTCCCACGGTGGATCGAAGACCATGTTGACCGTGACGCCCTCGATGCCCTCGACGCCGAGCGCCGCCGTTTCCACCCACGTCGGCATCTCGCCGGCCACTGGGCAGCCGGGTGCGGTCAGCGTCATGTCGATGTTGAGGTGCCGGTTGTCGTCGAGGTCGACCTTATAGATCAGCCCGAGCTCGTAGATATCGACCGGGATTTCGGGGTCGTAGACGGTCTTCAGCACCCCGATCAGGTCGCGCGTGATGCGCTCCACGTCCTCGGCCGGAATCGACGGGGCCACGGTGGGCACTATCCGCGCGGGGTCGTCGACCGGCACCGGGGCGGGGGTTTCGGCAGCGATTTCAGCGGGTTCGTCGGTCATGCCAGTAGCTTTTGCGCTTTCTCGATGCCCTCAACAAGGGCGTCGACGTCATCCTTGCCTGAATATAGTGCGAGCGAGGCTCGGCAGGTAGAGGTCACACCGAAGCGTGTCAGCAGCGGCATGGCGCAGTGCGTACCCGCCCGCACCGCGATGCCGTAGCGGTCGAGGATGGTGGAGACGTCATGGGCGTGCGCGCCCTTCAGCTCGAACGAGAAGATCCCGCCTTTGCCCGGTGCGTCGCCGATCAGCCGCAGCGAGTTGATCCGCTTCAGCCGTTCGGCCGCGTACGCCGCGATTTCGTGTTCGTGCGCCGCGATGTTGTCGCGGCCCAGCATCTCGACATATTCCATCGCCGCGCCGAGCCCGATCGCCTGGACGATCGGCGGCGTTCCTGCCTCGAAGCGGTGCGGCGGCGCATTGTAGGTGATCGTGTTCTCGGTCACGACGTCGATCATCTCGCCGCCGCCCTGGTAGGGCTGCATTGCTGCCAGCAGGTCGTATTTGCCGTAGAGCACGCCGATGCCCGTCGGGCCGTATAACTTGTGGCCGGTAAAGACGTAGAAATCGGCGCCCAGCGCCTGCACGTCCACGGCGTTGTGCACCGCCCCCTGGCTGCCGTCGATCAGCACCGGCACGCCCTTGGCATGCGCAATCTCGATAACCCGGGCAATCGGGTTCACGGTGCCGAGCACATTGGACATGTGCGTGACCGCGAGCATTTTGGTGCGCGGCCCAATGGCCTGCTCCAGCGCCTCGATGTCGAGCACGCCATCGTCGTCGACGCCGATCCACTTGAGCACCGCGCCCTTGCGCTCGCGGTGGAAGTGCCACGGCACGATGTTGGAATGGTGCTCCATCACGGTGACGACGATCTCGTCGCCCGCTTCGATCCGCGGCCCGGCGAACGACGATGCCACGAGGTTGATCGCCTCGGTGGCCGAGCGCGTGAAGATAATCTCCTCGGGCCGGCTCGCATTCAGGAACCGCTGCACCGCCCTGCGCGCATCCTCGTAAGCCTCGGTCGCGCGGTTGGCCAGCGTATGCAGCCCGCGATGCACATTGGCGTAGGCGTGCCGATGCGCCCAGTCCATCTTGTCCAGCACCGCATTCGGCTTCTGCGCCGACGCCCCGCTGTCGAGATAGACCAGCCGGCTGCCGTAAATCTTTTCCTCGAGGATCGGGAAATCGGCGCGGACTTTTTCGAGGTCGAAGGTCATCGTACCCCCTCACATCCGTCATTCCCGCGAAGGCGGGAATCCAGTCGCGCGCAGTCCTGCGCGCGAAGCGGCTCTATTCGGCCGGCAGACGCCGGCCGGCTGGATTCCCACCGTCGCGGGAATGACGGGGGGACAGTCATTGCCCTGTCAGCCACCGCTCCACCACGCCCTGCAGCGCCGCGTGCAGCTCCTCGTCCGCCACCGGATCGAGCACTTCCTCGATGAACCCGCGCACCAGCATCGCCTCGGCCTCGACCTTGGGGATGCCGCGGCTCACTAGGTAGAACATCGACTCTTCGTTCAGCGCGCCGGTGGTCGAGCCGTGCCCGCACACCACGTCGTCGGCGAAAATCTCAAGCTCAGGTTTTGACAGGATCTGCGCCTCCTCCGAGAGCATCAGCCCCTGCATCATCAGCTTGGCGTCGGTCTTCTGCGCATCGCGCGCCACGACGATCTTGCCCTGGAACACCGCCACGGAGCGGCCGCGTGCAATCTGCTTGAACAGCGGCTTGCTGGTGCAGCGCGGCACGGCGTGGACCAGCTCCAGCGTGAGGTCCGAATGCTGGCCCTCGCTCACGAGGTTCAGCCCCGTGAAGTCGCCGTGCGCGCCCTCGCCGACGTGCCGCGCAAAGATGTTCATGCGGCTCAGCGCCGAGCCAACGTGGATGGCGATCGTCCGCAACTGCGCACCCTCGCCGTTGCGATACTCGACCGTGGCGAAATTCGTGGCCTGCGCCGCCGACAGATCGAGCAGGATGTGCGTTAGGTTGGCGCCCTTGCCCACGCTCACATAGCTCGCGTGGTTGCTGACATGCGCCTCGTCGGTGCCCGAGAAGGTCTCGATAACCGTCGCCTTGCCGCCGTCGGCAAGAAACACATGCACGCTGTCGTTCATGTGACCCGCGTCGCCCTCGGTCCGGCGGTCGATGTGGATCACCTGCGAGACGTCGCCCTCGAGCTCGAGCTTCAGCGTCTCCGACGCGAGTGCGGAATTGAGCCGCACCAGCACGTCGTCCCGCTCGGTCAGTGAGGACCCTTTGGTCCGCCCGATCCGCAAACCCTTAGGCAGGGTCTCATCAAGATCGGCGACACCGTTGGTCATCGGGATGCGGTGCGCGCCGGGAATGCGAAGCGCCGGCTCGCTGGCCGCCTTTGCCGGCGCCGCGAGCTCCGGTACTGCGCGCAGCAACGCCTTGAGGTCGGTGTAATGGTAGCTCTCGACCTTGCGCGTCGGCAGGCCACTGGCGGCCAGGCGCTCGGCCGCTGCGGTCGCGCCCACGGCCCCGAGCTGGGCGATCAGCGTCTGCTCGGCTGCGCCAATTCTAACGGGGGTATGGATGCTCAAGCCGCAGCCTCGTCGAATCCGGCGTAGCCCTTGGACTCGAGTTCCAGCGCCAGCTCCTTGGGTCCGCTCTCGACCACGCGTCCGTCCGAGAACACATGCACCACGTCGGGCACGATGTGGTTGAGCAGCCGCTGGTAGTGGGTGATCACCAGCATAGAGCGGTTCGGCCCGCGCAGTGCGTTGACACCCTCGGAGACAACCTTCAGCGCATCGATGTCGAGCCCGGAATCCGTCTCGTCGAGGATGCACATTTTCGGCTTAAGCAGAGCCATCTGCAAAATCTCGGCGCGCTTCTTCTCGCCGCCGGAGAATCCGACATTGAGCGCGCGCTTAAGCATGTCGCTGTCGATGTTGAGGTCGCTTCCCGCGTCCTTCACCGCGCGCATGAAGTCCGGCGTCGTCAGCACCGTCTCACCGCGCGCCTTGCGCTGCGCATTCATCGCTGCCTTGAGGAACGTCATGGTGGCGACGCCCGGCACCTCCACCGGATACTGGAACGCCAGGAACAGCCCCTTCGCCGCTCGCTCGCTCGGCTCAAGCGCGAGGATGTCCTCGCCGTCGAGCAGGACTTCGCCCTCGGTGATCTCGTAGTCGTCCTTGCCGGCCAGCACGTAGCTCAGCGTGGACTTGCCCGAGCCGTTGCGGCCCATCACGGCGTGCACTTCGCCGGCGGGCACGATCAGGTTCACGCCGCGCAGGATCTCGCGGTCGTCGATCCGCGCGTGCAGGTTGCGGATTTCGAGCATCGGGGTGGTCATTCAGTCTTGCCTTCTGCGCCTGGTTCACCGTCCCAGTAATCGAGACCGGTGCCGGCACGGTCGATGTGCCGGATCGTTGCGTGGTCGTAGGGGTTGCGGGTGTGCCGGCTGAACACGCCGAACTTGCCGGAGTCCGGGTACTCGCAGACGTCGGCGAGCGACATGGTCGAGATGCCGTAGTAGCGCAGCGGCACCGTGCCGGTATTGATGATCTGGTGCGCCGTCTCCTGCCCGCCTGCCGGCGCGCCGAGCACGCTGCCGGCGCGGATCGGATAGGTCTGGCCGCCGAAGCGGTAGGTGCCCTCGCCTTCGATGACGATGAACAGCTCATCCTCGACGTGATGGTTGTGATAGGGACAACCGGACTTGCCGGGCGGCACCTCGCCAAAGCTGATGCCGAGGTCCTTGACGCCAATCATCGGTCCGATACGTACGTCCGCACCGGCGTAGAGCGTACCGCGCTCCCAGCTCTCGAGCTGCAGTTCGTTGATGTTGACGACCGGCGAGGTCATTTCACGCGCCCCGCCTTGTAGTCGCCCGCGGTGTGGTTGGGGTCGCCACGGCGCTGCGATTCTCTGATGAAAGTCGTGCCACCGTAGATCGCACATGCGATGAAGACGACCGGCCCAAGCACCGCGAGCACCCAGCTCAGCGGCCCCGGACCCGACGCGTAGAACGACCACCCCGCAAGGCCGCCGAGCAGCAGCCATGCGATGGCCCCTCCGGCCATCAAGCCAACGAAGGTCCACGCCACACGCATACCTTCGGGGCTCACCGGCGACATCGAGTTTCGCCGGTCGCCTACGGGGAACCGACGGGCGAACCAGTAGTCCTGCTCAGCCATTGTTCCCCTCCTCATCAAGATTCTCGCCTTCCCAATACTCCATCGGCGTCACCTTGCCGGTGACGCTGAACACCGACATCGGGTCCTTGTCGTTGCCGTGCGCAATATCGACCGCCAACCTGCCGCTGTCGGGGTACTCGATAACATCGGCCCGGCCGTGATTGGCGAAGGCGATGTAGCGCAGCTCGCCGTCGCTCGAGTTGATGATCTGATGCGCCTCGCCACCGGCCGGTGCGCCGATGCAATCGCCGGCCTTGATCGGCAGCCGCCGATCGCCGACCCGATAGGTGCCCGTCCCGGACAAGACGAAGAACAGCTCGTCATTGCCGTGATGGCGGTGATAGGGCCATGCCGTCTTCCCCGCCGGCACCACGTGCAGCGTCGCACCGATCTGGCTGGTGCCGATCGTGCCGTCGATGTCGCCCAGTTGCACCTCGAAACGCGACCCGGTCTTGAGGTGGCGCAGCGGCAGCTCACTGACGTTGACGATATCGCGCAGCGAAAGAGTCATCAGCCGACCGAGCCCTCCAGCGACACGGCGATCAGCTTCTGTGCCTCAACCGCAAACTCCATCGGCAGATGCTGCAGCACGTCGCGCACGAAGCCGTTGACGATGAGACCCACCGCCTCCTCCTCGCTCAGCCCGCGCTGCTGGCAGTAGAACATCTGGTCGTCGGAAATCTTGCTGGTTGTCGCCTCGTGCTCGAACACCGCCGACGAATTGCGGCTCTCGATGTACGGCACCGTGTGCGCGCCGCACCTGTCGCCGATCAGCAGGCTGTCGCACTGCGTGAAGTTGCGCGCGTTCTTGGCTTTGGCGTGCGCCGACACCTGCCCGCGATAGGTGTTGTCCGAGAAGCCCGCGGCAATGCCCTTCGAGATGATGCGGCTCGAAGTGTTCTTGCCCAGGTGCAGCATCTTGGTGCCGCTGTCGACCTGCTGGTAGCCGTTGGAGATGGCGATCGAGTAGAACTCGCCGCGCGAGTTGTCGCCGCGCAGGATGCAGCTCGGGTACTTCCAGGTGATTGCCGAACCGGTCTCGACCTGCGTCCACGAAATCTTCGAGTTATCGCCGCGGCAGTCGCCGCGCTTGGTGACGAAGTTGTAGATGCCGCCCTTGCCGTCCTTGTCGCCGGGGTACCAGTTCTGCACCGTCGAGTACTTGATCTCGGCGTCCTTGAGCGCGACGAGCTCGACCACGGCAGCGTGCAGTTGGTTCTCCTCGCGCATCGGCGCCGTGCAGCCTTCGAGGTAGCTGACATAGGCGCCCTCATCGGCGATCAGCAGGGTGCGCTCGAACTGTCCGGTCTTGGCGGCATTGATGCGGAAATAAGTGCTCAGCTCCATCGGGGAGCGCACGCCCTTGGGCACGTAGCAGAACGAGCCGTCGGTAAAGACCGCCGAGTTCAGCGTCGCATAGTAATTGTCCGACACCGGCACAACAGAGCCGAGGTACTGCTTGACGAGGTCCGGGTGCTTCTGGATCGCTTCGCCGATCGAGCAGAAGATGATGCCGAGCCGGCCCAGCTCTTCCTGGAACGTGGTGGTCACCGAAACGGAGTCGATCACCGCGTCCACAGCCACCTTCGGCCGCTCGACGCCGGCGAGGATCTCGCGCTCCTTGAGCGGCACGCCTAGCTTCTCGTACATCTCGAGCAGCGCCGGATCGACCTCGTCCAGCGACTTGGGGGCATTGGCCTTCTTGGGCGCGGAATAGAAGTACATGTCCTGGAAGTCGAGCTTCGGATAATGCACCCGCGCCCACGTGGGCTCGTCCATGGTGAGCCAGCGGCGATACGCCTCGAGCCGCCACTCGAGCATCCAGTCGGGCTCGTTCTTCTTGCGCGAGATGAAGCGGACCGTCTCCTCGCTGAGCCCGATCGGCGCGGTTTCGCTCTCGATCTCGGTCTCGAAGCCGTATTTGTACTTGTCGACGTCGAGCGCCAGCACACTGTCGACCGTCGCATGGTCGATCTCATCCTTCAGCGTGGGGATCGCGTCCTTGTAATTGCTCTCGGCCATTATTCTCTTGTCCTATGCCGCCAGCGTCTTGCCGCTGCGGCGGTCGTGGTGCCGTCCCAGCACCTCTGAAAATGCCTCTAGAAACGCTTCGATATCCGCGCCCGTCGAGTTCCATCCAACACTCAGGCGCATCGCGCATTCGCTCAATTCCGGCGGCACGTCCATGGCCTTGAGCACATGGCTGGGTCCCACCTTGCCTGACGAGCACGCCGATCCCGACGAGACCGAAATGCCCTTGAGATCGAGCCCCATCATCGCGACGGAGCTCTTGAGCCCCGGCACCGCAAAGTTGCTGACGTTACCGATACGGTCCGCGGCCTCGCCGAATATCACGAGGTCGGGCGCCATGTTGCGCATCCCCTCTTCGGCCGTACGGATCAGCTCACTTACGTTGGCCCGATAGTACTGGTCGGCGAAAACCTCCGCCGCCGCGCCAAAGCCCGCGATCAGCGCCGCCGACTCCGTTCCACCGCGACGCCCGGTCTCCTGGCCCCCGCCCGGGATCAGCCGCACCTGGTCGGCATGGCCCTTCATCAGCAGCGCGCCGATGCCGGCCGGCCCGCCGATCTTGTGCGCGCTCACCGCCATCATATCGGCAGCGTGGGCCGCAAATTCGAGGGGCAACTTGCCCAGTGCCTGCACCGCATCAACAAACAGGTAGTGCGGCGACGCCCCGACCAATGCGGCAATCCGCTCGATCGGCTGGATGACGCCGGTCTCGTTGTTGACGAGGTGCACCGCGACCAGAAGGTTTTGGCCGCGCGCATCGGCCGCCTTCAGCGCCGCCGCGATCTCGTCGCTGCGGATCAGGCCGTTGCCGTCGAGCCCGACGACCGTGACCGGCAATTCAGTGGCCTCCGCCGCGCGCAAAACCGCGGTGTGGTCGCCCGCCGACACGATGATTCCATCGATTTCGAGCGTTTTGGCGCCGGCGACGATGGCCTGGGTAATCGCTTCGGTCGCCGAACCGGTGAACACCGCCTGCTCGCGCGTCGCGCCACATAGTCGCGCCACTTTGGCCCGGGAGTCGTCGATCAGCGCCCGCAACGTCCGGCCATGGCCGTGAACCGACGACGGATTACCGGTCAATTCCAATGCCTTGACGATAGCGTCCCGCGCTTCGGTCAGTAGCGGCGCCGACGCGTTGTGGTCCAGATATGTTGCACTGCGCTGCATCCGAACACCTTCGAGCGCGTCCCGCGCCCCGCCAGCCCTCAAACTTCTTGTATTTGCGAGAGCGCTTTTTGTAGAAGGGGCCACGTCGGCCCGACTGACGGGCAGTCTGCCCGCGTCTCGAAATCAGTTTCGAACGGTTCTAAACTGATTTTTCGGCGCCTGTTTTAGGAAGCGGCGGCCCATCCGTCAAGCCGTAGAGCCAAGCTCCCCGGCAGGTCCTCCGATCTGCAGTGGCAACGAAAGCGTCTGATGCCAGAAGTAATCTTCAATGGGCCCGAAGGCCGCCTCGAGGGGCGGTACCAACCCGGAAAAGAGCCCAACGCCCCGATCGCCATCGTGCTGCACCCGCACCCCGAGTTCGGCGGCACGATGAACAACCAGATCGTCTACAATCTGTTCTACATGTTCGCCAAACGCGGCTTCGCCGTGCTGCGCTTCAATTCGCGCGGCGTCGGCCGCAGCCAGGGCCTGTTCGACCACGGCGTCGGCGAGCTCAGCGATGCGGCCTCCGCGCTCGACTGGCTGCAGTCGCTCAATCGCGAGTCCCGCGGTTGCTGGATCGCCGGCTTCTCGTTCGGCGCCTGGATCGGCATGCAGCTGCTGATGCGCCGTCCCGAGGTCGAAGGCTTCATCTCGGTGTCGCCGCCCGAGAATCTTTACGATTTCTCGTTCCTCGCCCCCTGCCCGTCGTCCGGCCTCATCATCCACGGCGACCGCGACCGCGTCGCGCCGCCGTCGTCGGTGCAGAAGCTGGTCGATAAGCTCAAGACGCAGAAGGGCATCACCATCGAGCAGCAGATCGTCGACGGCGCCAACCACTTCTACGAAGGCAAGATCGACGAGCTGACCGAGCGCTGTGCCGAGTATCTCGACCGGCGGCGTCTCGACATCGCCGCCGGCAAGGGCCGCTAAGACCCGCGCGACCCGATGGCCAAGTACAAGTCAGACTTCTTGAACGTCCTCGACCAGCGGGGCTTCATCCATCAGATCTCGGATCCGGACGGGCTCGACGGCCGCGCGGCCGCCGGGCCGATCACCGGCTACGTCGGCTACGACGCGACTGCCACCAGCATCCACATCGGCAACCTCATCACGGTGACGATGCTGTACTGGCTGCAGCAGACCGGTCACAAGGCGATCAGCCTCATGGGTGGCGGCACCTCGATGGTGGGCGACCCCAGCTTCCGCGACGACCAGCGGAAGCTGCTGACGCCCGAGACCATCAACGCTAACATCGCGAGCATCCAGAAGGTCTACAGCCGCATCCTGTCCTACGAGGGATCGAACGCGGCGATCATGGCCAACAACGCCGACTGGCTGATGGAGCTCAAGTACGTCGAGTTCCTGCGCGACGTGGGCCGCTACTTCTCGGTCAACCGCATGCTCAGCTTCGACAGCGTCAAGCTCCGGCTCGACCGCGACCAGTCGCTGAGCTTCCTCGAATTCAACTACATGATCATGCAGGGCTACGACTTCGTCGAGCTCAACCGGCGTTACGGCTGCGTGCTGCAGATGGGCGGCTCCGACCAGTGGGGCAACATCATCAACGGAGTCGACCTGAGCCACCGCATGGATGGCCCCCAATTCTACGCGGTGACGACCCCGCTGCTCACCACCGCCTCGGGCCAGAAGATGGGGAAGACTGCCTCGGGCGCAGTCTGGCTCAACGGCGACCTCTTCAGCCCCTACGACTTCTGGCAGTACTTCCGGAACACCGAGGACGCCGACGTCGGCAAGTTCCTCAAGATCTTCACCCGCATGCCTCTCGACGAGATCGCGCGGCTCGAGGCGTTGGGCGGATCCGAGCTCAACGAGGCCAAGAAGATCCTCGCGACCGAAGTCACCGCCATCGTCCACGGCCGCGAGGCCGCCGACCAAGCCGCCGAGACCGCGCGCGCCACGTTCGAACAGGGCGCGCTCGATCTGTCATTGCCGACGATTACCGTCCCCGCCGCCGACCTCAAGTCCGGCCTCGGTATTCTCGCAGCTCTGGTGCAGGCCGGGCTCGCGGCATCAAACGGCGAAGCCCGCCGCTCGATCCAGGGCGGCGCGGTGCGCCTCAACGACCAGCCGGTGACCGATGACCGGCTGACCCTGAGGGAAGCGCAGCTGTTGCCCGAAGGCGTGCTCAAGCTCTCGGTGGGCAAGAAGAAGCACGCGCTGGTGAAGCCGGTTTAGCCTCCGGGCTTCCGCAGCGCCGCCTCCCAGTCCTGGCCGCCGTAGAATATGCGAGCCACAGTGATCGTTTCGTCGGTGACGTACACCGCCAGCACCGCTCGCTTGTGTGGGATGACCCGCACCCCAAGGCTGAGGTCGTCGCGAGGGGTGCCGCGCTCAGAGGCGAAAGCCAGACCATCAATGAAGTCTTCGAGATCAATGACGATTTCGATCGCGCTATAGGGCGACGTAAGTTCGGCGAGCCATTGAGCCAAGTCGTCGAGATCGTCGCTCGCGGCGTCCGAGTAGACGACGCGACGCGTTTTCATTCAGCAGCTTTGGTCAGCTGTTTGAAACGCTTCTCCAGACGCCGCCTGACCTCTGCTGGTGTATGGGTCTTTTCGGTGCCGGCCTTCAAGCGGTCAACAACCGGAAGGACGTCGCGCCGCAACCAATATTCAATGCGGGCATCCCTGTCCTCGAGGGCCCGAAGTCCTTCTCTTATGACTTCACTGCTGGAAGCAAAGGCGCCCTGCTCAACCTTGCTGTCGATAAACTTCGCCTGCTCTTCTGTGAGGCTGAACGTGCGTTTCACCACTTTGGCCATTGATCAGATCTCCCAAGAGACAATCGTACAACGCGGTATGAAAAATTCATACCGCCGCGGCTACTCGTCCACCCGCGGTTGCTCCTTCGCGCGGAACTCGAACAGTGACCGAAACGCTCCCGGCACCATCGCCGACATCGGGTTCACCTTAAACTCGGGCTTATCGAGCGGTCCCTTGATGGCGAACGTGATGCCGAACAACCCGCCGTCGGCGCCGCCGCCGAGCGGCCCGAACAACTTGCCGAAGGCGTTGTTGAGCCCGAACATCGGGATGTAGGTCCCGACGATGTCGTACTGCTTGCTGTCGGTGTAGATGAAGCCTTCAGCCGTGCCGCCCACGCTGTCGCCGGTCAGCACCGCCTCATTGATCTGCAGGCGGTCGACGCGGCGCGTAAAGGTGGCCTTGGCGCTGCGGAACGCGAGCTTGTTCTGCTTGGCGATCAGCTTGCGAGAGTCCGGGTGGCTGTCGAGGATGTCGGCGACGTTCTTCTCGTCGACGATGGCGAAATTCTTGATTGCGAACTGGCCAGTGTCGACCTTGGTCGTGGTGTTCTGCTGCACCACGAGCGTGCCGTCGCCGCCCTCGATCTGCGCATACACTCCCACCAGCCGGAGCAGCGAGCCCAGGTCGTTGAACGCCACCGACAGTGATCGGCCGCCGGGCGTCGGGTTGGTCGCAATGGACACCACCCCGCCCCCACCGCCGATCTGCGCCGAAAGGTTGGCCTTGCGCAGGTCGGTGCCCTTCACCGCGAGGTCGAGTGCCAGGTTGTAAGCCGTGGTCTTGTAGAACCCGAGCGCCCGTTTCAGTTCGACATCGACGGCGATGGTCTGCGCGAAGCTTGTCGCCTGCGGGCCGCCCGAGCCCTGCTCGAGGCTGAAGAACCGCTTCAGCATCGGCGTCATGTCGAGTTGGTCGCCGCGGATGCGGACTTGGTAGCCGTCCTTGATGGGCGTCAGCGAAAGCTGGGCCGCATCGCCGCTGCTCAGCGCGAAGTTGGAGAATTCGGCCGATTGCAGGCCCTTCTTGGCATCGTATTCCAGGCTGCCCTTGAGCTTCACCGATCCGAATGAGAGGTCGACGCCGGTGATGTCGGTGCTGTCGCCGCTCTGACGGATTTTTGCCTTCAACGACCCCGCCTGCCCTGCGGGTTTGCTGATGCCGATGTCCTTGATCGTCAGTTCTGCGTTCTTCAAATCGAGCGACATGTCGATCGATCCGTCGGGCGCGGGCTTTGCGACGAAGGACACCGACCCGGTGCCGAACTGGCTGGCATCGAACCCCATTTTGGCGAGATCGGCGAGCTTGATGGTCGAGCTGAGTGTCATCGCCGGTTGGCTGCCGGGCTTCAGGTCGCCCTCGATTTCCAGGTTGGCGTCCATGCCGTCGACCTGCGCGGTCCCGCCGATGCGATAGCCATCCTGTGTTGCCATGAAGGCGAGCTGGCCGTTGCCGATCGTATGATCCTGCAGCGGCGTCGAGCTGCCAAAATCGGCCACGCTGCCGTTGATCGAATACTCGGTCTTCTGCACCGCGCCCTTGGCATTGAGCGTCGAGGTCGAGACCAGCCGCACGTTGAGGCTGCCCGCCAAAGCTTCGATGTCGACCGGCAACGCGTCGCTCTTGAGCGCGTCCGGCTGCAGCTGCTTGGCTATCGCGGCAAGGGCAGGAATGCCGCCCGACACGTCGCCTGAAATTTCGACGATGCTCTGCTCCGGCGTATCCTGCGACCACATCAGCGCGGCGTTCGCGACGTCGATGTTGCCCTTTTCGGTGGGGATCACGCCGCCGTCACCTGAAAGCGTGAACTCGGAATCGTGCATCTGCAGCCGGGTCTTGCCCGTAATGTCGATGGGCGCCATACCCTCGAAGGGCGCCACCTTCACGCCCGAGGCGACCATCTCCATGAACACGCCGTTCTGCGGGATCGGCTTGGGGTCGCCCTTGAGCGCCAGCGTGCCGACTGGGAACGCCACCTTGATGTTGGCGCTGTCGATCACGCCGCCGATGACGTTCTTGACGAACCAGCTTCGGCCCTCCGGAGCGACAAAGGCCGGCCACAACCGTTTTAGGTCCTCGACGGTGATGCCTTTCCCGGCCATCGCCATGTCGACGCCCATACCCCGGCGCAGCATGTCGATACGGCCGCGGCTTTCGAACTGCAGGTCACCGCGGCTGACGAGTGCCTCGTCGATGCCAACGGCCCCGTAGAGCGGAGCCGACCAGCCCTTGAAGTTGACGACGTCGAAGCCACCCTCCTGCGGAGTGAGATCGTCCGACCTGATCACCACGTCGCGGCTGTTCATCGACATCGCGATAGTAGGGCCGAACAAATCGTCGAGCCCGAGAACGAAAACCCCCGACGACTTCAGCGTGATGCTGCCGATGCTGAGGGCAGCCTCTTCCATCGTGAACGTGCCGGTCTGCGGCACCCAGTGGACGGCGATCACGTTGCTGGCGATCGGGAAATACTCGTCGGCAACCCGCAGGTCGGTGCCGGTCATGTCGATGCGGAAGTCGCCGTCGATGATCTTGCCGGTGTCGGGGTCAAACCCGACGTCCAGTGACACGGCGGAGGCTCCCACCAGCCCGACCATCGAGTCCGTGTCGTTGATGTTGGGCACGAACGATCCGAGGTCGAAGTTGGTCAGCGAGACCCGCAGCCGCGCCGCGCCCGCGTCGTCGACAACGCGCTGGATGATGCCCTTCATCACGGTGCCGCCGAAATCGGCCGAGAACGTCCCCTCGACCGCCTTGCCGTCGGCCGTCGGCGCGATGTCGAGGTTGATATCGGTCAGGGTCCGGAACACGCCGTAGAGGGCGTCGTTCATGTCGAGCTTGGCGTTCTTGACGATCAGCTTCGAAAACCGGCCCATCTGGGCCTGCTCGATGATCGAGGCGATGCCGAGCTGCGCCGCCTCGAGGTTGTAGACGAGCCAGTCGTTGTCCGACCGCATGTGGCTGGTTGCCGGATCGCCGCCGCTGACGTCGATGCCTTCCGAATGAATTCCCGCGTCGGGGAACGCAGTCGAGCCTTCAAGCACACGGACAGTATCGGAACCCCCGTCGGGGTCCTTCTTTCCAGCACAGTGGGATCCGAAGCTTGGAATTCACGTGACTTGAAGTCGCGGC
>JADMIO010835329.1_pt1 | contig 74358 bp, 45 predicted proteins | sample 8958161 | NCBI WGS metagenome assembly JADMIO01 (sample SAMN16585339, study PRJNA669376) | soil metagenome | isolation source: Crop rotation soil | place: USA: Cullars Rotation, Alabama | collected 2011
CGCGACAACTTGTCCACGTGGAATTCTAAGCTTAGGATCCCAATGTGCTGGAAAGTCGCTTGCATAATGCACACGCAGGTACACCCTTGTAAACCCTATTGTAAATATGATGAAGCCCAGCAAACAGATCAGGATCCATTTCAGCCAGGAGATCTTTACCTCACGGTATACTATGTAGATCAGCATACCATAAAAAACAAAGCTCATAAATGCATGGCCGCTTGGAAAACTGAGTCCCGGCACTTCTTTTAATAAAGGGATCAGCGGGCGTGGGCGGTTAAAAAAAAGTTTTAAACCCAGCATCAAACCCAAAGTACTTATTGAAATGGTGAGCATTTTTATAAAGTACCATTTGTTCTTATGAATAAAAAAATAATAAGTGAGAAAGACCAGCCAGGCCGGCACCAGGAATTGCTGTGAGCCAAAAAAAGTAAAGAACTGAACGATAGCCGTATTGGTATCCGATACATAGGGCCGCAGCGAATCAAATACCATCATATCGATCCCTTCTTCCTTCACAAAAAATATTTCACGCACGATCATGATCAGCAAAGTGATGGAAATGCAGAATGCGATGAATACAAGTAACAGTTCAACCGACAGCAATGCCATTGCGTCGGACAATTTTTTTATTCTATGTCGCAGTATCCTGATCATAAGGATTATGTCAGATCTTTATTGAGAATAATTCAATGCCGTTGGCTTTGCCCTTCAGGTCAACAATACCCAGGCTTTTCCCCTGCCATACTTTAAGGTCACTGTTGTCCATAAAATCTTTCGACATGATGAATTTCTGGTTCAGTTCGGTGCAGGCACTGCGTATCCTGGCAGCGGTGTTCATGGTATCACCGCTCATGGCCAGGTCTTTTTTTATCACGCCTATCTCCCCCACTGTTACTTCGCCCATATGCACCCCCACCCTGAACTCCGGAACAATATCGTATTTGCGCCTGAACTCATCACTGTATTTTTGAAGGTTCTTGCGTGCTTCTATGATGGAAGCCATACATTTCTTTGTATTTCTTTTTTTGTATAACCAGGAAACAACCACTTCATCTCCCACATACTGGTATATCCTTCCATCGTGTTCGATCATGGCCATAGAAACATGGAAAATAAAATCACGGATGAATTTAAAATTCTCAACATGACCCAGTTTTTCAGCTATCGGCGTTGAATCCTTCAGGTCGATGAACATGACGATGCGGTTCTCGATCTTTGGCTGCATGTATTTACCGATGGCAATATCCATGAACACACCCGGGGAATATTTCTCATTGATCTCTATATATAATTGTGTTATCACAAAAAGTGTCATCCAGTAAGTGATCCGCTGCAGCAGTAATTTAATATTCACTATATCATGTAAGGAAATGTCCAGGGCTTCCTTGCTTCCTTTGCCCATGATATAGGCACTGTCAACAAAATGGACCGTAAAATTTATGATAAAAGCAGCCATCAGCAGGATGATACTCTTAAAGATAAAATTGACAAAAGCAGATTGGTTACGAAAAACATGCTTGAGTGTAAAAACAAAGAGGTATCCCATCACAAGGCTCATGATAAAAACGGCCACCTCTCTTAAAAGTGATGATTTGAAGGGGCTCCTCATATTGCTGTCCTTGAACAGCAGTACAGCAACAATATCAATAAGCGTCCAGAATACGGCAATGATAAGTATGGTCCGTATACGGTATTTTCCAAAACCGGAGAACATTGAATAGGATGAAGCTATTGATCTCATATCCTGCTTTTCAGGTATTGATAAATACTTTGCTGTGCATTTACCTGGTGCCCGTTCTCACCGGTTACCGATGTGTATTGGTTATCGGGTAAAAGTTGTACGGCTTTACTGTTATCGCTCCACTGCATATCAAAATAATCCATGAGTTCTTTTTTACAGGCAGCATCCCTTACCGGGAAACATACTTCGATACGGTGATACAGGTTTCTCGTCATCAGGTCGGCTGAGCCCATGAATACAAGTGTATCATCACCGGTTCCAAAAATAAACAAACGGGTATGTTCCAGGAAACGGTCAACAATACGGCGCACGGTTATATTTTCACTCATGCCTGCAATACCGGGAACAATGCAACAAACACTCCGTACAATAAGTTCAACCTGTACGCCTGCTTTACCTGCCTTATACAATAAATTGATCATCCCGGGTTCTTCCAGGTTATTCACTTTTATCCTTATCCTTGCCGGGTTTCCTGCTTTTGCTTTTTTTATTTCGAAGCCGATGCGTTTTTCAAATTCTTCGGTCATGTTGAATTGAGAAACCAGCAATTCATTGAATTTGATCTTTGCATCTCCGATCTCGTTGCGGCCTTTTTGCAAAAATGCAAACAGCAGGTCCAATTCTTTGATGAAAGCCATATTGGCCGTCATCAATACATGATCAGTATAGAACCTCGCCGTTACTTCATTGAAATTACCGGTGCTCAGTATCGCATAGGATAATTCATGTCCATCGGTTCTTTTTTTCACCAATGCGATCTTTGAATGCACTTTGATCTGCGGCAGGCTATACACCAGCGTGATCCCCGCCTCCTTCATCACCCTGCTCCACTTGATATTATTGGCTTCATCGAACCTGGCCTTCAGTTCAATGAAAACATATACGTTCTTCCCGTTCTTTGCTGCGCTGATGAGTGCGTTAACGATATGCGATTCAGATGCAAGCCTGTACAGGGTTATATATATATCTGTAACATCGGCATCAACAGCAGCCTGGCTGAAAAAAGATAATACCGGGTTATAGGATTGATAGGGCAAATGCAGTAACACATCCTGTTTCTCCAGGATATTAAAGATATCGCCGCTGCCCATATCGTGTGCGGCAGCAAGCGGTTTAAAATTCTCGCTTTCAGGTTTTTTACCAAACGTTGGGAATTTGGCAAGATCACTGAGATGATGATACCTGCCGCCTGCGAACATATCTTCAAACTTTACAGAAAATGCAGTTGCCAAAAACAATAACAGGTTACGGGGCATGTTATTCTCATACAGGAACCGGGAAGGCAACCCGATATCCCTTTTCTTCAATTGCTTTTCTATTTTGGTCAGCAGGTCACCGCTGTATTCTTCGCTGAGGTTGAGCTCTGCATCCCTGTTGAATTTGATGCAATGCACTTCCAGTATCTCCAGTTTGGGAAAGATGAACTGCAGGTTCTCCCGGATGATATCATCGAGGAAGATCACGTATTCCTCGCCATCCAGCGGCGTTAATGTAAAAAACCTTGGCAATTTATTCGACGGGATATTCACCATGGCCTGTTTCAAAGTACCCTGGTCCATCTCTTTTAATGTGACCACAAAATAGAGCTGGTTATTTTCAGGCATGAAGGAATTATTTTCTCCTTCTATCAAAATAGGTTGTATAAAAGCCAGCACATTGGACAGGAATATCTCTTTTACCTCACGTATATGTTCGGCACGTATGGGTGTATTGTAATAAAAAACGATCCCATTCTTCTTTAATTCAGGAATGATCTCCTTTGTAAGTATAGATCCGAAAATATCAAGTTGCCGGTTCACTTCCTGCTGGATCTTTTCAGCAATGTCTTCTGTTAATCCAATACCTGCTTTAGCTCTTGTCTTTTCATTCAGCCTGCTCAATGCAATCACTGCCGGGTATCTTACCCTGAAGAATTCATCCAGGTTACTGGAGAAAATGGAAAGGAATTTCATACGGTCGAAAAGATCAACTTTTTTATCCGATGCTTCCTGCAGTACCCTGAAATTAAATCCCAGCCAGCTCATATCTCTGTTATACAGCATAAAAAAATATTAAAACGGTGAACCCGATGCCGGGACTATAGTACCCGTTGTTGTAGAATGAAAAAAGAAAACTGCAATAGCAAAAGCCAATACAGAAACAATTATCCCGATCATAAAAATATTATACGCAAGCCTCACCAGCCTGTACTTCCTGCCAACTACCGTACCCAGTGTATAGATATCCTTTATAAGCGAGCCATACAGGTATTCCGTATCATTCATCATTTGCCGCATGGCCATATTGTATTCCTCGAAAGAAGCCCTGTAAAAATTACCAAAGAATAACAGGTTGGCTTTTTTATCCAGTATATCCTGGCTGGTAAAAGTTCCTTCGCTTACTTTAGGCCTTGTGGCAATAATGGAGATCACAATGGTGGCGAGGGCTACCAATAAAAATATGATGGTAGGAATGGCCAGGTAAGGCGACTCTTCCATTTTCCGCATCAGCACACCCAATATGATAGATATGATAATAGCATTTACCGAAATGAGAATATTTGCCTTGCTATCCGCCATATCACTTAACCTGAGATGATTCTCAGAAGTAAGCCGCAGCATGGTTTGAATACCCTTCGTCATCAGGCCTGTCTTATCTTTCTTCATATCTGAAAGACTCATGGCTTCATCTTCGCTATCATTTTCCTCGGCTTTTTCCTCAGCCTTCTTGCTTATTTTTTTCATATTCTTTTGTTTTCTTTTTTCCAGCAGGTCCTTACAATATTTTGTATGAAACTTATGCTCACTGAGTAATTCAATTGTTTTCTCACTCCATTCGGCTTCACTAACTGTAGTACCGGTCTGGTTATATTCTTCCCAAACTTTTTGATTGATGTCCTTAAAGTCTTTGGTGCCCAGGTGATAAGTGTCTGCATCGCAAATGATCTCTTTCAGCAGGGTGTCGTGTTGCCGGGGAGCCCGTGTTGCCATGATACAATCTGCGATCGTGTCGATCAGTTTTTCATCGGCCCCCTGTTTAGCCATGAATTCCTTCATGAGCTCCACACTTTTTTCTTCATGCTGGTCGGGTGTAGTGAACAGGTAGCCGGTATCATGAAACCAGGCAGCCACGTACACGGCCAGCATATCATTTTCGCTGAGGTAATAGTGGCCGGCAATTTCCTTTGTCCTGTCAACCACGTTCTTTGTATGCTCCAGCGTATGAAAGACCAGGCCCGGTTTATTGTTATCATTGAATAAACCCGTAACATACTGTTCAGTCTTTTTGTATAAATTATTTGAGTCCATGATCAGCTTTTAAAAAGTTATTTTGAATTTAGCACCCAGTGAAAAATTGAACAGCCTGTCTTCCGGTGAAAATGCTATCGTACCTGAAAGCATCACCAGCCCGTAAGGAATATAATAGAGGCCACCTCCATATGCAGGATGCCATTTTTTTGAACCCTCGCCTTTTTGCCAAACCCTTCCGATATCATAAAAACCCATTACACCAACATCGCCGGGTAGCAAATAGGATTGTGATTTGAATAACCTCACCCGCAACTCAGCACTGGTATATGCTGAGGACCTGCCGGAGAACCTGTTTTTCTTGTAGCCCCTTAACACATCTCCTGCGCCAAGACTTAATGCCTGGAAATATTCATAATGCTTGCTGAAAATAGCTCCACCACCAAAACGAAGTATTGCACTCAATGTTGAATGATCACTTAAACTTGCATAAATGGTCATGTCGGAAGTGAATTTGGTAAGTGGCTTTGAATTTTTATTTAGCCCCATCATACCACTCAGTTCCGTATACCAGGTAATACCACGGGTTGGGAATATTTCGTTGTTGATATAAGTGATATCCAGCCTGGCCTTACCACCCAGGTATTGTTTTGTTTTATAGATACCGGCAGAGTCATTGCCGAATACCCCGGGATCGCCCAGGATACGCTTATCATTGTCCCTGTACCTGCTCCAGTAATGATAATAACTCGGCCCGATGGAAACATGAAAAGCATCAGTGAGCCTTTGCCTGATCAACACATCGGCTTCGATATACTTATACCTAACCCGGTAAAATCTCAGGGGCTTGCTTTTATCATAAACCGATTCATTACCAAAACCAAAAAAGTTATTCAGGGTGGGATTGACAAAATCTACACGAACAAGTATATCATTCTTGAAAAAGATCTTGTTGAAGGTGCCCGCATATTTAACCTGGTAAGCACCTTCCACCGGGGCATACAGCGTTACAAGCTTCTGATCGGTGGAGTAAGGTTCTTTCCTGAAGCTATAAGTACGTCTTGAGAATCCCAGCCCAACCAAAAGCCTGTCCTCTTCATTAAATCCCAAATTGAGTTGCGGAAATCTTATCCTTGTATATTCAAAGCCGGTGCTTTTATATTCGTTTACTGCAGGATCTGATGAAAATTCTTTTCTTGTTTTCCTCAGGTTCAGGCTTACATTTTTTTCAGTGGTAAGATCATACACAATATTCTTTACATTGCCTCTCAGGTTAAATGTGTCATCACCCTTGCCGCCAATGATGCGGAATTTTATCTTCGAGGTAACATCATCATCTATCTCGAACTTATCACTTCCATTCAAACCGTATAGCCTTATTTCATCGGTGACCTTTTCATCAAATACACGGTTATACATTACTGAAGCAGAATCTGTGCTGTTCAGTTTTTTATACACGGTGAGCTGCAGGCCATTGGGGTGTTTTCTTACATGAAAATATTCCGACTTGTTACTGCCTGTAACCGATACTTTTTTTGAAATGAACCTGTAATAATGCATGGCATTCTTTAAAAGGCCATTCCTCCGGCTGATGAGTTTCTCTGCAACTACCTGTGAATCCAGCGCTGCAATAGCAGGAGGAAAGTTTGACACTGCTTCCCGTACAACTTCGTCTGTAAGATTTGATTGAAAATTCTCTGTGATCCTTTTCCATGCAGCTTCATCCAGGTTATTCATAAAGAAGCGGTCAAAATCCCTTTCTTTATAATTCAATCCGTTGATGTCTTTGATATTCTTTTTAAATCCTTCCAGGTGTGGCATTATTCTCCTGGATATATACCAAAGCAACAGCCCGTCGGAATTAAAGAATGCCTGGTCCCTGTCGCGGGGTATGGGATAATATAATTTACCAATGCCTGTATCTGAAGTTCCCCATTTCCATTGATCAGCATGCCTGTCCCAGTCGGCGATCAGCATATCCAGCAACCTCGCATTCAAAACCTTTTCCTGGTCGATATGGTGATCATTATCCTCCAGCAATTTATTGATCACTTTATTGGTACTCTTGGTATCAACAAAACCTGTCCCCGGGTTACGGTTCTCAAGCATGACAACCGTATTGGCCATCATCTGCCTGTACTCTCCCAATGCATAATCATCAGGCATAAAAAAGAATTCCGGATCCGGTGTGATCACACCCACAGCTCTTGACAAGGTTGGTATCACCAACGGTGCATAAGGATGTCCTGCAGAGATCATATCCTGCACGATACCCTGTGCCAATGTTCCTCTAAAATTTTCGGGTAATGCCTTTTCAGGATCTTTATCCACGGTCCTTAAAGTCCATTCTGTGCCGTTCTTATCAGTAAGTCTCAATGATTTTGTTTGCTGGCCTCCACCCATGCTCTTTACAGTGAGTCCTCCTTTTTCTTTATTGATATTAAATTCCTTCAACACAATGGGTGTGCTCCATTCTTTACGGTAATTGGCACCAAGGAAGGTTCGCCGGAAACCGGCAGTGGCCTTATACTTATCACTTGCAGAGATGACAACACTATCCCTGAATTTATAATCAGGGTGACGGGTAGTATCAGCAACCGGTATAGGAATTTTTGAAAAATCCAGGATCTGTTTTGTAAAATCCAGTCTCGAAGAATCACCGTTAACAACAAACACTTTTACTGTTACATTTTTATTCTTTGAAACTTCCAGTGTCATAAAACCCTGGTCGGCTGAAGCATACAGGCTATGCTTACTTTTAGATACCCTTGTATTTTTGCTGCCGCTGCCGCTGATGATATAATTGGTGGCGCTGTCCTGTATCACCTGTAAAGAATGATCGTGGCCCGAAACATAGATCACATTGCTATGTCCTTTAACTACATTTTCGATCTCGTAGATCATGGTTTGGTAAAGCGGGTGTTTAAGATCCTGCTCGGTACCAAACACTGCCCTCGTTAAAGGATAGGCAGAACCGATCACCGGTAAAGGAAAATAGAGGTTTGGTATCTTATCCGTGAATGGAAAAATGTGTTGCTTCCAGGTAAAATATCCGCCATGCGGACTATAACTCCTGAAAGGATGATGCATGGCCAACAACACCAGTTTTGACGAATTCTTTGAAAGGATATCATCCAGCTGCACCAGCACTTCAGCTTTTGTTTTATAGGGACAATCAGATTCGATACCGGGTTTCTCCTGTTCATGCAGCCACCACTGGCTGTCCATCATCACCAACGTGATATCATCGTTGATCTTGACCTCAACCGGCCCGGGGCAACCATCACGCGGAAACATATTTACATTCTTATCTCCTAAAAAATCTATGTATGACTGAACCCTGAGAATAGATTCATAACCATTGGAGCCGCCGTTTGCCCAATCGTGGTTGCCGGGAACGAAATAAACTTTTACATCAGTTTTTTCAGCGATGTGGATCTGTGAATCGAGCGGAGCTTTTGCAATATCATAGGTTGGTAAAGAATTATCCGGCAACCCTGTTTTGTACAGGTTATCGCCAAGGAATATCACCGTTGTTTTTTTATCGAAGATCACATTTCTTTTTGCGCCTGAAACCACGTAGTGCCTGCCATTGGTAAGCTGACCTGCATCACCGATCAAAATGATCCTTGCCTGGAGACTATCCTGCGCAATAAGTTCAGCCTGCAAAACAAACAGACAACATAAAACTATTCCAACCTTTTTCATAAACCTTTCTTTTTATTCTTGATAATTAAAATATTTGCTAATCCTACTTCATTGGCTTCATTGGAAATGATCAGGTCTCCCGCCGGGGTGAACGCAAGGCCTTCAGGCTGGTTATAAATGCCCGGGTCAAGTTCATACAGGTCTTTAAACCTTCCCTGCCTGTCGGTAACAACAAGTAAATGGTTTAACGAGGCCAGGATATACAGTTCGTTGGTAGCCGGGTTAATGGCTGCTGCCGAGGGCCTGAACCTTATTTTATTCAATCCCAGTTTTTCTGCTATCGGCTGCACATCTATCTCGAATACCGAAGGCGTGTAGATCCCGGTTTCAATATTATAACCCATGGCGGTTGTTCTTTTCTTCGCATCGCCTTCGCAATTCTTGCATAACAATACCAGTTGCTGCAGGCTGTCGTCGTAATACATGGATTCAAATTCATTGAACACTTTACTCACTTTTGGAAAAGTGAATTTGTCTGTGTGTATAGTATCTCCCCCTCCAAACTTTAAAGCTTCGATATCACCATTGCTTATTAAAACATAGAATATGCTGTCTTTTAATACCAGGTCCTCAAAATCATGTTTCTTTCCAAAACTCCATTCCTTTATCAAACCTTTTTGGTACAGGGAGATCTTATACAGTATGCCGTTCTCATCCTTAATGGCAAAAACGGAAGTATCTTTTGGATAGTAAGCCATACCGGATATCTCTGCCAAACCATCTGGTAATTTTATGGTATAGGGATTATTCAGGTCGTACCTGGATGAATCGTTGAGGAATTTTTTTTTACCTCCATTGCATGAAACAAACAGGACAGCAATCAAAACTGCAGAACTAAGTTGCCGGTAAAATGTCATATTGAGAAAATTGGTACAGATATTAAAAGTCAAAATATATGCCAAAGCACAGAATGAGGTGAATAAGGTAAAACTAAGGCCCAATGCAGGCTGGATGCTTACACAATGATTGTAAGAAGTTACATTATTATCAGGTTTAGAGAATATGTACAGTGTTTTGAAAGTTTGGCATAATAAAAAAACAGTGCTATCGTTTTCGATATAGAGGCCGGGATAAAAGCAAGATCATATCCGGCATTTTTTTTGAAGTATTTTCCAGGAATGAAAGTTTCCTGTTTCACATTTTATAAATGCGAAGCCGGAAACAACATGTAAGAAATGAAGGTTTCGAAATGCCTGGCTCCTCATTTATATTAACATTCTGTTGATAAGTAAATTTGTGATCTATCAAAAGCATTTCGTTACATTTGGTATAGAGACAAGTTAGTAGTAACAATTGTATTTTAATTGATCACTAACCGCTGCTATGTATGCCCTAATAGTTTTTTAAGCATGACAGAAACAGTGGCAAAATCAGAATCCATTGACAGAAACGATCATTAACCTCGAAACCGTAAACCCTATCGAATTCTTTGGCGTAAACAACGGTAAACTGGACATCTTAAAAAAGAAATTCCCCCTCTTAAAAATTCTTAGTCGTGGCACGCAGATAAAATTAAGCGGAGCCCCGGAACAAATTGAAGGCGCCAGGGAAAAAATAGACCTGATCTTAAGGTACCTCGAACGGAACGGCCACATGAGTGCCAATTATTTTGAACAGATATTGGGCGGCGATGATGAACGGGTGATAGATAATTTCATGGACCGCAATCCCAATGATGTACTTGTATTTGGCCCCAACGGCAAAACAGTAAGGGCACGTACCGCCAACCAGAAAAAGATGGTGGAAGCCTGTGATAAAAATGACATCTTGTTTGCCATCGGCCCTGCGGGTACCGGTAAAACCTATACTGCCGTGGCTTTGGCGGTAAGGGCATTAAAGAATAAGACAGTAAAAAAGATCATCCTTACCAGGCCGGCTGTTGAAGCCGGTGAAAGCCTTGGTTTTTTACCGGGCGACCTGAAGGAAAAGATCGATCCGTACCTGCGGCCATTGTACGATGCGCTGGATGATATGATACCTGCCGATAAGCTGGGGTATTATATGAGTACCCGTACCATCGAGATCGCACCACTTGCTTACATGCGTGGCCGCACACTGGATAATGCGTTCATTATTTTGGATGAGGCCCAGAATACAAATGACCTGCAGATAAAAATGTTCCTCACCCGTATCGGCCCGAATGCAAAAGCCATCATCACCGGTGACCCTACACAGATCGACCTGCCAAAGAACCAGCAAAGCGGTTTGTTCAAAGCCACCCGTATTTTAAAGAATGTGGAAGGCATTTCACATATTGAGCTTGATGAAGAAGACGTGGTAAGGCACAGGTTGGTTAAACAGATCATCAAGGCATATAATAAAGATGACCTGAAAAATATGGAAGCAAAGCATCCGGAAGCCAAGAAAGGCGAGACAAAATAAAATTACTAACCATTAATATAGAGGGGCAGCCTGGCTGCCTCTTTTTTGTGCCCTGCATCAAGGGATAAATAAAAAACGGAAGCTGCTGAAATAAAATTAATTTTAAGCCCTGAAAACAAATACAAGCTTTATGAAAAAAATATTTTTGCTCCTGTGCATTATAACAGGACTTATTTCCTGCAAACAACCCGCTGAGCCGCCAACTGCTGTCCTGGATGGGATGTTCAATGCCATGAAGGCCGGCAACATTGAGGAAATGAAAAAATACATTTCCAAAAATGACCTTACTATGCTGGAAGCCGCAGAAAAGATCATGACCAGTGTTGATCCCGAGGGGATAAAAAAAATAAAGGCCAGGATCATTGAAGGATTTAAAGAGAATACGCAGCACATTACATACAGTTTTAAGAAGGAAAATATAGATGGTGACCGTGCCACTGTTGAAACGGAGATCACAAATAATAAGCCCGACAGCCTGGGTGTCAAAAAAACTGCAACCCATACTTTTGAACTGGTCAAAGAAGACAATGCCTGGAAAATAGCTTTATCCAGGCCGGGCAATGAAATGTTCAACAGCATGAAGGGAAATATGGGTGCCGATAGAGATGGAGACCTGAATGAAAGGTTCAATAAATTACAGCAGATGAACCGGGATTCGTTAAAAATGCTCATCAATAAAGTATCAGAGGCTATCGATACCATGGATAAAAAAAAGAAAAGCCAATAAGCCGTAAAAAATAAATTGAAAACTGAAAATAAAAATTAATTTTATGTCCACGCCCAACCCGCTGATGGGGTGGGTTTAACTTTAAAAAACTTAGTTTATGAAAAAAATCCTAGTCGCCGTATTTGCATTTTCTGCACTTTACATGAGCAGTTGCAAAACTTCTTCCGGCGATCCCAAAGCTGTATTGATGAGTTTCTTTGATGCCATGTCGAAAAAAGATATTGAAGGAGCCCGTAAACTGGCAACAACCGACAGTAAACAAATGTTTGACCTGATGGAAATGGGTATGAAAATGGCCGACAGTTCCGCGGATGACCAGGTAAAAGAAAAATTTGACAGGAGCAAAATGCAATTTGGTGATGCCAAGATCGATGGAGACAAAGCAACCGTAAATGTAAAGGAGATCAAGAGCGGCGAATCAATGAATTTCGTATTGAAAAAAGAATCAGGCGCCTGGAAAGTAGCCCTGGACCTGCAAACTTTGATGAGTATGGGTTCCGAGAAAATGAAAGAAAAAGGTATGACCCCGGAAGATATGAATAAGATGCAGGAAGAACTGAAGAACATTAATGTTGATTCCATCAAGATGATGATGGAAAAAGCCAAGCAGGCCATGGATTCAGCAAAAGGACAATAAAATAAACTGGCAATTCCTTAAATAGTATCCCGGTAACATGAGTTGCCGGGATGTTTTTTTTGATATAGGCAAAGATGTTTAACTTTAATGCATGATAAAGAAGTTCCTTTTACTGTTTGCTGTTGTTGTATCTGCTTTTTCCTGTAATGACGAAACAAAAAAAGAACCGGTTACTGACCAGGAAGTGGCCAGGGCTTTTGTGCGTGACCTGCTGGATAATAATTTTACCGATGCAGAACGGTTCCTGTTAAAGGACGAGACCAATATCCAGATGTTTGAACGATTTAAAGCACAATACAACAAACAGGATAAAGCCATTCTTGAAAAATACAAAGAAGCCGACATACTGGTGAATGAAGCCAGCTACGTTGTAGCCGACAGCATCTTCATTTACAATTACAGCAATACTTACAAACCGGCCAATAAATCGGTATTAAAACTGGTAAGGGTTGATGGCAAATGGCTGGTTGACCTGAAATATACTTTCTCAGGAAATCTATAAACTGCGATGATCAAAAATTTATTACTTGTTGGATTGGGTGGCGGTATTGGATCGGTGCTCAGGTATGCAGCAGGCCTGCTCATCAGTTCAAAATATTTTCCTTACGCAACTTTAGCAGTGAATATTATTGGCAGTTTTATTATCGGGATCGTTTTTGCCATGAGTATAAAAGAACCAGGGATATCAACCCAATGGAAGTTATTCCTGGCAACAGGTATCTGCGGTGGCTTTACAACCTTTTCAGCTTTTTCGATGGAAAACCTGGAGCTGTTTCAAAACGGGAAGGTTGTAATAGCCGTTAGTTATATCCTGTTGAGTATTGTGCTGGGGATCGGCGCTGCTTTTTTGGGATACCAATTAGCAATTAAAAATTAAGAATTAAAAATTGCGGGAACTTTAGCTACATGCATTCTTAATTCTTAATTCATCATTCTTAATTCTTAATTTATGTATGTACTTCACCCCTGGCACGGCGCACACTACGGCGATAAAGCCCCACAAACTGTTAACGGGCTTATTGAGATCCCGCAGGGTTCCAGGACAAAATACGAGATAGATAAAAAAACAGGGCTGCTGAAACTTGACCGTATCATTTATTCATCATTCCACTACCCTATCAACTATGGTTTTATTCCGCAAACATTGGGACTTGACGGTGATCCACTGGATATCCTGGTGATGTGCAGCGAAAGCATACAACCGCTTTGCCTGGTGGAAGCACGGGTCATCGGTAATATGCAGATGATCGACACCGGCGTTGCCGATGATAAGATAATTGCCGTGGCCGCCAAAGACCCGGGTGTGAATTATATTAACAGCGTGGATGAACTACCCAAACATTTGATCGCTATACTTCGAAATTATTTTGAGCAATACAAGGTATTGGAGAATAAAAAAGTAGAGATCAATGAATTTCAAAATGCTGAAGCTGCGTACAAGATCATCAATGATGCCATCGCATTGTATAAAACAAATTTTCCCAAATGATCACTAAAAAGAAAATAATGGATACACAGACTATTCTTATCATTGTGCTGGTAGGTGTTGCAGCCGGTATGCTCAGCGGCCTGGTTGGTGTGGGTGGTGGTATCATCATTGTACCGGCGCTGGTTTATTTTATCGGCTTCAGCCAAAAGACCGCACAGGGCACATCACTGGCTTTGATCATGTTGCCGGTAGGTATCTTTGGCGTGATACAATATTATAAGCAGGGCCATGTTGATTACAGGATCGTGGGCATACTGGCGATCGGGTTTTTAGCAGGCAGTTTTTTTGGCAGCAAACTCGCATTATCCATATCCCAGGAAACGTTAAAAAAATTCTTTGCCGTGCTGATGATCCTCATTGCTGTTAAGATGCTGTTCCTGGATAAGCCTAAAAAAACAGCAGCTACTTCAGGTTTACAGCAGGAATTAAACCATACAACCGGCGGGGCATCAGTAAATGAACAAAAACCCAGCGATGGGTGATATGGAAAGTGCAGGCTCTGTACATCTAATTATAAATAACCCGACTTTGTGTTTTGAATAAAAGCAAACACCAACATATCAGCGATACCGAACTGCTAAACAGGTTTTATGCCGATCATGATAATGAATGGCTGGGCATTTTACTTGAGCGTTACACCATGCTGCTCCTGGGTGTGAGCATGAAATACCTGAAGAATGAAGAAGAAGCCCGGGATGCCGTACAACAGGTTTTTTTAAAAGCGATCAGTGAGCTGCATAAATATAAAGTGGAATATTTTAAAAGCTGGATCTACATGATCGCCAAGAACCATTGCCTGATGAAGTTGCGTGATAAAGGAAGGTTCACGGCAGAGATCAATGAAAGGACCTTATCAACACCTGCCGAACCCGAGGAAAAAAGCCGGTACATTGAAAAGGATAATACGCTGAATAACCTTGCGGCTGCGATGCTGCAACTCAACAAGGAGCAGCAACAATGTGTAACTTTGTTCTACCTGGAGAAAAAGAGTTACCTGGAAATATCGCAGCAAAGCAATTTCAGCATCATGGAAGTAAAGAGCCATATACAGAACGGGAAACGTAATTTGAAGATAATTATGGAAAGGATGAATAAAGAATAAGCTATTAGCAGTTAGCTATTAGCAAAAAAAAAACATAACCATTGAGCACAAGCTTAAGGCTAAAAGCTAAAGGCTAAAAGCTATATAAAATGAGTGACGACCTGAAAGACATATTATCCAACCTGAACAAGGACATTGAGCAGGATAAACTGCTTGATTACCTGAATAAAAAACTGTCGGCTGCCGAAGCACACGAAGTGGAGAAGCAGATGGCCGATGATGAATTTATGAACGATGCCGTGGAAGGGCTTGAGAAGTTTAAGAATAAACAGGACCTTTCTTTACTGGTTGAACAGCTGAACAGGGACCTGAAAAAACAAACGGCCAAAAAGAAAAAGCACAAAGAAAAATTAAAGCTTCGTGAACAGCCCTGGTTGTATTTCACCATAGTTCTGCTATTGATACTGATCATTATCAGCTATGTCCTGGTAAAAAAATATTTAGAGTGAGCCTGCATTACCCTGTTTAAATGGTCTGTACCCAGGCAACTTAAACGACCTGTCTGGTAATATCCATCCAATTTATTTTTTGGCCAGGCTTATAAAACCTTCCCCATCAGCCCGTAAGCATTGAATTTCATTTTACACCAGTTATACAATTTATATAATTCTTATTTCCGGGTTTATAAGCATCCAATTTGGCAATTTGAGCATCTTAATAATGGATCTGATTTTTTAAGCCGCCCTAAGATTCAACCCCTATTCCGGTATCAGCATACAAATGAAAACTGCATTTTTCATACAATTGATTTTTTCAATATTTTATTTCCAGGCAAAGGCCCAAACTGTTGATTTTACTTATTCAACATCAAACAACCTTTATTGTGCACCGCAAACCGTAACCTTTACTCAGAATTGTACAGGTTCACCAACCGGGTTTATCTGGAATTTTGGCAACGGGCAAACGGGCACTAACCCGGTAGAAAATATTACTTATTCAGCGGCGGGAACTTATACAATTAAACTTACAGCCATTTACCCGAATAGCGCAATAACTGCTACAAAGACCCTTGTTATCAGTCAAACACCTTCGGTATCTTTATCCGCCGATAAAAATTATCTATGCCAGCCGGGCAGCGTTGTATTTACCGCAACCGGCAGTGGTTCTATTACAAATTACGAATGGGACTTTGGAGATGGTTCTCCACTGGTAACCACAGCCGTCAACAGCGTCTCTCATAATTATACCGGCTACAATGCTTACAACGCAAAAGTGAAAGTGAGAACAGCAAGCGGCTGTACAGCCATTGCAGGTTATGATGTGAATGTTTCCAGGTTCCCAGTCTCGGGTACAGTTACTCCTGCCAGTGGCTGCATACCCATCAACAGTTTATTAAGTGCATCCGCTATCCTGCCTCCGGGTGATGCAACCCAGAGTTTTACCTGGAATTTTGGAGATGGCTCGCCGGTCAGTACTACTTCAGCAAACAGTATTAACCACCTCTATAATATTACAACGCCTGTTACAACAGCCAATGTAACTATAACCACGGTGCAGGGTTGCACAAATCAATTCACGTTTGCGCCTTTTGCATATGGCACACCGGCTTTTGGTACAGCGGCAGGAACTGTGAGCACCCGGGATACTTTTTGCGGATCAGAGACCATTCTTTTTTATGGAAAAGCTACCAATGCCAATGCCTATGAATGGAATTTTGATGATGGTACGGTAACAATAATAAATGATACATTGATCCAGCACAAATTCAATACGCTGGGTAACAAACTGGTGATTGTTACACCTTATTTTAACGGATGCGCCGGTTTAAAGGATACAGTTAACATTTTTATTGAGGGTGTTATCGCCAATTATTCCATGAGTAATACCTGTTCCGCTAAAAATACTTTTCTATTCACCAACCAGTCAGCAGGTAATATAAGTCACTTTGAATGGAGTTTTTCTGATTCACCATCAATGATCGATTCTAATAATTATCATGTATCCCATACTTTCCCGGTAACGGGGACATACCAGGCTAAACTTTTTTTGGTGGACAATATTACCGGTTGCAGGGACAGCTTAACCAGAACCCTTTTTACAGCAGCACCGGTATTAACCCGCAGTACAAGCCCGGTTTGCAAGGACAGCCTGGTGGTTTATAAAGTCATCAATTCATATCCTCCCGGGAATGGTTTTACTTACGAATTTCATGTCAACGGCTTTGTTGTAAATAACAACGAGGATTCTGCTATTAATGCTTTCCCGCCAAGACTTGGCGATTTTAACGACTACGTGGTGATAAAAGACAATAATAACGGAACCTGTGATGACAGTTTATTTTTTTCCAGTGCAACCCGTGTACAGGGCCCGGTTGTGGATTTTTCTTCAACTGCGAGGTTATGTGCCGATTCGGGTTTAACAATAACCAATACTTCATATCCTTTTTTCCCGGGCGACCAGATCATTACATGGAACTGGGATTTTGGAGATACAAAGACCGATTCCGTAAGGGATCCTCTTCCACATGTATATCCATCAGCGGGGATCTATTCCATAACGCTTACAGCAACCGATGTGAATGGTTGTGCACAAAAAATTGAACGGCCTGTTATCGTTGTTGCTACCCCGCTTGTCAATATATTTCCTGCAAGAGATACCATTTGCCAGAAAGATACTGCTATATTAACAGCATTCACAGCTGACAACGTATTATGGACACCGGCTACAAATATTGATTGTACAACCTGTGATACTGTAAAGGTTTATCCCAACAGTACAGCTATGTATATTGCCCGGGCCATGAACAGCGATGGTTGTAAAGCTTATGATACTGCTTATGTTAAAGTATACGAACCCGGAAATTTACAGGTGTTTCCTGCAGATACGATCATCTGTGCCGGCCAAACCATTAACTATGACCTGAGTATAACAGGAAATATTTTGTGGACCCCTGCTTCTTTTTTAAGCAACAACAAAATAAAGAACCCGGTTGCAAAACCAGACTCGGCCATAACTTACAGGATTGAGGTTGCCGACTCTGTAGGCTGTTTTACTGATACAGCTTTTGCAAGAGTCAGGCTTTTTCCTGCCCCCTCAGTTAATGCAGGCCCGGATAAAATTTTATCTTACAATGCTTCCTTTACCATTAACCCGGTATACAGCAATGATGTCACCGGTTATACCTGGACCCCGGCCGGTAGTTTAAATTGTAACAATTGTTCTGATCCCACCGGTTTGGCATTGGCAAAAGAAACTTACCGCGTAGAAGTTCAAAATATTCATGGCTGTAAAAGCAGTGATTCCGTTACAGTATTTGTAAACTGCATACAGGCCAATTTATTAATGCCAACAGCTTTTACACCCAATGGAGATGGTAATAATGATCATTTCTATCCTATTACCCGTGGATACCGGATGGTAAAGACATTCATCATTTACAACAGGCTTGGGATAAAGGTATTTGAAAGAAATAATTTTCTTCCCAATATTCCTTCACTTGGATGGGACGGGCGGATCAAAGGTTCCGGCCACGGAAACACCGAAGTGTTTACCTGGTTCATGGAAGCCGAGTGTGACCTGGGAAGGATGAATAACAGCCTGGGTACGGTAGTGCTGATCAGGTAAGGTATTTTCTTCCTGTTTTTATTTTATTTTCAGTATTTTTTGAAAATATAGAATATTTGATGTAGCTTTACGGTACAAAAGACTGTTATGACAACGCTCGATATTCCACTTGAACATACAGGTGACGCAATTACGACCTCCCCAAAAGTTTACAGCAGCATCCAGGATTATTACAATATTGCCGGCCCTGACTATGAAGCCTGGAGCCGGAATTTTAATATGCACTTTGGCTATTGCAAATATTTCATGGATATCTTTTCCCTTGAAAAAATGCTCTACCGCATGAATGATGAAGTACTGGACCGCCTGCAGTTACCTGCAGCCAGGGATATAAAAATTGCCGACCTGGGATGCGGTGTGGGTACCGTTGCCAGGCATACCGCCAAAAAATTTACCCATGCCCATATCACCGGAACTACCATTGTGGATTACCAGGTTTCAAAAGGAAATGAATTCATTGCCAAAGAAAAATTGGCGGGCAAAGTGGAACTGGTAAAAGATAATTTTGAACACAGCAGTTTTCCTGCCGAGCATTTTGATTTTGCTTATGCACTGGAAAGCGCCTGCCATGCAGGTGGAAGCAGTAAGGAATTATTTGTTGCAGAAATGGCAAGGATACTTAAAACGGGCGGCCGGTTTTGCATTGCCGATGGTTTTTTAAAACACGATAAAAAACTGCCCTGGCTTTTTAATAAGATCTACCGTAAAATAATTGACTGCTGGGCCCTGCCCTGCTTTGGCAACCTGGATGAATTTAAAAGCATGTTGGCCAAATATGGTTTAAACAATATCAAAACAGAAGAGATCAGCATGCGCATTGCCCCATCGGTTGCTTATGTTCCCTGGACATGCATCAAATTCTTTGCAACCGAACTCTGGAGAAAAAAAAGTTTTAAACTGAAAAAAGAAAGGTGGAATAATGTGGTAGCTCCCGTACTGGGCATGATACTTGGCTTATACCGTAAACACTTTGGTTATTATATCATCAGCGGATCAAAATAATTATGCAGCCAATACCTGTCGTTGCACTACAGCAAACATGGGCTCTTCAGAAGTAATAACCGCATGGTGCGGTATACCAGGCGGGATAACAATAATTTCGCCGGTATTGTAATGCGTTTTCACGTCGTTAAAATACATATCGCAGTGCCCTTTTAATATCACAATGAACTCATTGAATTCTGTGTGCATTTCTTCTTCGTGGCCCTGCTTTGCCCATACAATAAAATTGGTGACCGTTTCAGTTGATGGCAGGTCAAAGGCAGCCAGGTTATCAAAAGCAGCTGCCGGTTCTTCAATGTCAATGTCCTTTAACCAGTTTGTAAAATCTGAGGCTGTTGTTGTTTCCCTGATCAAAGGCGGGTATTTTTTTCCTGCACCGCTTTCCTGTTCGTAGATCTTTAACAGGAGTTTTATCTTAACGGATGCATCAGGTGCTTTGCTGTTTTGCATGGAATAAAATTCCAGGGAATCGCTGATCTGTTTTAATTCTGCTTTTATTTCCGGGTACTCAGCTGCATACTGCTCCACTTCTGCCCTTTGCTGTTCAGTTACCTGGCCAAGGCAATATGATTCCAGAATACCGGAAGCTATATAAGCAGTTATGTCCATGCTGCGCAAATGTATAAAAAAAGTCTTGCCAAAAAGCAAGACTTTTGTATGAGAGATCAGTTTGTATATTATTGAACAACAAATCGCAGCACCCTCGTTCTTTCCCCAGCGGTATTACCATACAATTGGTAGGTACCTGCTGCAAGTTTACTAACGTTCATTGGTATCGAATTGAAACCGGCGACAAGGTTCAAAGATCGTTTTTCCACTACCCTGCCCTGCATATCCGTGATCATTACTTCCATCTGCATTTTTTCTGCAGCACTGATCCTTAAATTAAATGCACGGTTAACGATCGGGTTTGGCGCAATATTCATGATCTCAAATCCTTTAACCGCATTGATGAGGCTAACAATACTGCTGTAGTTTATCTTTCCATCAGCATCGGTCATTTTAAGTCGGTAATAATTTACACCTGCTGCAGGTTGGTTATCGGTATAATTAAATGGCTGCTGGCATCTTACTGCTGTTGCAAAAATGCTGTAGATGCTGAAATAATTACGGCCATCCGTGCTGCGTTCCAATTCAATGTTTGCACTTGGTGTGCCTATACAGCTAACCTGCCAGTTCAATAAATGATCGCCGTTCTGTTTGGTACCTGTAAAATAATTGATCACGATCGGCAGCGGATTATCGCCTGATTTACTTGCCAGAGTAAAAGGGCCGAATGCAGTTACGCCTGACCAGGTAATATCGCCGGCAACAGTTGTACCGGTTGTTGCACTAAACCCGGTACTGCTGTTATCCCAGACTGTGCCGTCAAAATGTGCAATTTCCAGTTGTGCAAGGTTGGTGACATATGGGCCATTGCAATTATTATTTGTTGTCCAGTACAAGGTCAGGTCAACGGTGGGTGTTCCCACGTTACGATCCAATGTCCAGTATTCACAGGCACTGACACGTGTAATGAATGGAGCGGCTTCAGGGCCTAAAGTGTAAGCACTTGCCCTGATATATTCTGCTGTAAATTCATCTGTAGGTGATGATCCCTGGAAATTGCTTATACGCAACGGCACCAATCCATTTGCTTTACCCACCGGGAAAGTAAAATCAGTATTACCGATCTTTTTAACAGGGCCGGTCACAAAACTAACATTTGAATATCCGGAAACAGATGAAGCACTTCCCAGGATCAAAAGATTACCGGCATTTGTATGGATACGGCCAACATTGAAATTAAGGGAAGCTAAAAGTGTAACAGGGGTATTCAAAGTTAATCCTAACCCATTAGCAATTTCCACATTTTGACTGGCTCCAAAAGTCAATGTACCCGTACTGTTAATACTTTGCGGAACAGTGCCGTTAAAACGCAGTGTGGCTGCCGATCCAGGTACGAAGCCTAATGTAGCGCCTGTTGCAACAGTAATATTACCTTTAAGATCGAAACCTCCTGTCATACTAAAACTGATATTGCCGTTGGTGACTGTCAGGTTATCCATGCTAAGTAAACTGGCGCCGGCAGGAGAAAGAACAGAAGAAGGAGCATCAAGTTCAAAATTAGCATAGGTCCTTCCACTTACTGATGGCGTAAGATTTGATTCTAATTTATATAAACTACCTGTTTGAAATACTACCGCAGAAGCCGGTTGGTTAAGTGCAAACGGGTTACCACCTGATATCTGGCGATAGGTAGAGCCATTGATAAAAATAACAGAATTGGCAACGGCTGTTGGATTTACACCAAAGGCATTACTTGTAAAACCAGTGCCGGCAGTAAAGACAGCACCACTATTAAATGTTATACCACTTGCATCTGCAGCGGTTATTTTATGTGCTCCTCCCGTAAATGTCATGTTGCCGTTAATAAGTGCCACAGCGCCGGTTGGGATGTGTATAGTATATGCATTGGCTCCGCTGATATTTAAGGCAGCACCTGCATCAACAAAAAGGTCAACAGCTGTTGAATTACCGATCGTTAATGTAGTTGATGTAACGGCAGCCTGCAGCGTAACATTTGTACCCAGGGAAACATTTAAATAGCCAATGGTTTCATTAGGAACATTTACAACTGTTTCAGTTGTTCCATCTATAAAGAACAGGCTGTCATTGGTTGCAGGAAATAACCTGGGTGGAAGCCAGTTAAGCGGATCCGTCCATGATCCACCTGTCAGCCCTGTCCATATATAAACATTGGCATAGGTAAGCAGTGTTGCATTACCAGTACCTCCCGGTACTAAATAATTCTCAGCGCCGGATACACCACCATCGTTGTATTCGTAAATGGCAAAATGATATGTTGCTCCTGCAGTTAAACCGGTTACCAGTTGTGTATTTCCGGTACCATCATACACCACATAATTACCCGCCCCTATTTGTGAGCCGCTTCCAAAATTTGCATTGGCTGTATAAGTTGTCCCGTCAACAGGGTCGCTGTCAACAGGCACGGCAAGTTTGGCCAGTAAGATCCTTCTTGCCCCGTTACCTCCTGCAAAGTTCACAACAACGGTACTGTTTGTTACTACGCCAATGGTAATCGAGCTTTGTACCGTAGGCTCTGCAGCCAGTACTTTACCTGCAAGTGCAACATCTTTTTGAGTAGCTCCTGTACTGGTATGTGTTATGTTGCCGGTGTTCACCCCAAGCGTGGCTGAATTCATTCGCACATATATGGGGGTGGAACTTACCGTACCTGCAGTTGGTGCTAAATTTATCGGGTTTGTTGGTACAAAACCTCCACCGGTACCTGTTGAGATCTCAAAACCGGTTGGCGGGGTTATCACAATATTAGCTGTAAGGTTATTACCATCTACATTATAGGTTTGCTCCGCAGATGGAACACTTACCGTTGATAAGAACCCTGAAAGCGAAGAGGTAGAAACATTTATATTAGGCGTTCCCGCACTTACAGTCCAGTTAATGGTTACATCATCAATGGAAAGGCCGTGATCTGTACCAGCATGATCAGGATCTTCCCATTTCAACATGATATAATCATTGTTAGCTAAAGAAAGAGACGGAATTGCAATATTAGTAGCGGTAACTCTATTAAGTGCATTATTACCATCCAATGCAGATGCTGTTGCTGTATTGATAGGGCTGCTTAGAGTTAATGCGGTCACCTGTGTCCATGTGGCATTATTATTAGGATTCAATGCAGTAATTGTAGCCGAACTTGTTTTATAATAAAAGGTCAGGTCCTGTGCAACAGTAACTCCTGATTTACGCCATTGCTCCAGGGTATAAGTAACTGTAATGGAAGTAATAATTGTACCTGATGTATTTCTGAGTAATACGCCATGTGCAAAACTACCTGCTGCCACATTGCCGCTACCCAAAGTACCTAATGCTCTTTCGGCATTGGTACCGGTTCCATAGCTATATAAATTACCTGCTGTATTCGTACCGGCATCTGCAGATATTGTTGTACCTGTACCTGTTCTTTGAGAATACCAATTTGCAATGGTTGAATTGTCAGTCCAGGTTCCAGAGCCCGTCGTAATTAATGTATTAAAATCCTGGGAGTGAGAGCCAGTTACGGCCATATTGACCTGGGCGATAGAAAAAGCAGGAATTAAAAAACAGGCAGCAATAATCAAGTAAACTTTCTTCATAGTAATTGAGTTTTCGTTTTCGTTTTAATACATATACAAACAACCCTGGTAAATAACAGGTTGCCGGGTTTTGGCTTTTTACAAAAGATATTGATGGATTTGAAAGAAATATATACGGCAAATTCCCTGCCATAGATCAACTGCAAGATACCTTTTTAATTAAAAATGCTGCAAGCCCCCGGTATTAAAATTACATTATGCTTCATCACATTAAAGAAGAGCCCCGTTCAACCAAGGCTGAACGGGGCTTATAATAATAAAATGACTATTGTTTTACAAAACGGATGACCCTTGATCCGTCTTCTCCAATCCTTCCATAAACAGTATAAGTTCCTGCTGAAAGGTTCTCTATATGTATAGGGATGCTGTTTGACCCGGCAATCACAGCGACTGACTGCCTGTTCACCAGCCTGCCCTGCATATCAAAAATAACGATCTCCATTTTTGAATTCTCTGCACTGGCAACCTGTAGTTTAAAATTACCATGTGTTACCGGGTTGGGTGCAATGCTGATGATGTCAAAACCTTTGGCTGCATTCAGCAAAGCAACAATGGAACTATAACCGGTCTTACCATCGGCATCGATCATTTTAAGGCGGTAATAATTCATACCGTTCAAAGGATCTGCATCTGTATAGTCGAATGGCTGGTTGCAACGTGCTGCATCGGCAGTAATGGAATTGATCTCACTGAAGTTGCGTGAGTCGGCACTTCGTTCCAGTATCATGGTTACCCGTGGTGTACCGATGCAGTTCACTTTCCAGTTCAGCAAATGGTTACCCGCCTGTTTTGTTCCGGTGAAATAATTTATGGAAACGGCCAGCGGACTATTGAACAATTTTGTATGCACATAGAACCCGCTGAAGCCGGTAATATTTGCCGTTACTTCCCACACAGAACCATTCAATACAACACTTGTTGGAACCAAAACCCTTGTTCCGGTATAATTGCCGGGCGTGGTTGTTGGTAATCCGCCTGTAGGTGTTCCGTGAAACTGGGTGAGCTTTATATTCGCAATATTCGGATCGCCGTTTCCGCCTCCTGCAATGGTTGGCAATGGTGGCCATACCGGGTTATTGGTATTGTACAAAACAAATTCAGCATTGGTAAAATACAGCGTGATGGTTGCTGATGTTGTGGTTTGATTACTGGTAACAGGCTCCAGGTCGAAATGCCTTTGCACATAAGGTTCTCCATTAAAATAAAGTTGCGAAGCATCAAGTGTTACACAAACATTTATTTTTCCGCCAACAGGATCAGTGCCCGAGGGAACTACCCTTGCGATCAGGTCACATACGCTGGTAGCATAAGTGGTACCTGAGGGTGAAACTGTTTTATCATCGCAAACGGCTGTAGCTGCAACACCAGCCAATGTTGGGCCGTATGTTGCTGTGAACTCATCGGCGCCAATATCGGGGGTGGTTACATCACGGGTGGCCAGGTCAATATCATCAGTGTATCCCCCGATAGGTGTACCCTTGCCATCAATTCCACAATTGGCACTGGTCAAATGCAGGTCAGTTGCAGAAGTAAATGATGGCATCAAACTGATGGAATTTGCATCCCTGGTACTCACCCTTGTTTTGTATGTAGCAAGAGCCTGGTCTGAATTGGTGCCATCATAAAAGATCAGGTTCTTCACTCCGGGCGTTCCTGCATAGAATAAATTATAGTCGGAACCCGAAAAATAATTGGTAAGCGTTGTATTGGAACGCCTGTATGCTGCCGTAAACCCCGTTCCTTTTGCTGTGGATGTATTTACAATGATGTTATCAACCATGGTCAACCTTGCTGTTGTTGATGTTGCACTCGATGTATGATATATCCCTGATGTACCAAAATTAGTCCCGGCCGAAATGGCATTGATATAAACTGAATTGTAATACAGGTAATAGTTGGATAATGCAGTAGTGGATGTAACGGCGATGCCTCTTATGGCATCGACAAGGCTTGCATTGGGCGCTTTAAGATCGGCAACAAAATTATTATAAGCAGTAACGGTAACGCCGTTGCTGAGCAGCACGCCATTTACCGCCGGGGAAGTAGTCGAAATGGCTCCCGTTGCCTGCAGCGTATTGATCTTATTGCTGTATATATTTATGGTAGTGCCGTTCAAAACGAATATACCGCTAACCACGGGTGAACCTATGCCGGATACGGTCAGGTTATTGATGGTATTGTTATATATATTGAGGGTGGCTGCACTATTAATAACATTCACCCCGTGAACATCTGCGCTGGTACCACTCGAGGATAACCCGGTGATATTATTATTGTAAAAATCCAGGGTGGGTACTGCTGATGTTGCATCACAATAAAACCCGTCCACATCTCCTCCTGTTGAGACCAGCGAAGAGATCGTATTGGTTGAATAGTTGAATATACCCTGCCCGTTGTTAACATCATGCATGATCCCGAAAATAGTTCCCGAACTGTTAATATTGGATATCGTATTACCGGTGCAGGTGATTGCCGCAGCTCCATCTAATTGCATCACAGTCACGCCTCCGCAGGTAATATTATTGAAGGTATTACCGGTTATCGTTTTTGTTGGCCCATTTGTCGTGGATGCTCCCTCCTGGTTATTCCAGCCTACTATCCCGGCTCCCGAAGCTGTAACATTGGAGAAATTATTTCCCGTCTCGGTCATAGTAGAACCGTTTACAGAAGCGCCCGCTGAATACAAAAAATAAATAGTGCCACCCGAAGCGGTTTTGTTGAATCCTGTAACGATACTGTTCCCGATACATGTGAAGCCGGCGCCCGATACCATGGTCCCGCTCCTTACCATAAAGAATATACTGCCTGTTGTATTTGCAGTTATATTGGTAAATGTATTATTGACGATACCCGTTGAAGTAGCCACCGAACCGGAGTTGATATACGTATGCGAAGCATTGCCTGTTACTGAATGTACGATGCCACGAATATCATTTCCCTGTATGCTGACGGTATTGGCCGGGCCAAAGCTAAGGATGCCGGTCAGCGCCGAACTTTGTGCAGCACTATAACTTAGCAGGTTGCCGGTAACAGTACCCAATTGATTGTTATTGATATTTATGGCTGATACGCCGCCGCCGGGCGAATTATTAATAATACCAAAGACCTGGCCGGAGCTGACAAAATTAAAACCATCCAAAGCGTTATTATTTATATTGATCGTTGTTGTAGATGCACCGCCAGTGTTGCTGATACCGTTCATGGTGACGGTATTTGCCACACTGTAGGTAACCGCTCCACCGGCAGCATTACCTAGCTGGTTATTGGTAATATCAATGGTATTTACAACTGCACCGCCACTGGAAATGCCTGTGAAGCTACCCGTTGCTGCAGTTGAAGTGGTTCCCCTGATAATATTATCCTTAATGTTCAAAGTACCAACCGACGATATATTGATGATGCCTGTAAATGAGCTTGTACTGGCTGCACCACCAATACTGCAATTAAGAATTAAATTGTCAGTTATATTGAGTGTGAATGTACTTAAGGGTATCGGGCTTGTGTTATTGCTTATAGCATGCATGGTTGAAGTTGCATCTGAACTTGAAATGGTAATGGTATTATGGGTTATGGATGATGTGATCACACCTGCCGGGGCAGTCAGCGAATGATTCTTGAATATCCCTCCCATGGGCAATGTGGTATTTGAAATGAGGGCGCTGGTCAATGTATTGTACGAAACATTCTCATTGTGCTGGTGATTCATATAAATACAATAGCTGCTTGTGGTAACATTGCTGTAACCGGATAAGGCCGCAGTGGTGGCTCCCCAGTTGGTAATGATATTCCCGGTTGATGCAGCATTGCCGCCGATATCATTTCCGGTATCCATAAAAGAAACATTACCGGAACCAACAAATACAACCCCATAATCAACATTACTGATCGTGTTGCCATAAACCTTATTACCCAAATTGGAACCTGCTACACTGCTGATATCAGTTGTTGCAGTAATTGCAGTTGCCGTATGCCTTACATTGCCGTATATGCCAAATGTATTGCGGTAGCTCCTGTTGAGTGATATGGTATTATTCTGAATGGTATTATTCTGGCAGCCATCAGTAGTACTTGCTTTCAATAAAGCAACGCCCCACTCTGTCATGGTATTTGTTGCATTTACATTATTCGTATTTGCAGCATTCTCCTGCATCGTAAAATGCTGCAGTGTTATATAATCAGCACCGATCAATTTAAAAATGCCGTCATTCAAAGAACCAACAGTGAGAGCAGCAGAACTGGTGATCGTATTGTTGCTCCCTTCTATGGTGATATTATTAACTGCCGTTGTTGTTGCAGCAAATTGTATCACGTATCCTCCTGCAGGTGCTGTTTGTGGATTGCCCGCATTCAGCGTAATGACCACTGGTCCGTTGATAGCAGTAATACCGCTTAAAGCTGTCACTGCTAAAGAAAGTGAAGTATAAGTAGCAGCAAGATTAGGATTTGTATTGGTTGGATTAGTAACGGTAACCTGCCCAAGGCAAGCTGGTACAAATAATGTTACTGTTATGATGAGCAGGTAAATTTTCTTCATACCGTATTATTGAACACGATTAATAATAAGGAAGGATATGGAAGATCGACAGGAATTGGATCTTTAATGGAGATGCAGTGTAGCTCTGTCCTAAAGATAATTTAAAAAATGTCAAAGATTAAAAAATAAAAAAGATCCCGCATGCGGGATCTTAAAAAATTTATATGTTTAAAATTTTTATTGTTTTACAAATCTTATCAACCGTGACCGGTCATCTTCTATCCTTCCATAAATGGTATAAGTGCCCGAAGCCAGGTTGGCTATATTTATATCAAGACTGTTGAACCCTGCGATCACCGAAACATTTTGCCTGTTCACCAACCTTCCCTGCATATCAATGATCGTGATATCCATTTTCGATGCATTGGCGCTGGTAACATTCAATTTAAAATGATCATTCACTACCGGGTTGGGTGCAATGCTGATGATATCAAATCCTTTACTTGCATTCAACAAGGCAACAGTGGTGCTGTAAGTTATTCTGCCATCTGCATCCACAGTTTTAAGCCGGTAGTAATTCATACCGTTCAAAGGATTTGCATCCGTATAATCGAATGGCAGGTTACAACGTGCTGCATCGGCTGTGATAGTATAGATATCTGAATAATTACGGCCATCGCTGCTGCGCTCAATTGTCATGGTAGCTCTTGGTGTACTTACACAGGTAACTTTCCAATCCAGCAAATGCTTACCTGCCTGTTTGTGGCCGTTCAGGTAATTAACCACAATGGGCAATGGCGTATTGTAATTATTGCTGTGTACATAGAACCCGCTGAAGCCTGCAATATTTACAGTCACCGCCCAAACCGAACCGGTCAATACAACACTTGTTGGCGTTAATAAAACTCTTGTACCTGTATAATTACCAGGCGTGCTGGTTGGCAATCCGCCTGTTGGTGTGCCATGGAACTGGGTGACTTTTACATTGGCAATATTCGGGTCGCCATTCCCTCCACCTGCAATGGTTGGCATTGGCGGCCACACGGGGTTGTTGGTATTGTACAAAACAAATTCAGCATTGGTAAAGTACATCGTAACGGTTGCAGATGTTGTGGTCTGGTTACTGGTAACAGGCTCCAGGTCGAAATGCCTTTGCACATAAGGTTCGGCATTAAAATACAATTGGGTAGCATCAAGTGTTACACAGACATTAATTTTTCCGGCAACGGGGTCAGCACCTGAAGGAATAACCCTTGCGATCAGGTCGCATGAATTGGCAGCATAATAAGTACCGGAAGTTGAGATAGTTCTATTATCACAAACAGCGGTAGCCGCCACACCGGCCAATGTAGGTCCGTATGTTGCTGAAAATTCATCAGCACCCATATCAGGTGTGGTAATATCACGTGTTGCATTGTCAATATCAGTTGTGATCGCAATAGGTGTACCCCTTCCGTCTATATAACAATTCGCTGTTGTTAAATGAAGATCGGTACTCGATGTAAAAGAAGGCATCGCTGTTATCGAATTAGCATCTTTCGGGTTTACCCTTGTTTGGTATGATGCTAAGGTTTGATCGTTGTTGGTTCCATCATTAAAAATTAAATTTGTTATTGAAGGTGTTCCAGCATAGAATAAATTGTTATCAGAAGAAACAAAGTTTGTAAGTGTTGTGCTTGAACGTTGAAAAGCAGCTGTAAGACCCGTGCCGTTTGCAGTTGATGTATTCACTATGATATTGTTGGCCATGGTCAATGCTCCGGTAGTAGCCGTAGCATTGGACAAATGATAAATACCGGAGGTACCAAAATTTGTACCTGTTGAACTTGCATTTAGATAGATGGAATTATAATAGAGGTTATAACTGGTAACAATTGCTGAAGACAAAAGGCCAATGCCATATACGGCATTAACAGCATTGGTATTGGCGGCATTAAGGTTTGCAATAAAATTGTTATGAACAGTGTTGGTTCCGCCATTGATATAAATACCGAATACTGATGCACCACTGTTTACACCAGATTGGGTAAGCGTGTGAATTTTATTTCTATAGGTATTCACGCCTACACCACTGCCACTCACAATGATACCATACATAAAGGGAGTGCCTGTTCCGGTACCGGTGAAATTATTAATAAGGTTGTCATAGATATTGGTCGTGGTACCGTTGTTGAACGCACTTATTCCAACAACGGATGCATTGGCACCGGTTGAAGAAAATCCGGTAAAACTGTTTCCGTTTATATTGGTAGTGGGTACAAAGGGGAACAAGCCGCTAATGCCATACACATTACCTCCGGTGCCTGTTGAGCTGAAATTGCTCATGGTGTTGTTGGAATAATTTACTGTGCCCTGGCCATCCTGAGAATTATTGGATATACCGGTAATATCCCCGGTAGCAGTTATGTTTGTTAGTGTATTATTGGAACAATCGGTAGCTGCACCCCTCCCCAGCTTAAAAATATTAACGCCATTACTTCCACCGGTTATGTTATTGAAGGTATTGCCGGTAATGATCTTTGTGGGACCATTTGTAACAGATACTCCATCCTGGTTATCCCATAAAGTTAATGTAGCAGCACCGGTAACTGATATATTGGAAAAATTATTTCCTGTTTCTGTCATGGTAGAACCGTTGACAGACCCGGTTGAACTTATGTAACCATATAATGTACCACCCGCTCCTGTTTTACTGAAGCCGGTTACAACGCTGTTATTGTTACAGGTTGATGTAGCACCGCTAGCCAGGTTTCCGGAACGCAATATCATGTGTACATTATTTGTTGTGTTGGTACTGATATTGATAAACCTGTTGTTACTCATAGTTTGCGAAAGCAAAGCCACATTGCTGGTAATATAATACTCCTGGTTACTTCCCGCCACGCTATGTACTATTCCCTGTATATCATTATTCAGGATAGAAAGCGTAGCTGCCGAGGTTCCGTTATTGTTTATTATCGCAAACATAGTACTGGTTTGTGCACCGCTGAATGTTATAAGATTCCCGGTGGCTGAGCCCAACATATTATTATTCATGTTGAATGCTGCCCCGTTGGCTGTATTATTCAACACAAAAGTTATCTGGCCATAAGTCACAACGGAAAATCCGTCAATAGAATTATTATTCAAATTAATAGTAGCTGCAGCTCCTGCATTGGAATTCGTTATCGCATTAAGCTGGCTTACACTTGCGGTTGTTTGCGTTAATGCTGGTGCAACGGCATCGCCGATCTTATTATTGGTTATATTGATCGTGTTAACAACTGCACCCGAGTTGGATATCCCTGTATAACCGCCGGAAGACATGGTTGTATGGCCACGGATAATATTATTGGTGATATTTAATGTTCCCGGGGCAGAGGCATTTATTATTCCACCAAATGCACTTGTACTGGCAGCAGTAATGGCACTGTTGATGATGTTGTTATTGGTTATATTGATCGTCGCTGTAGATAATGAGGTCATCCCCAGATTGCGGATACCATCAAAGTTGCCGCCTGTGAATGAACTCGTCATGGTAATGGTATTATAGGAAATAGTTGTGGTGAATGTACCCGTGGGAGCTGTAGTAGTATAGTCCTTCCGTATGCCCGAAAAAGTAGTCGATACACCTGCTCCTACGTTGCCACTGGTTATGGTATTATAGGAGATATTGTCTGCGGTCTGGTGATTACTGTATATACAATATGAAGTACCGGAGTTGGAGGCGTAAGTAGTCAACGGTGTATTACCTCCCCAGTTTGTAATTGTATTACCGGTTGAAACAGAGCTTCCGCCGATATCATTACCTACGTCCTGGAATGCTGCTGTTGCAGTACCGATAAATGTGATGCCCATCATGGTATTACTGATATTATTTCCATAAACCTTGTTCCCTGAATTGGAACCGCTAAGTGCAGTAGCATCACTAGTTGCTGTAACATTAGTTGGAGTATGCCTGGCATTACTGTAGATACCGAATGAATTTCGGTAAGCTATATTCATTGATATCGTATTGTTTTGAATGGTATTGTTTTGAGCACCATCAGTTGTTGTTGCCCGGATCAGTGCTACTCCCCATTCGGTCATTGTATTTGACCCCGACGGTGTAAGAACAGTATTGCCCGCATTTTCCTGCATCGTAAAATTCTGGATCGTAATATAATCTGCACCAATAATTTTAAAAATGGCGTCGTTCAGGTTGCCCACGGTTTGTGGGGTGAATGCGGTGATGGTATTATTGCTCCCGCTGATGATAATATTATTGGCAGCTGTTGTGGTAGCCGTGAACTGGATCACATACCCACCTGCCGGAGCCGTTTCGGGATTACCTGCATTCAGCGTAATGACCACCGGCCCGTTGATAGCAGTGATAGCGCTTAAGGCTGTTACGGCTGCTGCAAGTGAACCATAAGTGGCAGCAAGTACGGGTGTGGTGTTTGTGGGATTGGTCACTGTAACCTGTGCAAAGGTTGTAAGGTTCAATAAACATCCCGTTAGAATGAAAAAACAGAACTTTCTCATGCGCTTGATTTACTGGTTGATAGTTTTAGAGATAACAAAAATAAGAGAATTTTTAAACCCAAATTGCTGCCCCGGGCAGGAAAAACCTGTCCTGTTCTTTAGACGTGGAAGTACTGAAAAACCTTCGCAAAAAAAGAAGGTCCATAAAATACATGTTCCCGCCGGGGCGGGAACATATGAATAAGCAATTGGTATGGTATTGAGTTGGTAGTGAGCGGGGTTGAACTATTGTTTTACAAAACGTATCACTTTCGACCTGTCGTCTGCAATACTGCCCTGTAAGGTATAAGTACCCGAAGCCAGGTTGGCCACATTCATATCGAGTTTGTTGAAACCTGCAATTACCGAAACAGTCTGCCTGTTCACCAAACGGCCCTGCATATCAAATATGGCTATATCCATTTTGGAGGCCTGGGCGCTGGTCACATGCAGTTTAAAGTTATCGGCAACAACCGGGTTTGGAGCAATACTGATGATATCAAAACCTTTGGCAGCATTCAATAATGCCACAGTGGTACTGTAGGTTATCTTACCATCTGCATCCACGATTTTCAGGCGGTAGTAATTCATGCCGTTCAACGGATTTGCATCTGTATAGTCAAACGGCTGGTTGCAACGGTTTGCATCAGCAGTAATGGTATATATGCCCGAGTAGTTACGTCCATCAGCGCTTCGCTCAAGTGTCATGGTAGCTCTTGGCGTAGCTATGCAGGTAACTTTCCAATCCAATAAATGCCTGCCGCTCTGCCTCCGTCCATTCAGGTAATTGACCGTAATAGGTAATGGAGTATTGAACATGGTCGTATGTAGGTAGAAACCACTGAAGCCTGTAACAGGGAATACTACTGTCCAAACTCCGGCATTATAAGTAACACTGCTAGGTGTTATCAGTACTCTTGTTCCTGTATAATTTCCAGGTGTTGTAGTTGGTAAACCACCTGTTGGTGTTCCATGGAATTGTGTGATGCGTACATTGCCAAGAAAAGGACTGCCATTTCCACCATTGGCAAAGGTTGGCAGTTTTGGCCATACCGGGTTAAGTGTATTGTAGTTGTCAAATTCCGCATCGGTATAATAAAGCGTGATGGTACCTGTTGCTGTAACCGGGCTGGTTGCAGGTTCAAGATCATGGTGCCTTTGTACATAAGGTTCGCCATTGAAATATTGCAGGGTAGCATCCAGTGTAACACAAACATTTACTTTACCGGTTACGGGTGAGCCACCTGAAGGTAACAAATATGCAATGAGCTGGCAGCTTCCTGTTCCGTATGTTGTACCCAATGGTGAAACCGTTTTGTTTGCACAAACTGCGGAACCTGCAATTCCGGCAAGTGTTCCTGAATACACAGCAGTAAACTCATCAGCGCCCATATCCGGTGCGGCAACATCACGGGTGTTATTATCATAATCATTTGTGATACCGGCTATAGGTGTACCATAACCATCGAGTTCACAATTAAAAATACTTACCAAATGCAGGTCGGTAGCAGAAGTAAAAATCGGGTTCGCATTCAATGAGTTTGCCTCCTGTCCCGTTGCTGTTTGCCATGCGCTAAGCGATAGGTAATTTGCTGCAGCGATCTTTCCGATCACGTTAATACCTGAAGGGGCATTCGTATAGTAATCATTATAATCAAGAGATATGAACTGGCTGGCAGAAGTTTCGGCAGCAATGCCCACAGCGCCAAAACCCGTTCCTGCTAAAAGACCCAGTTCATTTTTTACGATATTGTCTTTAAGGGTTGCCGTGGTATTATCATCCAGTGCAATGCCGATAGAATGAGCATTTATAGAAAAATTGATTGTTGCACCGCTGAGGTAAATACTGTTGTAGTAAATATTGATTCCACCCTGCCCTGTTCCAAAAGCATAGATACCAACCGGGTCAAATAATGCACCGTTTGCAGTATAGTCATCCCCATCGCCGGTGATACCGTAGATCATGTTGTTCTTTACGGTGACATTTGCTGCAGCCTGGCCGGTGCTGATCATCACCCCTTTTCCGCCATAACCGGCAGTGCCTGTGTATTTGATATCGTGAATATTATTTTTCTCAATTACAGAATTCCTGGTTCCGGTGGCAAACCAGATACCGGCATCCACTTCACTGATCGCAGCTTCCAGGTTACCAACATCATTGCCGGAAACCGTAGCACCGTCAACACCCTGTACATAAATACCCACATGGCCAATGGCATTGGCGCCGGAAGTATTCAGCACATTATCCTGTATAGTTAAGCCGCTGCCATTACCCGAACTAACCGAAGCAATAGCATAAATACCGTTGTATGCTTTTTGTATACTGTTGTTTTGTATAGTGATGTTATTGAAATAACCGGCCGAACCCAGTGTTGTACCGTCGCTCACAACAACTGCAGTAGCCGTTATGGCTCCGTTGATGATAACACAATTCTTAACGGTTGTATTGGTAACAGGCGTTGTACCTGTTGAACCGATCCCTATAACAGTTGGAGCTGTTGGCGATGTATTCGCTATAGTAAGGTCCCTGCTGTTTGTACCATTAAAGGACCCGTCAATGATCACATTGCTGCTCCTGATCTTTAATAATGCTGCACTGGCCAAAACACCGGTGATGACTGTAGCAGCCGCGTTTGCCGGTTTGATGGTCAATGTGTACGGCCCACCACAATCATATACCATCTGGTTGAGCGCATTGGCACCGGTTTCAACAACATTAAGATCGATTATATTAACTACGGTGTTACCCGAAAGCCCTTTTGTATTAAGATCCGCAAAAAGGCCGCCTGCACCCGAAAGTGAAGTATAGGTACCGGCAACGCCAATGGTAATAGCAGTTGGCACAGGAAGTACAATACTGTAATTGTTGATGGTACCGGTCAAAGGAAATGCTGCTCCTGTTAAAGCAACACTTGCTGGTGTTGCTGCAAATGTACCGCTGTTGATACCCACATTTACCGGGGTGAACAGGTCCTGTGCTGTTACGAAATACTGGATATTATCTCCTGCAGCCACACCGCCGAATACCAAGGTATAATCAATGGTAAAGCTGAATGAAGATCCACCCAAGAAAACCGCTTCTGCATATTTCCATCCATCGGTAGTATTGTTATTGGTACCACCCAGGGTATTTGCATTGGTAGATTTTTTATAATAAACCCGTGGCAAAGTACCTGCTGTTACATTCACACCGCTGTAATCGGTGATGGTTGCTGTAAAGGTTTTGGATGAAGTACATACCGATGATGTCAAAAGAGTATAACTGATCTCAGGGCCAAAATTATCAACCGTAACATCAAATTCATCAGCGCCGATATCAGGTGCTGTACCGCTACCGGTATATCCACCATTTGTTGCCCGGATGTTTCCATCATAATCATCTGTATAAGGCAGAATATTCACAGCACCGCTTTCGGCCTGTGTTGCAATGGTAGGATTAACATGCAGGTAAGATAAATTTGCAGGTATGGTTGTATTGATGAAAGGTGGATTTTCTGTCTTGCTTAGATTCTCACGTGTTGGCCCAACAAAGGCCTGGAAAGCAGCCAGTGTTTGCTGTGTATTTGTAAGTGCATTAACTGCTCCATCCGCATAGATCAGGTTTGTTGCTGATGGTGTACCGCAGTACATGATATTATTATTGGATGCGGTAGAATAAGCAGGGGTAAGTGTACCATTTCTGAAATATACAATGGACGGAACCAGGGACCCGCCTGTTGCAGTTACATTGTTCACCAGTATATTATTACGGAGGGTCATAGCAGGATTAGCACTGTTCGTGTATAAACAATAGGATTGTCCTCCACAACTTCCATCAAGGTAAATGGTATTATAATAAATATTATTGTTGTTGGCTGCTGTCTGGTTTATGTTGATACCCGTCACTGCCTGGTAAAAACCGCTTGCAGGTGCATAACACCTTCCAACATAGTTATTATAAACATTGGTTGTAGTACCTGCAGTTGCATTACCTGTGATCAATGCGGCAACTGAACCCGTAGATGTAGCATTCAGGTCATAAAGTTTGTTCTTAAAAACATTTGCTGTAGCGCCGGCAGTTGTAAAAATACCTCTTACATCAAAACCTGCTGTACCGGCACTCGATAATGCACTGATCGTATTATTATTGATGTTCGTGGTGGTTATATTGGCTGCACCTCCTGTTATACCAACAACTACTGCAGCAGTACCAACTGTTGAACTAAGATTTGAGATAATGTTGTTTGAAAAAGTTTGGGTTGCACCTCCATTGCTGGTTCCGATCGAAATTGCTGTAATACCAGCCCTCCCGGTTATGTTACTGATCGTGTTGGAAGAGACAGTACTGTTATTATTTCCAAAATTGGAAGTAATTATCGTAAGTGCTCCTGTTCCGGTTGAAGTAATATTACTGAATGTATTTCCTGTTATCGTTTTAGTTGGCCCGCTTGCTGTGGATACTCCTTCCTGGTGATTCCATCCCGAAATAGCAGTAATACCTGTGATGCTGACATTCGAAAAATTATTTCCTGTATTTGTTACGGTTGAACCATTTGGTGAAACAAGATTTGTTGATTGCATAAATAATACAGTACCGCCAGATCCTGATTTGGTAAATGTTCCAACAATTGAATTATTGTTGATTATTTGCGACCCGGTTGCCGTCATAGGATGGCTGTTTGCAATAAAGAAAATATTACCGGCTGTTGTATTGAGTGTGATATTCGTGAATGTGTTATTATTAATATTCAGGGCAACACTCCTGGCAGTAGCTGAACTGGTTGTTATAAACTGAACTCCTGAAGTTGAGGAAGCAGAATAAATAATGCCTCTAAAATCATTGTTGTTTATTGTATGGGTACAGGCTGCTCCGGAAGCGCTGGTAATGACCCCGAAAAATGCTCCCGAAGTTGCTACCGTACTTGTAAAACAATTCCCAATAGCATCTCCGAATTTATTATTGTTGATATTGATGGCTGTTGTAACTGCACCTGAGTTAACAATACCCTGGAACTGGCCGGTAGTGGTATTGGTAGAACCATTTCGAAAAAGATTACCTGTAATATTCAATGTGCCACAGGCTGCTGTACTATTTGATATACCTAGCCAGGTAGCTCCTGCCATTCCTGCACCAGATGCATTGATGGTGGAACCGATATTTTTATTGTTCGTGATGTTGACAGTACCTGCAAGAGATAAGTTGAGGATGCCCTGTAAAAAGGTTCCGGCAACAGCACCAACATTACCGGTGATGGATGAAGTAATAGTGTTATTATCAATGGTAATAGTAGCTGTTCCTAAGAATGTTGTTATACCCTGGCAGTTGATAGCCGTAATACCACCTGTAGTAGGTGATGAAGTTATGGTGATCGTATTGTTTGAGATCGTTGAGGTAAAGGTTCCTGTTGGTACAGCTGCGTAATTTTTCAGGATCCCGAATTCAGAGACAGCAGCCGGTGTAACAGCTGCACTCATAATTGTATTATAAGAAATATTCTCCCCGTTTTGATTGTAAGCAGCAATACAAAGATTATTGGCTGTAAGTCCAACGTAAGCCGATGCTGCAGCCAGCCCACCCCAGTTGGTAATGGTATTACCGGTTGCTGCAGAAGCTCCCCCGATATCATTGGCATTGTCCATCAATGCAGGAGTACCGGAACCGATCATAACAATACCAAAATTCACATTGCTTATTTGGTTATTGTAAACTTTGTTCGGACTGTTTGCACCTGTTGCTGCTGTTATCTCAGCTGTTGCTGTCGGTGCAGCTGCTGTATGCCTGTTGCTGCTGTAAATACCAAATGTATTACCATAGTTCCTGTTCAATGAAATGGTATTATTCTGAATGGTATTGTTCTGTGAGCCATCAGTTGTTGTAACATACAAAAGCGCTACACCCCACTCTGTCATATTATTTGTTGCAACAGCCGTTGTCGTATTCGCTCCGTTTTCCTGTATCACCATATTCTGCAGGATGATATAATCAGCACCCACCAGCTTAAATACAGCATCATTTACCAGCCCGGCAGTTTGCCCGGCAAAAGCAGTGATCGTATTTCCATTACCTGTGATAATAACAGGATTTGCTGCACTGGTAGGATTTGCACCACCAATGATAATGGCAGAGCCCGGGCCTCCTATCACGTACCCGCCTGCAATAGCAGTTTGCGGATTACCGGCAACAATATTAAAAGTTACACCTCCGGCGCCAACACCTTGTGTATTAAGATCGGTGATGGCAGTTGCCAGGTCTGCATAATCACCAGGGATATTTTTTGTACCGGTAAGCTGGGCTTTTGCATTATTTGCAAATAAAATAATAAACAGCCCCGTAAGAAGGGATAAGTAAATTTTCTTCATGCTTGTATTTTAACAATTAGTAATCGGCCACACAGTATTTTATACTGTTATGATGATCGGTCAATAAATAAAAATGAATTCCGGTTTGCAATAGAGGTTACGCAATTTTTCGCGGAGGATGGATCGGTTGTTTACAAGGGATGGGATGGATACGAAATCGGTACAAAATAGCCCTATATCTTTACATAACCATAAAATTGTAAGGTTATTTCTACACTGTGACCATCGATTACTCTACAATTTCCGAAATGCAGATTCCAGGCCCCTTTTTAAAGCAGCCCCTACGGGCAATGAATTACAAAAAAAGGGCCCCTTACGGGACCCTTTTGCTTGCTTATATACGGTTAGTCATAAAATCATTGTTTTACAAAGCGGATCACCCTCGACTTGTCTTCGTCTACATTGCCCTGTATGGTATAGGTGCCTGCTGCCAGGCTGCCCACATTCATGGTAAGGCTGTTGAAACCGGCGATCAGTGAAACGGTCTGCCTGCTTACTGTACGGCCCTGCATATCAATAATAGTGATATCCATTTTTGATGCCTGGGCGCTGGTCACATTCAGTTTAAAGTTGCCCGTAACAACAGGGTTTGGTGCTATGCTGATGATGTCAAAACCTTTGGTTGCATTCAGCAGGGCAACGATACCGCTATAAGATACCTTACCATCCACATCAATCATTTTCAGGCGATAGTAGTTCATACCTGCTAAAGGCTGAACATCTGTGTAATCAAATGGCTGGTTGCAGCGTGCTGCATCGGCAACAACAGTTGTTATGGTATTGAAGTTGCGTGAGTCGGCACTGCGTTCCAGTATCATGGTTGCCCTTGGAGTACTGTTGCAGGTAACTTTCCAGTTCAGCAAATGATGGCTGCCCTGTTTGCTGCCATTAAAGTAATTGATGGTAATGGGCAGCGGACCTGCACCAAGACTTGTGTATACATAGAAACCGCTGAAGCCGCTTACGTTAACCTTTACTTCCCAATAGCTGCCGTTATAAATTATATCAGCATCAACCGGGTCGATGTATTGTGCAACACCGGTATAAAAGCCCGGGGCAGATGGTGATGAAGTTGGTGTACCATGGTACTGGGTAACTTTTACATTGGTAATATTTGGATCAGTACTTCCTCCACCTGCAACTGTTGGCAGCTGCGGGTATGTTGGATTGTTCGTATTGTAATTAACAAACTCAGCATCGGTAAAGTACAAAGTAACGGCTGCTGTTGCAGTGGCTGCATTTGTTACCGGTTCAATATCCATATGCCTTTGAACATACGGCGCACTGTTATAATACATCTGAACAGGATCAAGTGTTACGCAGGTATTGATCATACCGGCAACAGGTGATGCACCTGAAGGTTCTACTTTGGCGATCACGTCGCAGCCTCCGTTTGTATAAACAGCTCCTGTTCCCACTTCCATATTTTTGCACGAGTTGGCTGATGCAACCGAACCTGACAAAGCCGTAATGGTTATCGTCATGTTTGCATTGGCCGATCCGCATGGACCACTCGGGTCGTTGGTTGTTAATGTGAGTGTAACAGTTCCTGCAGTGATCTCTCCTGCTGTTGGTGTGTACACCGCATTCACTGCATTTGCATTTGGTGTAAATGTTCCTGCACCGCCGCTCCATGAAGCGCTTGTTGCTGCACCACCAAAGCTTCCATTCAAGGTTATGGTATTGCCTGCACAAACGGTTTGTGGTGATCCTGCATCAGCAGTTGCTACAGGATTGATGGTGATGGTCATTGCATCAGTAGCCTGAATACATGGCCCTGCCGGGTCATCGGTTGTCAATGTCAATGTTACTGAGCCTGTACTGATCTCTCCTGCTGTTGGTGTATATACAGCATTCATTGTTGTATTGTCTGGTGTAAATGTTCCTGCACCACCGCTCCATGAAGCGCTTGTTGCCGCACCACCATAACTACCGTTCAATGTTACATCAGGTGATGATGCACATACGATCTGGTCTGAATTAGCATTGGCAGTTGCTGCCGGGTTGATGGTGATGGTCATTACATCAGTAGCCTGAATACATGGCCCTGTCGGGTCATCGGTTGTCAATGTCAATGTTACTGAACCTGTACTGATCTCTCCTGCTGTTGGTGTATATACTGCATTGAGTGTTGTATTGTTTGGTGTGAATGTTCCTGCACCACCGCTCCATGTTGCACTGGTTGCCGCACCGCCGATGATACCGTTAAGTGTTACATCAGGTGATGATGCACAAACGACCTGGTCGGAGTTGGCGTTGGCGGTTGCTGCAGCACTCACGTTCACTGTATAAACTGCTGTTGCATCTGTACAAGGTGCATTAGATACTTTCAATGTTAAAGTAACTGCATTACCTGCATCGCCTGCGGCTGCTGTATAGGTTGGTGTCAATGTTGTCGCATTGGTGATCGAACCGGCTCCGTTATGTGTCCACAGAACAGAACCGTTTGATGAAGTTGCTTCACCACCTGTTAAAGTATAAGAACCATCCTGGCAAATATTTGCACTTCCGCCGGCTGTAGCTGTTGGCTGTGCAGTAACTGTAAGTGTTAACGATGCATTGGAAGAAGAAGAGCAAGGGCCGCTGCTGTAACTGATCGTCCAGGTTAAAGTGTAATCACCGGGCACTGCGCTTGCACTGGCAGTAGCTGTAGTATTTGCTGTTGAAGCAGATGCAAAACTGATATCACTTGCATTGCCTCCCACAGGTACTCCTGTTACAGTCCATGTTCCGGTACCGAATACAGCTGCATTTCCACCTAAGCCATTGCTGGTACCTCCCTGGCAAACCGGCTGGTTGCCGCCAACCGAAGCTGATGTTACTGTATTGCAATTACCGATAGCATGATTGCTGAAACCATTTGCCCCGGTGAATGCAAGTGTTGTTGTTGTAGGCGTACCGTTTATTGCAGGATAGGTCCAGGCTCCGCTGTATTTTCCATAAATAAAACTAGCTGCTGTAACACCGGCATCATTCAAAGCAGCCGGCCATGCATAGTTACCATTATAGTCATTACTTGCTGCGCTGTTGGTGGCAGTAGTTGTCCAATAAACATTCACATCTTTTGTACTGCTAATTGCAGATGAAGCAAGGTTTGGTTCATCACCGCTGACAGCGATCACGTTCAGATCCCCTGCAGTTAAATTGGTGAAATTGTATGTTGCAGGTGTGTAATTGGTGGTGAAACCTACGGGCCATAGATAGTTTACGCCTGTAGTTGCTACTGCACGTTTTAAATTACCATCTACCATACCGGCAGTGTATGAAACAGCACCGGCAGCATTATTAGAAACATAAACAGTTTTTGCATTTGTTCTTGCATCGATGTTTCCGCTGGTCATGGTAAGTGTAGCGGTATTACCAAGTGTCAGGTCCGATACTAATTGTGTTTTAACAGCACCGGTATTATTGGTAAGATTATTTACAGGTATATCGATCTTGGTTAAAAAGTCTGTTGCTCCGGGTGATGCACTGCCAATTACAATACTTCCGCCACTTATCGTACCTGCCTGTATTTCGATATCGCTGCCTGCAAACGCTCCCTGGTTTGCCTGTAAAATATTCAATGTACCGGATGACATTGCAAATGTTGTTGCCGAAGCTATTGCAAAAGTACCAGCTGTTCCATTACTCAATCCTATAACAGGAACATTAACTGTTGCACCATCTAATGTAAGCGCTCCACCTGTTGTAAGGTTAGTTGCCCCACCAATCCTTGCTGCAACATTTACAGTACCTGCAGTAAACTGAACTGTACCTGCAGAAATTTGCAAGGAGTTTCCTGTAGCCGTGCCAATTGTCATAGTACCACTGCTGTTCATTTGCAAAGCACCGCCGGAAACAATAGCGCTCGACGGGAAGGTAATAGAACCGGTTCCTGATGTCATTAATTTTCCTGTTGCCGAACTCATGGTTTGATTACCGGATGTAAATGACATAGTACCTGCTGATTGTTCCCATGTTCCATTTGTATAAACAATACCACCTGAAGCTATAGATACTGTAGAAGAACAGATCACTTTGTTGGCTAAAGCTGTTTTGTTTAATGTAACAACAGGGAAAGTAAAGCTACCTGCACCACTTACGGCTTGATCTCCATTTTTATTGAAAACAAAACTGTTTGCTGCTGTATGTGTGTAAGTACCGGCATTGCTGAAATTACCGCCAAGTGTTACTGTATTTGCACCGGCAGCAAAAGTTGCTCCTGTGTTTACCGTCAGATCTCCATTTATTATTATTGCAGTTGCGGCTGTTTGTGTTTTTGTATTGGTACCGGAAATGATAAGGTTATTCATCGTTGTAGTACCGAAGTTGGTAGTTTGCGTACCAGCCCTGTTAAATTCATAATTAGCTGCTGCATTAAAAGTCCTGGTTCCTACAGTAGTTGAAATTGTACCGGTAGTGCCGGAAACAATTCCATTTGCATTAGCAGTAACCAAAGTTGCACCCGCAGAAAGTATAAATTGCTCACTTGTTGTACTTGATCCGGCTATAACAGATGCCTGGGCATCAAGTATACCTCCGCTGTTAACGGTAAAAACACTGGCAGGTAATAATGATGAAGTTCCCATAGTTAATCCTGTTGTCATTTGCAACGTTGAACCACTGCTGACATTGTAAGATGTCCAGGCTGAATTTGCACCCGCATAAGAAAAAGTTTGTACACCTGTTTTGTTAAACACAAAACCTGTTGCAGGCCCTGTGCCACCTGTTTGGAATGTGCCTGTACCTGATTTAGAAAAATTCCCTTTTACATTAAAAGTATTTCCGGCATTATTTGCGCCAATTCCCCAATCTAAAACCGGAGCTCCGGTACTTGTAAAGGAAACATCTCCATTGGCATTAAACACAGAACTGCCGGTTGTTGAATTTATTGTTTCAAGTAAAAGCCTTGCCGTTCCGGAAACTGTAGTTGCACCTGTTACAGTTACAGTTGTAATACCCGGAGCAGAAGCATTATTTGTAAGTACAAAATCACCGCCAGACAATCCAAATGTGCCACCTATAGTTAATGTGTATGCAACAGTGCCCGGAGTTACAATATATGAGCCTGCTGTTTGGTTGTAATTTCCTGTAACGCTTGTATTAACTCCCTGCGAAACTGCACCTGTAATGGTTAAGTTAGGGAATGTGGTAGAAGCAGTACCTGCAATTATGCTGGTTGCATTTATTATTACGGTACCCGAACCGGCAACAGTTGAACCATTATTTGTCCAGTTGCCGGCAACGGTTAAAGTGTTATTGATATCAAGTGTAGTACCTGTATTTAATGTTATGGTTTTTGCCAAAGCAGCTGCACCAATTATTGGTTGGAAAGTTCCTGTACCAATGATCACATCACTTGCTGCTGTTGGTACTGTACCACAGCTCCAGTTAGATCCTGTTGCCCAGTCGGTACTTGTGCCGCCTGTCCATGTTGTAGTTGAAGTAGTTGTAAATGCCGCCGTACTGCTGCTTACTGCACTGCTGCAGCTAAGTGAATTATCCTGAACAGCGGTAATATTTACCACATTGGCTGCTCCTGCTAAAGGAAGGTTTGCTGTTGTAAAAGTTCCTGTACCCGGGGCGCCTGCCGTAAATACCATTGGAGCCGTGGTAGATGCAACCGTGTTTGTGCCACTTACATTATACGTTACTGTATATGTACCTGATGCAAGACTTGTAGAGCTTACGGTTACTGTAGAGCCTGAACCTATGCAGGTATTTGCTGCTGCTGAACTAAAATTACTTACATCTGATGCAGGATTAAAAGTATACGTACCTCCACTTGTTGCAGTTCCACCACAAGTTGTTACAGAAACCGTACCTGTTGTACCGGCACCTGTAACCACAACCAATACTGTACCTGAGTTAGATGTTATAGAAGCTACCGGTGTTCCTCCAATAGTTACATTAGCTGCAGTTGCACCTAAAAGATCTGTACCGTTTATGGTTAAGGAACCACCCGGGCATCCGCTTGAAGTTCCTAAACTGGTAATTGTTGGTGCCGGTGGTGTTGGCCCGGCCATTGCAAAAAATCCTAAAGCAGCACCGGTGGCTGTTGAATTATTAATAGACGTTCCTGCTACCGTACCACCCAGAGATACATACGTACCTGTTTGTGTTGCGCTTCTTCCAATACGGTCTAATGATCCCAATGCAGACTGGCGGGTTAATGAAACCGAACCATCTGTCCAGGTTCCGGAATTGATAGTTGCACTCCAGTATTCAGATCCGCTAACTGCACCTGTAGTTCCACAATCTGCTGCACCACCCGACCCTGTATTAAATGCCTGTACTGTAACTGCAGGAGTTGTTGTAGAAGAGGGAATCAATGTCATTGGTAAATAAACACCGCCTTTACCCACAGGGAAAATATAACTTGTTGGTGCTGCCAATGTTGGCAATGACCATTTAAGCGGACCATTTACAAAAGTTGAAGTTGAACCACCAACAACAGCACCTGTTGCTGTATTGGTAACAGATAATAAATTTGTAGTCGTTGTAAAAACGCCATTGGTCAATGTAAATATTCCACCAATAGAAGTTGCCTGGGAAAGTGAAACTCCCGTAGAAGCTGTACCGGCACTATTATTAATAGTAAGGTTTCCTGTAAGTGTTGTGGGCAATCCTAATCCCGTGACTTGTGCAGCCGAACCTGTATAAACATAATTAGCTCCTGCATTATAAGTTTTTGTACTTGTAACTATAATGGAACCTGTGTTAACACCTGTTGGAGCAATACCCCCGGTGTTTGCAGTTTTTAAGGTACATCCTGAATTTAATGTAAAAGCTGTAGTAGCAGCACCCGAAAGTGTTGCAAAGTTTCCAAAAGTTAATGTAGCATTATTGCTTACCACTAAATTTTTAGTGGTTGCTAAATATAATCCCGGGTTTATATTGTTGTTAATGACAATTTCCGCACCGGCCCCATCTACAGTAAAACCATTTCTTGCATATAAAGAACCGGTTAATCCACTTGTGTAAGATGTATAAAAAGCTCCTTCATCCATGGTTGTTTTAACACCGGCACCGGCAACTGTTGAAGCACCAAAAAATGCTAAATTATCCAGCCGTAAAAAACCATCTGTTGTACAACCTGCACTATTATTAGAAAAGTAACCATAGATCCTGATCTTAAGATTGGAAATATTATTCGCTCCTGCAGCTAAAGCTATATAAGTAGTACCCCACACATTGTTTGTTGGTGAAATAGTACCTAATGCATTCCAAACAGTACCTCCATCATAACTAGCCAACACGCCAAGATTGGGATAATTAAGAGATGTGCTACCTGCGAATCTGTCAAACAAAAATGAAATTGTTGAGAAACCAGTTGTATTAACGGTAAATTGATAATACGTTGTTGCTGCTACACCTGGATTTGTAGTTACTGTTGACCATCCACCAGCTGACATAGATGAGCCTGCACTTCCAGCATAAGTTACTCCATTACCGGCTGCCTGGCATGTAGCTGTTGATGCTCCTCCGATCTTTCCATCAAAAGTGCATCCTGAATTTAATGCCTGTTCCACTGTTGTTTCATAAGTAGTGGCCCTTGCAGCGTTACTTTCAAAATCCCAATAGGCAATGGGAATACCTACCGGATTTGTATATTGAGCATTCACTGTCAAACTCCCCAAAACAAACAGCATCCCTACAAGAAGCCTCGTGTAAATTTTATTCATAAAATTGTTTTTTAAAATAAAAGCATTTTTTATAGTCGCATAAAAATTCATAACAGTAGCATTGGTGATAATTAATAATGGTATTGCAATATGATAAGGAAAGTGAAAGGGTACTCCGGTCTATATATCAGGACCGGCAATTTTTTTCTCGTGAATAAAACCCTGTTTGTGAAAAGCCCGGATCAACGCCGGTGTAGATACATGGTAGAGGGCAAAACTGTAATAAGGAAATTGGATCCGCAAGCGGGAGATCACAATATGGCACATCAGGGAAAGCTCTTTAATGAAAAAGAGTACGCACACCAAGATGACATTAAACAAGTAAATTTTGTTCATAGTAATGAATACCTGATCTGTATTTAGCCGTATTGTTTTAAAAAAAATGCCTGAACCTAGGAGGATGGAATTAGTTGGTGCTTTTCGAAAGGATGGCAGCAAGATATGTATATTTTATATACAAAAATCTTTTTCAAATTTTTTTTAAAGAAGATCGTATCAGGCTATGACTGGTTTTGAGGGCAATATCTTGGCTGCCTGTTTTCCGGCGAGACTCTTAAAAATACCGGTCTGCTGAAGGCCGCTATTTTAAAAAACCAGTTGCAAATCTTCGACATCCTATTCTATGTTTATTACGAGCAGGATGCTATACATTAAATAATAAAAAATTTAAGGGTGGGATAATTTTCACAGGAGGTGAATGCTGCACATAAAAAAAGCGGGACTATGCCCGCCGGATCGAAAAAAAATTACTTCATTACAGTGAGAAAAAATTTTTCAACATTGGCCATACTGATTTTACAAATCAATGACAAGGCCTGTATTCATGCAGTCTTACAGTTATTTTTTTATCATTGAATCCATGACATTGATACTGTCCATAATTATTTTACTGGCACTGTCCCTGGTATGTACCGCATCGGTCAGCGGCGATTCTGCCGAAGTTGAATCAACAGTGGTTGTTTTTTCTTCAGCACTGTTACAGGCTGTAAACAAAGCAGTTAGCATTAAAACGGCAAATAATTTTTTCATCTTGTTTATTTAATAATTAAAAATAGCCTTAAACTTTAAACATTACATTGAACTATTTCTTCCTGAAAAATAATCTTACCGGCACACCGGTGAAATTGAAATTTTCCCGGAGCTTGTTCTCAAGGTAATTCTTATAAGCCGTTTTTACATCATCGGGGTAATTACAGAAAAATGCAAAGCTGGGTGTGTGGGTTGGCAACTGTGTAACATATTTGATCTTCAGCTGGTTGCCACGCACTACCGGCGGACGGTATGCTTCTATAACTTTTTGCATCACTTCATTCAGCTGTGATGTAGGTACCTTTCTTTTCCTGTTCTCAAAAACCTCCAGCGCCATTTCAATACTTTTAAATATGCGCTGCTTTTCGGTAACCGATATGAAAATGACCGGTACATCACTGAATGGTGCAAGCCTTTGTTTCAATTCTTTTTCATAATCCTTGATGGTATTGGTCTTCTTTTCTTCAACCAGGTCCCACTTATTCACCAGCACCACGATACCCTTTCCTTTTTTTACAGCCAGGGCAAAAATGGCAAGGTCCTGTGCAGTGATGCCTTTGCCTGCGTCGAGCATCAGCATACAGATGTCTGCTTCATCAACGGCTTTGATGGCACGTATCACCGAATAGAATTCAAGGTCTTCATGCACTTTGGTCTTGCGCCTGATACCTGCGGTATCGATCAGCATGAATTCTTTGTTGTATAAATTATAATGGGTGTGAATGGTGTCCCTGGTGGTACCTGCAATATCACTTACAATGGTACGGTCCTGCCCGATCAATGCATTCAACAAAGATGACTTGCCCACATTGGGCTGGCCAATGATGGCGATCTTCGGCAGGTCGGTCTCTGTTGCGGCTTCTTCTGAATCCTTTTCACTGATCAGCCCGGTTACAGCATCTAAAATTTCGCCGGTGCCGCTTCCGCTGATGGATGACACAAAGAAGATATGTTCAAAACCAAGTGCATAAAATTCGCTGGCCTCTATCAGGCGTTCGTGGTTATCCACTTTATTAACGACCAGGAAAACAGGTTTTTTACTCCGGCGTAACAGGTCAACCATCGAGTTATCGAGTTCGGTAAGCCCTGTTGATGCATCCACCATAAAAATAATGGCATTGGCTTCTTCAATAGCGATCACCACCTGTTTGCGGATCTCTTTTTCAAAAATATCATCACTGCCGGCAACAAATCCGCCGGTATCGATCAGGTTAAAAGATTTACCTGCCCATTCAGCAACCCCGTACTGGCGGTCACGTGTAACACCGCTGATATCATCAACGATGGCTTTGCGCTGCTCCAGCAAACGGTTAAAGAATGTACTCTTGCCCACATTGGGCCTGCCTGTTATTGCTACTGTGAAACTCATACCCCTGTCCCCTAAAGGGGAACTTGATTTTATAGTTTATAATTTTTTCACCCAGCTTCTAAAATGAAGTGAATGAAAATTGAATTCTGTTATTTATTCGTTTACTCCCAGTTCCCCCTTCAGGGGTTCCCTGGTAAGGGAACGAACGTAGTTCAGGGGGTCAATACCCATACTCCTTCAGCTGAAACTCATTATCCCTCCACTTTGGCCGTACTTTTACAAACAATTCCAAAAACACTTTCCGGCCCAGGAATGCTTCAATGTCTTTTCTTGCATCGGTGCCTAATTTTTTGATCATGCTGCCGCCGCCGCCAAGTATGATGCCCTTTTGTGTCTCCCTTTGTACAATGATCTCTGCACTTATCTTGATAAGACTTGCTTTTTCTTTGAACTCCTGCACCAGTACCGTTGCATGGTAAGGTATTTCCTCCCCGTACAATAAGAATATCTTTTCACGTATGATCTCGCCTACAAAAAATTTGGTAGGCATATCGCTCAGGTCATCCCCTTCGTAAAAAGGATGTCCTTCGGGCAGGTATTTAAGTATCGCTTTTAATAATTCGTCAATACCGGTCTTATTCAGTGCAGATAATGAAACCACTTCTTTACAATAAGGCTGGGCTGCAAAGAACCTGGCCGTTGTTTTCAGCTGTTCATCATTCACCGTATCGGCCTTGTTTAAAATTACGATGGCCGGTGCTTTTAAATGCAATGCCGAAAAAATGGCATGGCTCTCGTCGGTATTTTCCCTTACATCGGTGATCAGTAAGGCCACATCTGCATCTTCGAGGCTGCCTTTTACAGCCTCCATCATTTTTTCGTGCAGTTTGTATTTGGGTTCAATGATGCCCGGTGTATCTGAAAAAATGATCTGGTAGTCTTTTTCAGTAAGGATGGCTTTAATGCGATGCCTGGTCGTTTGCACTTTGTGCGAAACAATGGCCATCTTCTCTCCCATCAGCGCATTAAGCAAGGTGCTTTTCCCTGCATTGGGCTTACCGAATATGTTTACAAATCCTGATTTCATACTAATTATTAATTACCCGTCACTTCAATCCCGCAAAAGTACCGCTTTTTTAGCTCTGCCGCGGTATTATATACAGATCAGCCCTTAATTGCAGCTAAGTTGTTCCACTTTGATCAAAAGAAAAAGCCGCTTTAAAAAGCGGCTTTTCAAAAACAAATAAAATTATCTTATTGCTTCGTGAATGTGTAAGTATAAGTTTGACCTGCAGTTGGTACTTCAGTCAATACTAAACTATTACAATCCCAACCGGCGATCGCTGTTGTAGGAGCTGAATTAGGAAAATCAGTACTACTTCCGTTGGTAGTAATAGTGATGTTTGCACCAGCAAGAACATCCCATGTACCTGTACCGCTTCCGCCACAAGCAACAGACTCAGAGTAAACAACTGTTTTATCAGCTTTTAACTGGTAAGTAGCAGCAAGTTCACATGCATCGATTGTTGAGGTTAGATTCCTGTTCAGGAAAACCGGTCATTTTAACGGTAACTTTTGTGAGTTTGTAAGTGGCTGCAATACCTGCAACACTTTTTTCACAATTTGGATCGTTTTTTGTCTTTTTTACAAGAGGCAACGCTTGCAAGCACAACAAGTGCTAAGATGATTAAAAAAAAATAAGGCTTTTTTTAAGCCTTATTTAGTTGCGAAGACTTGTGTCAAACTATGTCTGCCTGCAGGTTGATTTGAACGCAAGAACTTCATTTAGTTGCGAAGACTGGGATCGAACCAGTGACCTTCGGGTTATGAGCCCGACGAGCTACCGCTGCTCTACTTCGCGGAGCAAAACTAAGGTTTTACTCCTTCGCTGCCAAATAATAAACTTTGATTCAGTAGATTTGATCAATGATTATGAAAAAAATATATCTCCCTGTGCTAATGGTGTTGCTGGTTACAGCTTTCAGCTGCAAAAGCAAAATAAAACAGCAGGATGACGAGATCTATAGCCGGCACCTGCAGCGGCACGTTAAACTGACCGTCATCCATACCCCCATGCCCGATGATAAAACTGAATTGAATTTATTGATCCTGAACGACGGTCAGGAAATGGGACAGCTGAGGATAAAAGATATCATGGATAGTTTATATAAAAAGAAATTAATAAAGCCGTTACTAATTGTGGGTGTGCATGCCGGGGACAGGATGAAAGAATATGGCGTGGCGGGTTACCCGGATTTTTTAAAGCGGGGCGATAAAGCTGATCAATACGATGCGTTTATAAATAATGAACTTTATCCCTTTGCCAAGAAGAATGCTACTGTACGTAAATTTAAATCAGTGGTTATTGCCGGATCCTCACTGGGTGGTTTATCAGCATTTGATATTGCCTGGAACCATGCAGACAAGATCGATAAAGTGGGGGTTTTTTCAGGATCGTTCTGGTGGCGTGATAAGGACGATAAAGCCGCGGATTATTCAGATGAGAAGAACAGGATCATATTCACCAAATTGAAAGCATCCCGAAAAAAACCTGCGCTCACTTATTGGTTCTATGCAGGCGGTAAAGAAAATAACAGCGACATTGATAAGGACGGAGTTATTGATGTGATTGATAATACCAAAGACCTTATGGAATTGATCAAAAATAAAAACGTTTGCCTGCCTGATGATATCAGGTTTACGGAAGATGCAAACGGCACACATGACCCGGAAACCTGGAGCAGGCATTTACCTGCATTTTTGATCTGGGCCTTTGGGAAATAAAAAAAGCCGAACCCTGGGGTCCGGCATTTTGTGCTTGGTTTATCTAACGAAAATTATTTATCTCTTGCAATAACTAATTTACTTTGTACAGCTTCTCCTTCTGAAGTAGTGATCCTGATGATATAATTACCTGACTGCAGGTTGCTTACATCTAATTTTATAGAGTTTCCGTTAAAGCTGTTGTTTTTAAACAATCTGCCGGCCATATCAAATACCTGCAGGGTATGTGTAAATGAAGTTGAGTTTTCGGTATTAATGGTTATCAACTTACTTGCCGGGTTAGGATAAACTTCCAGCTTGATGGTGCCATCGCTGTTCAAATTAACATATACTGTTGCAGAAAAAGCTTTGTTACCGGAAATATCCATTTCAGTGATCCTGTAAAAATTCTTTCCTTTAACCGGTGTATTATCATTCATGGTGTAAGACTGGTAAGTATTACTGTTACCTACTGCAGACACTCTGCCGATCTCATAAAAATTAACACCATTCGATGATCTTTCAATGATGAATTCTTTTGAGTTTATTTCAGAGCCAGTCTTCCAGGTTAACTTAACCAGGTTGTTGTTTACTTTCTGTGCTTTAAAGTCTACAAATTTTACAGCCAGTGGCCCGGATGGCGGGCAGGCCGGGTACCTTGCAGGTGTAATAAATGCATTCATGTAAACCCTGATACCATTCACACCGATCTGGGTGTTATTACCAAATTCATGGTTGCCGAGGTATGTAACTAATCCTCCTTTTTTATTGGCATCCATTTTAGAAGTAGCAAAACCTATTGTATCCGTAGTGCCACTACTTTCTTTTACTCCGATCCACACATTGTTATTCGGACTGCTGCTTGGTGTTTTTCTCCAGTTATAAAGACTACCTCCATCTGCCATATCAAACTGGCCTTCAAATTGAGTCATACTCAGGTCAGGGTTTGGATATGCATTACTGGCCGGGGCAACATTCCTGTTCACATCAGCAACACCCAAAGAATAATGAAAACGTGCGTTGACAGAGTTTTCATATGGCCTTATCGCAGCACACTCAGCTAAAAAGTTACCGCCATCTCTTTGCACAAATACACGTATAGAGTCAACGATCTGGTTTAAAGCAGGACTTCCGATCGTAGCATCGTTATGAGGCTCCGAAACAAACGTAACACACTCTGCAAAAAAGCCTACGGGTGTAACCCTTACAGCATAAGCATAACTTGGGATAAGTGCAGATTCCATATAACCAACATGAATGGAGGCCTTTCCCCCGTCATTCATAATTGCCGCTTTTGGTTTTGCACCGGCAAGGTCATAGCGTATATCTGCAGTTGTTGCTGCGGTTGTACGGTAAACATTCACCTTTTCATTGGTGGCAAGTGAGCTGTTAAAAGTATTGATCAGTGCCAATACCCCAGCTGTATCCTGCGGGAAAATCACCAAAGGCCCTGCTTTAAAATTGTAATTTAAAGTAGGGAAAGTGTTAATGCTGTAGTTAACATTTTTGTCGGTAAGGTTTGCCGTAGCATTTGTATTCAGCGTTATATGTGTAGCGTCAACAATGCTGGCAATGGTAGTGCCTGCAGGGAAAGCATTCTGCCCTGAGACCATCATACCCACAACAAGTGTTCCTGAAATATTGCTGACCGTAGCTAAATTGCTGCCATTGGCAATGGTCATTTTGGAAGTTGCGGTTACAACTGTTGGAACGGTAATATTGGTAGCAGGTACTGTGATATCTATTCCGTCCTTGGCTTTACCGGCAGTGATAACCCAACGCAGCCTTTTATCAGACCACATTAGCGTAACTGCAAGGCCATAAGCCCTTAAATTAAAATACCCGGGCGTTGCCTGGGTGGTATTGTCCATACCTATGATCAAAGAGCCTGCCGGCAGTGTTTGAACATTTGCTGCAGGACCGGGTAGATCTGTATTTTGCGCAATTGCACTAAAAGACAGGCATAACATTATCAATGTAATGTTGAAAATTTTGAATGATCTCATAAAGGTTTATTTTAGATAAATAAGCATTTTATGATCCTTCATAAAGAAAAATGGAGATAAGTCTACGGCCTTTGTAAAAGGATATTAAAAGGGTAATAATAAAGCTAAAAATGAATTAATTTGAGGTAAGCTTTTCGGAAAGGAAGGTGGAAATTGCTGTGGTTTAGTTCTGGTAATGGCCGTAAAATTACCATTCTTTTTTAAAAAAGCAAATAAATACAGGATTTATTTTGATTATCCGGGTAGTTGACAAGTGACATTAATACGGGAACGGTCAATTTTTCCTCGAAATATTACTGGAGCCGCTGCTGCTCATTTCTTTGATCAAAGCATCACCCTTAAAATATACCGTACTGGCACCACTGGCGTTGGCGTTCAGCTGTGTGTTCACTGTAATATTGATATCAGAAGCACCGGAAACATTGGCATTGCAATTATCTGTGACCAGGTCGTAACCTTTAACATCACTGGCGCCGCTGCAGACGATATCAACAGTATTTGCTGTTCCCGAGATCTTTACATCCGATGCACCGCTAAGATTAAGGCTTAATGCTTTTAATTTTACCATGCCGCTAAAATCGCAGGCACCCGACATGTCAATTTCCAGCTCATCAGCGGTTAAGCTGCCTGCAACAACAATATCGCATGCACCTGAAGCGTCAATTTTTTTCAGTTCTTTAAATGAAACATAGGCCCTTAATTTACGGTCCTTTCTTTTCCAGCTTTTATCTCCTTTATAAAATATCCTGAGCACACCGTTCTCTATTACTGTTTTTATCCCTTCTTTAAAATTCTCAGTGGCAGCGCTTACGGCGATCGCAATATTATCAGACTGTGACAGGTACAGGTCGATACCTCCAGAGATCCTGATCGAATTAAATGTTCCGCTCAGGCTCCTTACAGATGCATTGGGATCAACCACGATATCATTTTGAGCATGGGTTGCAATTGCAAAACACATTACAACCCATGCTAAAAAAATCTTTTTCATCATCAACTTTTTTTATTCTAAAATTAAGACTTTTTACCTACTCCACCTCCGCCGCTGATCTTGATATCCCTGATCAGGGCTGCGCCTTTGTAACGAATGTCAGCACCGCTGCTGGCTTTGGCATTCAACTCCTTATTAATGGTAACGTGTACGTTTGCACCGCTGCTTGCTGATGCATCGCAATAGTCGGTTGTAAAATCATACCCGTCAAATTCAGCACCACTGCTTACATCTACAGTTAATTTATCCGACTTGCCGCTGATATTCACTTCTGCACCGCTGCTTACTTCAACCGAAAATTGTTTAGCAGTGATGGCTCCTGTGAATTCAGCTCCACTGCTTACATCCATGCTAAAGTTATCGGCATTGATACCGCCATTGACTGTTACTTCAGAACCTGCAGATGCATTTAATTTTTCCAGTGTTTTAAAAGAAACATATGCTTTTAATTTTCTTTTATCAGACTTCCAGCTCATGCCTTTGTTATCGTAATAGATCTTTAATGTACCGTTCACCACTTCTGTTATTAAGCGGTCAAGGTGTTTTTGATCTGATGCACTTACAGCGATCGATTCTTCACTACCCTGGGTCATGTAAAGCTCGATACCACTTGAAACGGATATGGCAGTAAAGCTTCCGCTTAATGTACGGCGGGTTGCATTGGGGTCATTGATCACTTTGTTGTCCTGTGCAAAAGCAGACAAAGACAAGATCGTCAGCAGGGAGAATAATAATTTTTTCATCTTTTTTAAATTTTAAGTTTTTAAAGGTGGATGAAACCTGCACATCAAAGCAATCACATGATAATGACTGCCTTGAAGCTAAGGTTCATGGCTATACTTATTACCTGATACGCAGTATAAATGACTTTTGTTACAGTATTTTAAAAAATAATTGCAAACTACCCTACCTTTGGGTTGCAAAAGCTCTTTTAACCGTTTGAATTTCCGGGGTGCTTTCCGAGAGGAAGGCTGAGATAATACCCGATAACCTGCACAGGATAATGCCTGCGAAGGGAGAAAAGTCGCCACCGGCCCTGCCAGGGTTGGGTATGAACGGATAAACTCCCCCGGATCTTCAGCTCAATTTTTAATGATGAAAAAGTTATTCCTGTGTACAGTTTTGTGTACTGCTGTTTTGGTATCCCTTGCACAAAAAGAAAAAAAGTTCAATGATACGGCTTATCTCCAGCCTGTGGAAGTACTTGCCATAAAGGCAGCCGACAAGGCGCCTTTTGCCAAGACCGATCTTAATAAAAAAGATATCGAAAAAAATAACCTGGGCCAGGACCTTCCTTTTTTACTGAACCAGACCCCTTCTGTTATTATCAATTCCGATGCAGGCAATGGCGTTGGTTATACCGGCATACGCATACGTGGCACAGATGCGGCCAGGATCAATGTTACGCTGAACGGTATCCCGTACAATGATGCAGAGAGCCAGGGAACTTTTTTTGTGGACCTGCCTGATATTGCCTCCTCGGCAAACAGTATCCAGGTACAACGTGGTGTAGGCACTTCAACAAACGGTGCAGGTGCTTTTGGCGGCACGATCAATTTATTCACCAATGAGCTCAATAAAAAATTTTATGCTTCAACCAGCAATAGTGTTGGTTCATTTAAAACTTTTAAGAACAATATCCAGTTTGGCAGCGGTTTGATCGGCGATCATTTTACAGTTGATGGCAGGATAAGCATGATCAGCAGCGATGGCTATATCGACCGTGCAAGATCTGACCTGAAGTCTTTTTACCTGAGCACAGCTTTTGTGAATGAGCAGCATTCACTCCGGTTCAATATTTTTTCCGGCAAAGAAAAAACCTACCAGGCCTGGAATGGTGTTGCGGAATATTTATTGAAAACCGACCGCACCAATAATCCCAGTGGTACTGAAAGGCCCGGTGAACCTTACGACAATGAAACAGATAATTATACCCAAACGCATTACCAGCTTTTTTATAATCATAAATTCAACAGCTACTGGAAAGGAAATATAGCAGCCTTTTTAACCCGTGGCAAAGGTTATTATGAACAATACAAAGCCAGGGAAGCACTTGCTGATTATGGCTTACCCGATTATAATAACGGAACAACCGTAATAACAGAGACTGACCTCGTTCGCCAGCTATGGCTGGATAATTATTTTTATGGGACCATATTTTCTATGCAGTACCAGAAAAATAAAACACAGCTCATCATTGGCGGAGGTTATAATGCTTATGATGGTAAACATTATGGTATATTAAAATGGGCTGAAGTGCAGGCTGCTGTTCCAAAGGATCATCACTGGTATGATCTTACAGCCAATAAAAAAGACTTTTCTGTTTATAACAAATGGACGCAGCAATGGACCAGCAATTGGCAGAGTTTTGTTGATGTGCAGTTCAGGCATATTGATTACAGCATTCATGGTTTTAAATACAATCCCGGTTTGGAAATAAAACAGCGTTATTCATCCCTCAACCCTAAACTTGGTATAACCTATGCCAACAAACAATGGCAGGCTTATCTATCATACGCACTTGCAGGCAAGGAACCCAACCGTGATGATTTTGAAGCCGGTAATACACAACAGCCGAAAGCCGAGCGCTTACATGATATTGAATTGGGTTTTGAAAAAAAGGGCAAGGTATATTCCTTTGGTGCCAATATTTATTACATGCATTATAAGAACCAGCTGGTATTGACGGGTAAGATCAATGATGTGGGTGCCTATACCAGGACAAATATTCCGAAAAGCTACCGCACCGGAATTGAACTGCAGGGCAAGGCAACGGTCAGCACCTGGATGAACCTTGCTGCCAGCATCAGTTTCAGCGAAAACAAAATAATGAATTTTACAGAGTACCTGGATGATTATGACAATGGTGGGCAGCAAACAAAATTCTACAGCAAAACAGATATCTCTTATTCACCTTCGGTGATCGCCGGTGGAAGCATCAATTTTATTCCGGTTAAGAATGGTGAGATCAGTTTGATCAGTAAATATGTTGGCAGGCAATACCTGGACAATACTTCACAAAAGAGCAGGAGTTTAAACCCGTATTATCTACAGGACATCAGGCTTAGTTATTTGATAGAACATAAAATATTCAAAGAAACGAATCTGATACTGCAGCTGAATAATGTATTCAATAAGAAATACGAACCCAATGGTTACAGCTTCAGTTATATCTATGGCGGAGAATTAACTACAGAGAATTTCTATTTTCCCATGGCGGGAAGGAATTTTATGTTAGGAGTTAGTCTGAAATTCTGATGTTGGTCGCTGGAACCGGGATACTGGTCACTGGGTACTGGTTACTGGATGCAGCCAGCGGGATAAAAAGATCTTTGCATCATCAGGCACTATCCAGGATCTAGTATCCAGTAGCTAGTATCCTTTCTCTTTCCAATTCAGCATACCTCCTTCCAGGTTCTTTACGTTCGTGAACCCAAATGTTTCGAGCATCATGCAGGCCTGCATGCTTCTTTTACCGCTGCGGCAATAGCAAATGACCTCTTCATTCTTTAATTCATCAATCTCATCAATCAGCATCATTTGTATATTTCCCAAAGGAATAAAATTACCGCCGATATTAAACTCTGCACGCTCATCCGGTTCTCTTACATCAACTAAGTGGAGTGTTTCCCCGGCATCCAAACGTGCCTTTACCTCATCGGTATTAATTGTTGTCATGGTCTGTCATTTTTATTTTTACCTGTTGAATCTGTGAGCACTTTCATTACCTGTGATATCCATATATCCATCACCTGCCCGGACTGGATATACATGGGCATATCATTTATATCAAAGCGCTCAGGCCTTTGTTTAAAAATATATGCAGAAGCAGTGTCTGTCAGTTTTCCATCTACAATGATAGCACCCAGGCCTATACCGCTTTCATCAAGGTAGGCTTTGGCTTCCTGGTAGGTCATGCCCACCAATGAGGGTACAAGCATTTGTTTACTTACAAGTCCTCCCCCGATAACCAGGTCGATGCGGCTGCCCCATTGCACCTTTGCTTTCTCTGCTATACGCATGCCGTTATACTGTTGTTCCAAAACGGAATTCAGCATCCAGTCGGGCCGGTAAGTTGTATCACCCAATTTAAGATGATATCTTTCAAGCATCTGTATCGCAAAGGCCAGGTTCTGTCCTTCCAGCCTGGGCATTTCAACCATGGGTGGTACAAAGCGGTTGACTGTTATAAAAACAGTACGGTTAATTTTTACTGTTGCATTGGGATCCGGTAACTGTTTTAACACCACGCCCCTTTTTGCAGTATCTGTAAAAACAGAATCCTGGACATATACTTCAAAGCCCTGGTCCTGCAATAATTTAATGGCTTCATTTGTATTCATCCCGGTAACTGCAGGCACTTTTAAATACTGGCCATGCTTGGTGAGCCAGCCCAGCATTTTCAGGAACAGGATCAGGAACAGCGCTATAATGATTATAGCTGTCAAAAGATTTACCCAAAAGGGTTTGCTCGTAATGTATTTAAACACGCTGTTCATTTATATGATAAATTGTTTACCGGTTAATTTTTATTTACTACTTCGCTAAGCTACGTAGTACTAGCTACTCCTTCGCTGACGCCGTCGGCCAAAGCCTATGGCGCCGGACGAAGCTACGTAGCACTAGAAAAACATTCTTCCAGCAAAGCTGAATAAAATTGCTTTAATGTCCAACCCATTGCTACAACCTGTTGCGGAACGATACTTGCTTCACTTTGTCCCGGTACGGTATTTATTTCCAGCATATAAGGATGGCCCGAAGCTTCGTCATAAATAAAATCAATTCTTATCAGTCCGTTACAGTTAAAAATGGAATAAGCTTTCCTGGCTTCGGTCCTGATCTTTTCTGCAATTGATTCATCAACCTGTGCAGGCGTGATCTCTTCACTGGCTCCTTCATACTTGGCCTCATAATCAAAGAATTCATTCTTTGCAATGATCTCCGTTATAGGTAAAGCTATCACTTCTCCCTTTGATTTAAAAACGCCGATCGTCAGTTCCCTTCCTTTAATAAATTCCTCTACCAGCACCTGGTCGTCTTCCCTGAAGGCTTTATCCAGTGCAGCCTGTAATGCTCCTGCTTCCTTTACCTTGCTCATGCCGATACTGCTGCCGCCATTATTGGGTTTTACAAAAACGGGCAGCTTCAGTTCCTTCAAAATAGTTTCCGGTGCAACCCGAATATGTTTGAACAGGTGCATCGACCTGGCAACATGCATGCCTGCAAATGAGGCAACCGCCACGGTATATCTTTTATTGAAAGTAAGTGCTGATGTTGCTGTATCGCAACTGGTATAAGGAATATTAAGTGTATCAAAATAACCCTGAAGTTTTCCATCCTCGCCTGGTGTGCCATGCAACCCTACAAGCACGGCATCAAATTTTATTTTATTCCCGTCTATATTAATACTGAAGTCATTTTTGTCAACCGGTATCTTTTCATCACCGGGTGCCATATAATACCATCCCTGCGGGTTAATGTCAATTTTATAGGTTTCCCATTTTTCGGTATCCAGGTTCTTTTCAATGGTATCGGCACTTTTATAAGAGATCACGGCCTCACCGGAATAACCCCCGGTAATCAATGCTATTTTTTTCTTCATTCGGTTGTTTACAAGGTTGTTTTACAAAGAAACGAAATATAGGTCAGGGTATTATGATTTTGGTTGAAGTGTGCAGATTTTTTATTGATTTAACATTTTTTGAGCCGGGCTGCTCATTATTCCTCGTTCCCGGCATCCCCGATGCCCTCATTACCACTGTCCAGGACATATTTCCAGCTGCCATCCTTTTGTTTTTTCCAGATGCTCACATAGGTTCCGTAAATAATGGTATCCTTTCTTGATGGCCTGAGTGCGTAAATGCCATAGGTATAACCCAGTTCACCTGATTGGGCTACCGTACCATGGCTGGGTTCCCAGGTTAATGTGTAATCTGTATCATTTTGCTGGATCAGGTAATCAATAGCATCGGCACCGGCAATAGGCAGGCGGTTGGAACGCAGCAAAACGCCGTTACTGTCGAGGTATTCAATAAAAGCGGTCTTCATCCCTTTTTCTTCACTCAGTTTTGAGAATTCCCTGTCGGCATTCATCATTTCCATTTTTGCAAATGCATCGGTCTTAGATCCCTTTTTTATGGAGTTTTTACAGGAAGCACCCAGCATCAACAAAGCAACAAAAAGCAAAGATTTATTCATGGAACAATTTAATAAAATTACATGGAACTAAAAAGGCGAAAGTATTTTACAATACCCTCGCCATGTTGCAGGAAATATCACCTGCCTGTAAGAAGCCTTTCGGCCATAATAAAAGAATTAATATCGTGAGTAGTGAGTGGCGAATCGTGAGTCAGGTGCATTCAACACTCACGTTTGACGATTCACGGCTCACTATTACATATGCATCCTGTCTTTCTTCTCCAACAACTGTTCTACTGTTTCAACATACATTTCATCAGGCACACAACAATCTACCGGGCAAACCGCGGCACACTGAGGTTCTTCATGAAATCCCTGGCACTCAGTACATTTATTAGGTGTAATATAATAGATGTCCATACTAACCGGTGGGTTACGCTGATCAGCATCCACCTGTGTTCCGTCCATCAAAGTAAACATGCCTTTTATGGTTGTTCCGTCAGATGCAGCCCATTCAACGCCGCCTTCGTAAATCGCATTATTCGGACACTCAGGTTCGCAGGCGCCGCAGTTTATACATTCTTCTGTGATCTTTATAGCCATCTATCGTAATTTTGGGTTTAATAACCTCCTTATGGAAGTCAGGTGCAATTTAATAATAACAACATGAATTTACAAAAACGAATTGAATTATTACAAAGCTTACAAAAATATTTATTGACCGATGATGATGAATGGCAACATATCAAAACAAAAGCTTCCCAACATAATGGTTGGTTTACGGCGGAATTCATAGACCTGGCAGTAAAGAATATCTGTGCTGAATTTTTACAAAAAGAAAAACTGGAACAATGGGCAAAGCATTATCACCTGGATGATAATGTAGGCGGAAAGAATATCGGCATCGTGATGGCAGGTAATATTCCGCTGGTGGGCTTTCATGACCTGTTATGTGTTTTTATCAGCGGGCATAAACAAACCATCAAATTATCTTCTAAAGATGATATCCTGCTGAAACACCTGGTTGATAAAATGATTGAATGGGAACCTGAACTGGCAACATACATTCAATTTGCCGACCTGCTGAAAGGATGCGATGCCTATATTGCCACAGGCAGCAATAATTCGGCCCGTTACTTTGAACTTTATTTTTCAAAATATCCCAATATCATCCGGCGAAACCGTACCGCAGTTGCCATTTTAGATGGAAAGGAAACTGCAGAAGAACTGGATCTTTTATCGGATGATGTACACCAGTATTTTGGATTGGGCTGCAGGAATGTCACCAAATTATTCGTGCCACGTGCATATGATTTTGTTCCGCTGCTGAGGGCTTTTGATAAATATAAATATTTTGAAGACCATCATAAGTTCAAGAATAATTATGATTACCAGCTTTCCATTGCGCTGCTGAATAATATCTTTTACATGACAAATGGCAGCGCTTTATTGCTGGAGAACGATGCCTTTTTTACAGCCATCAGCCAGCTCAATTATGGTTTTTATGATGATGAAAAAAAACTGCTGGAAACCCTGGCCGGTAGTGATGATATACAATGTATCTGCGGCCATTCGGGCATTCCGTTCGGACAGGCTCAGAAGCCATCTTTGATGGATTATGCAGATGGGGTTGATACCATGCAATTTTTATTAACTTTATGAAAGCTAAATGCTGAAAAGGAAGAAATTACCGGTGAAAATCTGATGTACGAAAGTCTTCCTAATTAATTGTTAAAGATGGCAGTTGGTAAAGAACATTTTGTCATTGCTTCGTTATTTTGTAGAGACAGGCATGAGAGTTGATGAATATTGCAGTCTGTACAAAAAATAAAGCTTCAAAAAAATTGTTGAACTAAATAAAACCTTTGAAAAATGAAATGGAAACAAATTTTCTTTACAGTTACCATTAGTGCTGTTACCACCCTGGGTGTGATCTGGGGTTATGGAACTTATGTTACAAAAAAGAATACCTATGCAGGCCAGCAGGAAGGCGTAGTTCCTGCAAATTACAGGTATGCCGGTTTAATGGATGGCACTACCCCTCCGGGCAATGCAGTTGATTTTACCGCCCCTGCCGAAGCAGCAACGCCGGCAGTTGTGCACATCAAAACAAAAACAAATGCCAAGCAGGTAAATAACAGTTTACCAAAAAGACAACCGAATAATCCCTTCAGTGATTTTTTAGATGATGATATGTTCAACCAGTTATTTGGTGGCCGCGGCAGGAATATCATTCCCGAACAAAGAGCAAGCGGTTCAGGCGTCATCATCAGCGATGATGGTTATATTGTGACCAACAACCACGTGGTTGAGAATGCAGATGAGATCACTGTTACACTCAGCAACAAAAAAACCTATAAAGCAAAAGTAATTGGTACCGATCCTTCTTATGACCTTTCAGTTATCAAGATCGACGCTACAGCTTTACCATTCTTATTATATGGTAATTCAGATGATGTAAAGATCGGGCAATGGGTTTTAGCCATTGGTTATCCTTTGAATTTAGAGACCACGGTTACAGCCGGTATCATCAGCGCAAAAGCCAGGACACTTGGATTGAATAAAGATAAGAGCGGCGATGCAAGGGCCGGTGTGGAATCATTCATCCAAACGGATGCTGCCGTAAATATGGGCAACAGCGGTGGCGCATTGATCACTACTGATGGCAAACTTGTTGGTGTTAACTCAGCCATCGCTTCACCTACCGGTTATTATTCAGGATATTCTTATGCAATACCTGTGAACATTGTAAAAAAAGTTGTGGATGACCTGATCAAATTCGGAACCGTGCAAAGAGGATTTTTAAATGTAAGTTTTGTAAATGCAAGTGATCTTAGTGATGATGATAAAAAAAGGCAGGGAATTCCTGCAAGCACAGAAGGTATCTATGTTACAGAAGCCCCATCAGATGGTGCTGCTTATGCTGCAGGCATCCGCAAAGGCGATGTACTTAAAGCTATCAATGGTGTTGAGATTTCCAGCGGTGCAGAAATGCAGGGACTGATCAGCCGCCAGAAACCAGGTGATAAATTACCGGTTACTTATGTAAGGAATGGTAAAGAGAATTCAGTGCTGGTAACACTTAAAAACAAAGCAGGCAATTATGAGATCGTGAAAGGCGAAGCTGTATTGGATGCACTGGGTGCAGATCTTGTAACACTTGATTTAAAAAAAGCAAAAGACTATGGTGTTGCCGGTGGTGTGATCGTTAAGAAAATAAATGACGGTGCTTTGAACGACCAGACGAGGATGAAAGATGGCTTTATCATTTTAAAAGTGAATGATAAAGAAGTGAAGAGTGTGGATGAACTGAAGGCGTTGATAGGATCAAGCAAAGATATTACCATCAGCGGGTTCTACCCGGGTTATGAAGGTGTATATGAATACCCTATCTCATTGGAGGGTCAATAAAAAATGATCTTTAAAAAAAAGGCATCCGTCAGTTGGCGGATGCCTTTTTTTTGTACCTCTATTTTCTTTCAAAGACCAGGAATTCCCAAGGCTGCATTTTAATGACCGTACCGGGAGTTAAATGCCTTTCAGAATGATCAAATACGTTGGTATAAGTACCGTTTATGAGCTGGTCTTTAATGATGAACCCGGCTTTTTCCCTGCTCAAATTCAGGAAGACCAACACTTCATTGTTCTCATTCTTTCGTAAGTAAGTCATCACATGCTTACCCCCTTCCGTAATGATATGAAAAGTGCTGACAGCCGCATCAGCAGCCCGCAATGCAGGATTTCTTTTTCGTAATGCAAATAAGGTCTTGTAAAGATCATGCATCTGGCATTCACCTGTCCACTGAATGGGATCTTTTTCAAAAAAGCGCAGGCGCTTGCGGTTGGGTAATTCCTCGCCGCTGTAAACCATCGGTATCCCGTTCCAGGTGCTGCTGAATACGATCAATGCTTTCAGCATATCGCCGTATTTTTCTTCACCGGTTCCGTTCCAGCTGTTCTCATCATGGTTGCTGGTAAAATACATGCGGTATGCTTCTGCCGGGAAATTGGTATCATATTTACCCAACACATTATACAACACATCCAAACCTAAATGCTGTTTATAAAAATTTTCAGTTGCGTGCATCCACTCCCAGGTAAATGTTGCATCAAAAACTGCATGGTAACTTATCTCTTCAGATTCCGCAAGCCAGAACAGGTCCTGCTTTACAGCATCAATGGTTGTCCTGGCCTTCTTCCAAAAATCCAGCGGGGTTAAATGCGCCAGGTCGGCCCGGTATCCATCAATATCAAAATCAGTTACCCAGTATTTCATTGCATCGATCATGGCATCCTGCTGTGCAGGATCATTGTGATCGATCTGTATAACATCAGTCCAGTCGTATGGCGGTTTAAAATTTCCCTGTTCATCCCTTACAAAATATCCGGGATGATCTTTTGTCCAAACATTATCCCAGGCTGCATGATTGGCAACCCAATCCATGATCACTTTCATGCCGAGATCATGTGCCTGCTTAACGAGATCCCTAAGATCATCGGCTGTACCAAATTCAGGGTTGACCCCTTTAAAATCCGATATCGAATAATAACTGCCCATTGGTTCTTTACGCTTTATCTTTCCAATGGGATGAATGGGCATGAGCCAGAGTACTTCAACACCCATGTCCTTCAACCTTGGTAAGGCTTTGGCAAAAGCATTAAAGGTTCCCTCCTGGCTATACTGCCTGATATTTACTTCATAAATATTGGTATCAGCTATCCAGCCGGCTCTTTTGTAGTTTTCATTACGCATTTCTTCCAGGTTATATTCCACTTATATATTCAAATGTAGCTTTGTGCTTTGTAAATGTACATAACAAATGATTTTGACCTCAACAATGTACCTTTGCGGCTGTTATATATAAGTATGAAGCAATTTAATGTTCCGATCATTTACCGAAGCCCTTTAATAGCAGCTATTAAGAATAAGCGTAAACAGCTGGATAAGATGAAGAAGGATTTCAGCCCGGCCCTGCTGGATTTCGGGCCTGTGCAGATCTACCTTGCCCGTCATTTTGGTTTTTGTTACGGTGTGGAAAATGCAATCGAGATCGCTTTCAGAACAATAGAAGAAAATCCCGGCAAACGTATCTTCCTGTTGAGCGAAATGATACACAATCCCCAGGTAAATGCAGATCTTTTGGAAAAAGGCGTACAGTTCTTACAGGATACCCATGGCAAACAGATCATTCCTTTCGAATCACTGAACAGCGATGATGTGGTGATCATCCCCGCATTTGGAACAACACTGGACATTGAAAAAAAACTGGACGAGATCGGCATCCCTGCACATAAATATAATACCACCTGCCCCTTTGTTGAAAAGGTATGGAACCGGAGTGAACAGATCGCAAAAAATAATTACACGGTTGTTGTACATGGTAAACCTACACATGAAGAAACTAGGGCAACATTTTCGCATGCGTCGGCACATACACCCACCGTTATTGTAAATGACATGAACGATGCTATTGCATTAAGCAAGTACATTACCGGTGAAAAAGACAGGGCGCTGTTCGACCAGGAGTTCAGGGGAAAGTTCTCTGAAGGCTTTGATGTAACGAAAGACCTGGAACGCATCGGTGTGGTTAACCAAACCACCATGCTGGCCAGCGACACGCAGGATATCTCTGATTTTTTAAAACAGGTAATGCTTACAAAGTATGGCCTTGATGATAATACGATCGGAGAACGTTTTGCCGATACAAGAGATACTTTATGTTATGCAACCAACGATAACCAGTCTGCTGTTTATGGTTTGCTGCAAACTGAAGCTGACCTGGCGATTGTTGTGGGTGGATATAACAGCAGCAACACTTCTCACCTGGTAGAATTGTGTGAAGAAAAACTGCCCACGTATTTTATCAATAATGAAGAAAAAATAATTTCCAATACAACCATACAGCATTTTAATTTTCACAATAAGACAGAAACAGTTACAAAAAATTTCCTGCCTCAAAAAGACCCGGTTAAAATATTATTGACAAGCGGTGCAAGTTGCCCTGATGCGTTGGTGGAAGAAGTGATCAAAAAACTTATTTCTTTTTTCCCGGCACACAGGCCCATGGATGAGATCATTAAAAGCTTTTCATAATCATAAAGGCCCTGTCTGACGACAAGGCCTTTTTTTCGTGAATTGCTGGTTTGGTTTATGTTTTAAAAATTGGTTGCTTTTTTAAATTACCGCTACTTTACTACCAGTAGTTTATTCTGAATCATTTTACCATCTGCAGTTACTACTTTTACAATATAGCTGCCCGGTTGCAGACCAGCTATATCGAGCTTAGTTGCATTGCCGGTCATTTGCATTTGATTGATCACGGGTTTACCGGTCATATCAAACACGCTTAAAGAATTATTGTGACCGGTAGTATTATTCAAATTGATATTTACCTGTCCTCTCGCCGGATTCGGGAAAATATCCATTGCAGCAGTTTCAATATCCATTTTTACAATAACGATACTGCTGTAAACCTTAGCCCCGTTTTTATCAACCTGTACCAGCCTGTAAAAATTCTTACCACTGAACGGGTTATGATCAAATAGGTTATAAATTGATTCAACACTGCTGTTCCCTTTTGCATTAACCCTGCTAACCTCGGCAAAAGACTGGCCATCTGCAGAACGCTCAATGATATATTCTTTTGCATTTTGTTCATTTGCAGTAGACCAGTTCACTTGCACCTTTTTTACATCTGCTTTGCGGGCAGTAAAATAGTTTAATGTAACCGGCAGTATGATGGCCTCAGGACAGGCCGGTGTTGCAGCCGGTGTTAAAAAAGCATTCAAATAGATCCGCTGGCCATTTAACCTTTCGATAGCTGTGCCGGTATAATTATGATTACCTAAATAATAAACATTCCCGCCTTTGCCGGTCTTCAATTTTGCGCCTGTAACTGCAAAAGTATTTGCAAGCGGGACTGTATTACCCCTTACAACCGGATAAAAATTATTCTTTGGCAGACTTCCTAATAAATAGGTCCAGGTTTGAACGCTACCTCCATCATTGGTTTTATAAAGACCTTCAAACTGGCTTATGGAAAGATCGCTGTTATTATAGGCAGTATTGGCATTTAGATTTGTATTCACATCATTCACGCCAAGTGTAGTTTGAAAACGGCCGGTTGCCCAATTCTCATAACTGGTAATTGCATGGCATTGCGCTAAAAAATTGCCACCGAGCTGAACAAACTTTTTTATACTGTCGATAAAAGCCCCCTGGTTATCATTGTGTGGCTCCGAAGCAAATGTAAAACATTGAGAAGTTAAGCCTGTCGCACTAAAAAGCACATGGTAATTCTGTACAGGTATTGCGGCATTTACCATATACTGAATATGAATATTACCGTTGCCACCGTCATCTAAAATTGCACCTTTAGGTTTCACACCCAACATATCATACCTTACGTCAACAGTAACACTTGCTGAAGTACGAAAAACATTGACCCTTTCTGTTGTTACCAATCCGCTGTTAAACCCGGATATTAAAGAAGATACTCCTGCGGTATCTGCAGGAAAAATAATAAAAGGGCCGGCTTTAAAATTATACGCAGTAACAGGGTAAGTATTTATACTGTAAGTGGCATCTTTATTGGTCTGGTTGGAAGTAGCATTCGCACTGAGTGTAATTTTAGTGGCATTATTAATAGTTACAATGGTTGTGCCTGCGGGTACACCTGGTGCGGTCACTGTCATTCCCACCACTAATGTCCCAACTATATTACTTACATCTGCAACCGGGCTTCCTGTATGAACTGTTATTTTAGAAGTGGCTGTAACTACAACAGGTAATAATGGAGAAGCATTCACACTAAAGTCGATCCCATCCTTCGCCTTTCCGGCTTTAATAACCCACCTCAGCCTTTTATTATTATTCATCAGGTAAACCGCCAGGCCATAGGCTTTTAAATTAAAGTAACCTGGCCTTGCCTGGTTGGTATTATCCATGGCAATAACTAGGGAACCAGCCGGCGCTGTTTGTAGATTGGCAGTGGGGTTAGGCAGATCTGTATTCTGAGCTTTTACAGAAACAGATAAACCACATAATACTGCCATCACAGTAACAGCAATTTTCACAAAAAACTTACCGTTGCCGGCAAGACTTTGTTCTCCTGGGGTAGAAATTGTATTCATTTTATTTTCTTTTCAGAGTTACTGATCTTTCAATAAAAGAATATTAGATAGATTTTCAAGGTTAACCGGGCATTTTTCGGAATTGGTCAAATGGATATTTTTATCCATAGATCAAATCACTAAAAAACGCATGATCAAAAGCAATGCTTTTAGTAAAACCAACCTTGTCAAATTAAGGGGAGATACACGTGAAAGACAGTAAAATTACTAAGATGTTAGGGGACACAAATATATAGAAAATGATTCCACATAACCAAGCATTTTGGGGGAATTATATAAAATATTTTTTTAACTTATTAATTACCAATAAGTTAATTTGTAGTTTTATTTCTACAAAATGTAGTTTTTTTACAAAAAAAGAGCCCCCCGGTTAAGGCGGGGGGACATCTTTTGTTTGTGCTTGGTTATCTAACTTCTTTATTTAAAATTAATGAGCAACGTAGAATTTCGTTGTTGTTCTAGTTTCGCCATCATTCATTTGCAGCATATACATACCAGACTGCAGGCGATCCAGGTTATTGATCGTAACACTGTTGTTACCCTGTGAAACTGTATTCTGCTGTGTCAACACCACTTTACCCGACATATCAATAACATTGAAGATAACTTTAGTGTTGCTGGTTACAGTGAAATTAGCAGTGGCCTTATTGGTTCCTGCGATCACCGGGTTAGGGTTAATGATCAGGTCACTGGCTTTTTTGTCTTTACGGATGGCAACGATGTTGCTGTACTTGAAATGTCCGTCAATATCCACCATTTTAAGCCTGTAATAAAATACCGAGCCACTAACACCCGTAAGGTCATCTACATACTGGTATGCAGTTCTTGACATGCCATTACCGGAAGTATTTTTGATGCCTACAGTAGCAAAATTGCTGGCAGTTGAACTACGCTCAATTTCAAAATGGCTGAAATTCATCATATTCTCTGTTTCCCACATCAGCGAGGTCTTATTATTATTATAGCTGCCTAAGAAATTCACCAATGTAACCGGGAGTGTAGATCCTGATGGGTACCATGCTGAACCGAGATCCTGTAAACCTGTTTCTGAATCAACCAGTGTACATTGCACCGTACCGGCACCCGCATTGTTAACAGTAGCCTGGTCAATAAAGTATAAACCGGCAGCTGTTGTAATGTATAAAGAACCGATCGCATCAAATGCAACACCGTTCACTGATCCTGTAAATGGAGCATTAGCAGCATCTACCAGGTCCCATTTCTTGGTCAGGGTAACCGTTGGATTATTCAGTGAACCGATAAATATCTGTGTAACACCACTACCATCATTAGCCAGTGCATATAATTTATTATCACCCAATACACACACATCACCATTCTGGAAAGTAGAAACAAGTCCGCCTGATAAAATAAGTGGTACTGTAGTAACAGTTACCGGGTTCACGCCGCTTGTAAGGAATTTAGCCAGGTATAAATTAGTAGCATCGCCTGCTAATATCCAGCCGTATCCATCAGGTCCAATACCCAGACGAACAAAACCTAAACTATTGGTGTTGCTGCCATTAAGGTCTGCAGAACCAACACGTGTTGGAGTGGCGCCGGTAGACGTAGCTGCAAATATTTCTACTACACCGCCATTACCTGAAGTATTTGGCAGCCAATAAAAATATCCATTCAGTGGACCACCCTGGTCATTCTTACCTATTGCTGCAGAAGTAGTACCACCTGTTGTAGTACCCGGGAAGGTCATTGTAAAAATGTTAGTTGGTCCGCTTACATATATTCCGTTAACCACGATATAGCCTGCTATTGTTGTACCACTGGATGCAGATGCCCACATGTTCGGAACAGCAGGAGCCGCAGCCACGATCACTGTTGTGGTACTGGTGGTTATTGTAGTAGTACCCCTGCTGATAGTTACTTTTACTGTATATGTACCGGCTGCTGCATAAGTAAGGTTTTTTGCATCTGAAGTAGCCGCAATACTGTTTGGATTTGCACCCGGAATTGTTGCACCCGGTGCGATCCATGTATAAGTATAGTTTCCGCTTCCGGTATAAGTTCCGCCTGCTGTTGCAGTGAAACTTACAGAACCTCCTACCAGGATATATTTTGTTCCTGTAGGGCTAATTGTTGCTGTTGGAGGCGGGATATATGGCCTTAAGGCAATTAACAATCCTCCGTTGCGGTTACTGCTAATTGTTGCTGTACCGTTACCCGTTGCTCCTGCTGACGCTTTTAATGCCCAGGCTGCTCCGGCACCTTCATCCGGGTTATTACCGGAATTTATATCAATTACTTCAGTTAATGCCCCGGGAGATGTTGTAGTCCAGCCGGAAAAATCAGCATTATTCGCAACCATGCCCATCATAATTACTGCCGCATTTGCTGTGGCAGTTGTAATGCCCGGCGCTGTGACTGTAGTACTGGCGGTATTTCCGGTAACTTGAAATGTGCCTGCAGCAACATCAAAAGGGCCGGTACCTGTTCCATCAGGGCCAACACCTGTTGCAGAAACATTATAATATGCCACAATGCCACCCACAGTTGCATCTGCATCAGCATCAAGGGTAAAAGCAAAATTAGTTGCCGCTACATCTGTGGCCGTAGCAACTTTGTATAATACTGTTCCCCACCAGCTACTGTTACCGTTCACAGCAAATTGTCCTCCCTTAACAAATATCCATCCGGAACGTGTGGCATCTGATAAGGTCTGAGCATCATTATTATCAGCCTGAACAATATTGGCAAGCATTACATCCCCAACTGCAAGTCCTGTTGGTTTATTAATGGTTACTGTAGCAGAAGTGCTGGTAGCAGTAGTGGCTGTACCACGTTCGGTTATTTGCCCCATGGCCGTACTGCCGATTATTAAACCAGCAACAAGTGCGAATAGTTTAATGTTTGTAAAAATCTTCATGATCTTAGGTTTTAGTGTATATAAGCGTGAATAAATAATAAAATAATTGGCTCAAGGGATTAAATCAGGCCATCATGAAGGAATTGAGACTGGAGATTTTTCGGATGGATATGCAGAAAATTATTCTGGCAACATGATCTGTAATAATAACTCTGCATTGCAGAATATTACAAATACATTGATACGTTAATCGTGTTCAGAATGGGGAATTTCAGAATATTAAAACTTACTAACCGGTTTTTGAAAATAGGAAATACTCCTATAGATGGGATATGTGGTTTAGGTTAAGGCATAACAAAAATAGACTAAAATTTATATAATCCAAATTTTTAGATGATATTTTTAATTAAATGGGAATATTAATCTGGTCAATTTTCGCTTTTGCGATCCGTAATGCGATATCCAGTTGCTCTTCAATACTCAAAGAAGTATTATCCAGTTCTATAGCATCTGCAGCTTTTCGCAAGGGGCTTATCTCCCGGTTCGAATCAATATAATCCCTCATTTCCAGGTTAGCCTTTACTTCATCAATGGAAGTATTGGGATTCTTTTCAAACATCTCTATATACCTTCTTTCCACACGCACAGCTATATCGGCGGTCATAAAAAATTTCAGCTCTGCATCAGGAAAAACCGTAGTTCCTATATCCCTGCCATCCATAACAAGACCTTTATGTTCCCCCATCTTCTGCTGCTGGGCCACGGCAAAGGTCCTTACTTCTTTAATGGCAGCGATCTCACTCACTTTTTCGGCAATGACCAGGTCCCTGATCACATATTCCACGTTCTCTTCATTCAGGTAAACTTCGGATTGCTGTGTTTTATCATTGAACTTAAAAGCAATGGTTATTTCATGCAGGGCATTATTTACCTGTTCGGTATCAAGCCAGTTAATATGATTACGTAAAAAATAAAGTGTGATGGCCCGGTACATGGCTCCGCTATCTATATATACATAGCCAAGTGCTTTGGCCAGTTGTTTGGCCAGGGTACTTTTTCCGCAGGAAGACCAGCCATCGATCGTTACAATTATTTTATCATTCATATTCAGCAAAATTGACTTAAAAAAAAAACATTTCAAAATGATATCTGAAACAATGATCAATTTACTGTTGACCGAACAAATTACTCTGAATTAAAAAAAATATTTAAAAATATTGTGTAAACCCAGAACTAAAAGTATTTTTACGCTTACTAATAATTTACTTGTGCCCATACAACAAGTATTTACCAGTTGCTTACAAACCCTGGATCCTTTGAAATTTGCCTCCCCCGATTATTATTGATTCAGAACATTTACGAATTTGACCTTTATACTTAAACCTTAAACTGCTATTATGAAAAAGTATGTGTTTACCGGTGTGTCTTTGTCTTTACTGCTGATCTTCTCAGCATGTAGAAAAGATATGCAGAGCATCAAACAAACCGGTGATCTTTCCAGTGGTGATGTTATTGCCAATAGAATTGACGCCAATAAGATCGATCCACCAACAGGCGGAAGCATTTGCCTGGGTGATCTTACAAACTATTTATTTGTATTTACTGATGGCAGCGCTGATGCCAACTGGCAGGGCGCTACAAAAGGCTTTCTTGGAGATGTTGCTGTGAACGGCCTGGTAGCAAAAGAAAGAACATCCGGCGGTGTACCTTATGCCGGTACGCTTTATACAAATGCAGCAACACAGGGCAGCTGGCAAAATATCCTGAACCAGAATACTACACAAAGCGTGGGTTCAACAGGCCAGGTTGGCCGTATCAATGGACTCATGGCGAACCTTGACAATGCTTTTGCTGCAATTAATGCGATGACAGCTTCGCCTGGTTACGAATCTGTTTCAGCTGCTTCTTTAAACGGCCTTGATGCACAGAACGGTATTGCAAATTTTTATGTGATCAACATTACATCAGGCATGCAGGTATCTTCAAAGATCAATATTACCGGTGATGCTTCTGATATATTTATCCTGCGTTGGGATGCTGATGCAGACGCTTCCAATGGTTACCAGGGTACTGTCAAATTTCAAAGCGGTGGTGGCATTGTTCCTTTCGGCGGCCTGAAAGCCACAAACTTTATCCATGTTGCCGGTGATATCAGCAGTAGTGGCGGAGGAAATAACCCGGCTACCCCTTATCCCCAGGGCCCCAGGTATAATAATGGTTTGGGAAACCTGATCATCAATGGATCTGATTTCCATGGTGGCGGATTCTTTACGGGTTACTGGTTAACAACCGGTGATCCTGAAGACGGACAAACACATTCATTGAGCAATGCCATATTTGTTGGAGGATGGTACACATCGTCAAGCAAATTCAGTATGACCTCAGGTACGAGTGGTGTATATGTTGCCCCTTTCCAGCACAGTGGGATCCGAAGCTTGGAATTCACGTGACTTGAAGTCGCGGC
>JADMIO011429230.1_pt1 | contig 74354 bp, 64 predicted proteins | sample 8958161 | NCBI WGS metagenome assembly JADMIO01 (sample SAMN16585339, study PRJNA669376) | soil metagenome | isolation source: Crop rotation soil | place: USA: Cullars Rotation, Alabama | collected 2011
GCCGCGACTTCAAGTCACGTGAATTCCAAGCTTCGGATCCCACTGTGCTGGAAAGGGCGCCCGAACAGACCCTGAGCGGTTACGTCGGCGTACCGCCCGATGATGAGAACGACCCAGAGGATGGCGATGACCCGCAGCACCCGCCTGGACGGGGCGCCGAATCGGCCGCGAGCAAGGACGAGCCCCAGCACCAGCAGCGCGGCTTCAACCGAAAGAGCGTGCGTAACTCGTATGCCCGGGGTTGGCCAGAGATTTGTAAAGGCCAACGACATGTTCAGCAGAGCTAGCGCTACGGCGAGAGCCGCCCAGCGCCGAACGCCGCTCCAGATTGACACCTTCAGTCTCCCCTCTTACGATTCTTACGACAACGTTTTACAGCCTCCCAGAATACCAAGGTTCCCCATGGTTCGCTCGGTCCGGACCCGTGTCGCGTGCTGGTTTCGCTCACTGATGGGCCGTCCACCTGTGCAGTGCGTTGCCACCGCCAAGCTGCCGACCGAGTTCGGTGACTTCGACATCCACGTGTACGAGAGCACGGCCGACGGCGAGACGCATGTCGCCCTCGTACGCGGCTCCATCGGGGCGGGAGAGAACGTCGTCACCAGAGTGCACTCTTCGTGCGTCACGGGGGACATCTTTCACTCCGCGCGGTGCGATTGTGGCCAGCAACTCGAGGCGGCGCTTCAGCGAATCGCGGATGAGGGCCGGGGGATCGTGCTCTACCTGAACCAGGAAGGCCGCGGCATCGGACTCGCGAACAAGATCAGGGCGTACGCGCTTCAGGACGAAGGATTCGATACGGTAGAGGCCAACGAGAAACTCGGCTTTCCTGCCGATCAGCGCGACTACGCCGTGGGCGTGCACATCCTGCGTGACCTGGGTGTCCGCTCCATGCGCCTACTCAGCAATAACCCGCGGAAGCTTTCTGGTGTGACCGGTGACGGGTTGTCCGTCAGCGAGCGTCTGCCAATCGAGATACCCGCCTCCGAATCGTCGCGTCGCTATCTCAAGACGAAGAAGGACAAGCTCGGCCACCAGCTCTCTGGCGTGTAAAAACGCCTCGGTCAGGCCCGCGCCCGCTGGCTCCACAGCCGCCCGACGTCTATGGCAAAGGACCAGCACAGCGCCGCCAGCGTGATCGCGGCCGCAGCCGTGCTGAACGGTGTGGGGATGATCGGTGCTGCCGCCACCGCCAACCCCACCATCTGAACGACCGCGACGGCCCTTCCCCGGTTGGTGGGGCTCAGTGGCTTCGCCATCCAGGGCAGCAGCCATCCAGACGCGGCGAAGAGGTAACGCATCAGGCCACAGACAAGTACCCACGGACCGGCTTTTCCAAACTGCCACACCACCAGCGACAGCACGAGCACGAGCAGCGCGTCCGTTTCCATGTCGAACCGTGCGCCGAAGGTGCTCGCCATCCCGCCCCGGCGCGCGAGCCAGCCGTCCACGCCGTCGAGGATCACGCAGAGGATCGCGACCGTGGTAACGGAGCCCGCGACGGTTCGGTTCGCCGACTCACCAATCACGCCTGCGATGAGAGCGACAAGGACCGCCCTTGCGGTCGTGAGCTGATTGGCGCTGCCGAGCCTTGGGAACGGATGATGACGTTCAATGCGGGTGACGACGATTGTCATCATGCTGCCGTACACGAGCGCTACCTTGAACGGGTACAGCGCGCTGAGCGGCAGCCCGACGCGCGCCATAACGGCGAGGACGAGCAGGGCGACGCCGCCAGCCGCGCTCGCGAGCAGAGCCCTGAGGCGAAGAGCACCGCGGGCCATCACACCGCAGCATTGTAACTGCCTCCGTACCGCCACAGAATGAGCGAGATGAGTGATCAAGCAAGAGCGTTCTGGGTCGCCGAGCCCGGACGCGGCGAAATCCGGCCGGAACCCCTCCCTCCATGCGCGAGCGGTGATGTGCGCGTGCGCGCGCTCTTCAGCGGCGTCAGTCGGGGAACCGAGTCCCTTGTGTTCAAGGGCCGCGTGCCGGACAGCGAGCGCGCCCGCATGCGGGCCCCGTTTCAGGGCGGCGAGTTTCCGGCACCGGTGAAATACGGATATTGCAGCGTTGGAGAGGTCGAGGAGGGTCCGAGCGCACTCGGAGGCCGAACGGTGTTTGTGCTGCATCCCCACCAGACGAGGTATGTGGTCCCCGCGAATGCGGTTCATCTGGTGCCCGATGCCGTGCCTGCCGGGCGCGCGATCCTGGCCGCGAACCTCGAGACCGCTCTCAACGGCGTCTGGGACGCCAACCCACAGGCGGGCGAGCGGATGACCGTCATCGGTGCGGGCGCGGTCGGGTGCCTGGTTGCATGGCTCGCCTCGCGTGTGCCCGGCAGTCGCGTGGAGCTGGTTGACATCAACCCTGGACGTCAGGCCATTGCTCATGCGCTCGGCGTCTCCTTTGCCGAGCCCTCGAAGGCCGCCCGAGATGTTGACCTGGTTGTACACGCGAGTGGATCCCCGGCGGGTCTGGAGCTCGCTCTGGAGGTGGCGGCGTTCGAGGCGACGATCGTGGAGATGAGCTGGTTCGGGGATCAGCGGGTCTCGTTACCGCTCGGTCAGGCGTTCCACGCGCGCAGGCTGACGCTGAAGTCATCGCAGGTCGGGCACGTCGCGGCGTCTCACCGGAACAGGTGGGACACCCGGCGCCGAATGGCGCTCGCACTTTCGCTGCTGGCCGATGCGCGGCTCGACGCGCTCATCACGGGCGAGAGCGACTTCGAAGAACTGCCGGGCGTGATGGCACGCCTTTCCGCGTCGGACGCCAGCACAACGGGCGAGACGCTTTGTCACCGCATTCGATATTCCCAGGAGCACCAGTGATGTACAGCGTCTCGGTACGTGACCACTTCATGATTGCGCACAGCTTCAAGGGCGAGGTCTTCGGCCCGGCGCGCAGGCTTCACGGCGCGACCTACGTGGTGGATGTCGAGTTTCGGCGGCCCGACCTCGATGCCGACGGCATCGTCGTGGACATCGGACGTGCGGGGGATGCGGTGCGTCGCGTGCTGGCCGACCTGAATTTCCGCAACCTCGACGAGGCGACCGAGTTTGCGGGGAAGAACACCACGACCGAATTCCTGGCTCGAGCGATTTTCGACGCGATGGTGGCCGCGATCGGACGAGGCGACATCGGACCCGGCGCCAGCGGGGTCGAGAGCCTTCGCGTCACGCTCCATGAATCGCATGTGGCGTGGGCCGCGTTCGAGGGTCCAGTCGCGGGACGGTAGGTAGACCATGCCGTCCGTCGTGTTTCTCGTGCCCGGGCCGATCGAGACGCCGACCGGAGGATATGTCTACGACCGGCGGATCATCGAGGGACTCCGCCACCTGGGCTGGGCCGTAGAACTTCGCCGACTCGACGACAGCTTTCCTCATCCGACGCCGGCGGCTCTTGATCACGCTGCCGGGGAACTCGCGCGTGTTCGGAACGGCGGCGTCGTACTCGTTGACGGGCTGGCGTACGGGGCGATGCCGGATCTTGCCGAGCAGGAATCGTCGCGGCTCCGGTTGGCGGCCCTGGTCCACTTGCCGCTGGCGGCCGACATCGGACTCGATCGCTACGAGAGCGCACGCGTCGCGGTGGACGAGCGTCGCTCTCTCGCTGCGGCGTCCCTGGTGATCGTCACCGGAACGGCGACGCTGCCGATGCTCGAGAAATACGCGCTGCCGGCGGGTCGAAAAGTGGTCGTGGAGCCGGGGACCGACCGGGTGCCGCTGGCTCGCGGCTCCGGCGGCGACGACGTCCACATGCTGTGCGTGGCGACCCTGCACCCCGGAAAGGGCCACGAGACGCTGTTCCGTGCTCTGGCGGCCCTACCGCATCGGCATTGGCACCTCACCTGTGCCGGCAGCGTCGTCCGTGACCCCGCGACCGCCGCGCGCCTTGAGACGCTGCTGCGCGACCTGCAACTCGACGCACATGTGACGATGGTTGGCGAGCTGGATTCCGCCTCGCTGGCCGAATGGTACGACCGCTCGGACGTCTTTGTGCTGGCAACGCTGCAGGAGACATATGGAATGGCCGTGGCCGAGGCGCTCGCCCGCGGGCTGCCGGTCGTCGCCACGACGACTGGGGCGTCGCCGTCTCTCGTTGGCGATGCTGCCGGCCTGCTCGTGCCTCCGGGGGACGTGGATGCCTTGAGCGGCGCTCTCGGGCGGGTCATCGACGACCGGGCGCTGCGCGCGCGCCTCTCCGCGGGAGCGCGGTGCGTCCGCGAGCGACTTCCTACCTGGGAGCAGGCGGCGGCCACGATGGCGGCGGCGCTAGAGCGTGTGACGACCTAGAGCGGTTCTCCGGTGCTCGGGTGCGTGGGTACGTGGGTTCCGGTTCACGGGTTCACGGGGTTCTTGGTTCTCGGGTCGTTCGCGGGTTCGTTGGGCGCTTGCTGAACCCGAAACACCCGCGCACTCAAATCCACGCACCGACGCACCCCGGACCGGAACACCGAAATCGTAGTACGCGGGCACCCGGCCACCCGAGGACTGATTTCCTAGATGACCCTGGTGATGGCCTCGGCGTCCGATGGATCCACGCTGGCCGACTGCGCGCGGAGATCGCAGTCGAACAATACGTCGCCGCCCATGCGGAACACGCGATAACGCGGCCGGCGACAGTCGCGCAGGTTGGCGTGGGGCGCCAGGCGGATCGCCGGGCGTCCGTCTCCTATGAGGAGCGGCGCGATCGTCATGTGCAAACGATCGAGCAGATTGGCCTCGAGAAACGCCGACACGGTCACACCGCCGCCTTCCACGAATATTCGTGTACAGCCGCGCGCGCGCAGGAGCTCGAGTACGTGACCGACGTCCTGCTCCGGTCTGGTGTCGTCGAACGCTACGATGGGAGCGGCGCCGACGTGCGTCTCGCCAGGTTCCACCAGCGAGCGGCCGCAGACGTAGAGCGTTGCGGCCTCGCCGTCGCTGAAGACCTTGAACGTGGAGCCGAGGCGGCGCGTCGGGTCGAAGACGACGCGCACGGCGTTGTCTCCGCTGACGTGGCGCGTGGTCAGCTGGGGATCGTCGGCGGCTACCGTTCCCGCTCCAACGATGACCGCGTCGCAGAGCGCGCGCAGCCGATGCAGGTGGACGATGTTGGCGGCGCCGGTGACGAATTGCGAGTCGCCGGTCAACGTCGCGATGAAGCCGTCGAGACTCTGGCCGAGGTGGCCGATCGTGATCGGGTGCGCGCGCGTTGCGCCGCAAATGGGGAGGTAGAGATCGAGCGTCGCGGTTCGGGGATCCCCCGCAGGCACTCGAAGCTCCCAGCCTGCGCCTGGTCGCCAGGCGAGCACCGCCTCAGGATCGTCATTCGCGCACGACTTCAGAGATCCGTCTGCGGTCCTGACGAAGAACTCCAGGCGTCCCCGCTGTTCGAGCTCTTCAGCGAGGGTCGCAGCCGACAGCAGGATGGGCCACGTCGGATCCGCTGATTCCATGCGCGTGCGTCGCGTCAGCGTACTACGGCTGCCGCGGGCGGTGCCGGAACCAGTATCACGATGGTCGGAAATCGAGCGGGCTGACTTCCACGCTTCGGGTTCGGGTATCCCTGCGACCCACCGAACGTCCAGTCCTTCACCGTGACGCCTGGCGGAAACGCCATCACGTCGTCGCGAAAGCGCCCGACCTCGAACATGTGCGTCGGCGGCTCGTCAAAGACGAGGTTGCCCTTCTCTTTGAGCTGCACGCGATAGTACGCGACCACCTCGGTGAAGTTTGCCGTCGTGCCGAACAGGTAGTAGCGCTGACCACGACCGGCGTCGTACGACGTCACGAACTGAGCCGTGGGATACAGCGGCAGGCCGAGCGTGGCCGCACTCGGCTCGCCAGGGACTGTCGCAGCCCTTGGCGGTGGAGCCTGGACGGTCTCAGGCACAGGCGCGGGAAGCGCGGCTGGTGGCGGAGCTACGGTTCGGGTTCCTGGCTGCGGAAATGGCCGGGGCGTCTGGCCCAGCGCCGGTACGGCGACGAGCAGGGCACACAGAACGGGCATCCATACTCGGTGCATGTGGACATTATAGAAGTCGTTCCGCCTCGCGCCAGTACGCGAGGAGGTCGTCGAGCATTTGCTCGAAAGAGATTGCCGGGGCCCATCCCGTGGCATCCCGGAGCCGCGAGGGGTTTCCCACCAGCACCGGAATGTCGTTCGGGCGGGCACGTGCGGGATCGAATTCGACGTGAACCGGGACGCGCGCGCGCGCGATCAATCCGTCAAGGAGCGACTGAATCGTGTGACCGGCGCCGGAGGCGACGTTATAGATGGTACCGGGCACTCCTCGTGCCATCAGCCCGGCATAGGCCCGGGCGACGTCGCGCACGTCGGTGAAATCGCGCCGTGCAACGAGGTCGCCGACCTTGATGACGGGCGCGGCGAGCCCCCGCTCGATCATCGCCACCTGTCGCGCCATGCTCGGAGCTGCGAAGGCAGGCGTCTGTCGCGGCCCGGTGTGGTTGAAGGAACGGGTCAGGATGACGTCGATGCCGTCCTCGGAGATACCCCTCAGGCCGAGCTGCTCCTGCGCGAGCTTGCTGAGCGCGTACGGGCTCGCCGGGGCACACGGGTGACTCTCGTCGATCGCGTCGGGCGAGGGAGCGTAGACGGCGGCGGATCCGGGAATGAGCAGCCGCGCGCGTGCCCCGAGTGCGCCGAGGGCTTCGAGCACGTGATGCGTGCCAAGCACATTGCTGCGGAACGACGTGGCCGTGTCATGCCACGACGACGCGACGTGGGGAGAGCCGGCGCAATGGTAGACCTGCGATGGTCGCAGCGCGGTGATCGCCTTGCGCACCGCCGCGCGATCGAGGAGGTCCACGTGCCGCCACTCCGCCAGCGACGCGAGGCCCGGCGGCGCGGCCGAGCGGTGCCAGGCGGTCACCGGTCCGCTACGCGATAAGAGCTCGACGAGGTGGCTTCCCGCAAACCCCGCGGCGCCGGTAACGAGAACCGTGTCGGTCACGCGTCTGGATTGGACCGGCTAGGTCCGGTTCTCGTACTGTGCCTGGTAGTAGGCCTTGAAGGCCGGGTCGCGTTCCTTGATGGGGCGCCACCACCACTCGTTGTCGCAGTACCAGGCGATGGTGTCGCGCAGCCCTTCGTCGAACGCTTCGCGCGGCGCCCACCCCAGACCACGAAGCTTCGTGGTGTCGAGGCAGTAGCGGCGATCGTGCCCGGGGCGATCGGGCACGGGCCGGATCAGTGACGCCGGCTTGCCCAGCTCCTGCAGAATACGGTGCGTCAGGTCCACGTTCGGGATCTCGTTCCCGCCGCCGATGTTGTAGACCTCGCCGTCCTTTCCCTGCGCGATGATCAGATCCACCGCCCGGCAGTGGTCGAGGACGTGGAGCCAGTCACGCACGTTGCGTCCGTCGCCGTAGAGGGGGACCGGGATGTCGTCAATTGCGTTGGTCACGAACAGCGGGACGACCTTCTCGGGAAACTGGTACGGCCCGTAGTTGTTCGACGCGCGCGTGATCACCACCGGCAAGTCGTAGGTGGCCCAGTAGCTGTAGGCGAGCCGGTCGGCTCCTGCCTTGCTCGCTGAGTACGGATTGCGAGGACGCAGCTCGTCGGTCTCTGTACTCGCACCGGTGGCTACCGAGCCGTAGACCTCGTCGGTCGAGATCTGGATGAACCGCCGGAGATGGGACGCTCGCCGCGCGGCCTCGAGCAGCACGAAGGTGCCTTCGACGTCGGTCCGGATGAAGTCACCGGCAGCCTGGATCGAGCGATCGACGTGAGTCTCAGCCGCGAAGTGCACGACGATCTCGGCACGTTCCACCAGGGGGCCGCTGACCGGCGCGTCGGCGATGTCGCCATGAACGAACGTGTGTCGCGGATCGTCCATCACGTCGTGCAGATTCTCGCGCCGGCCTGCATAGGTCAGCTTGTCGAGCGTGGTCACATGCCAGTCGGCATGCTCGCCCAGCGCATATCGGACAAAGTTGCTGCCGATGAAACCGGCACCTCCAGTTACCAGAACCTCAATCATCTTTTTCGTGTCCAGTCGAAAGCGCGAATGCTCACAAGCGCACGCTCGCGGGCAATCCCGATTGCGTGAAGTCGCGGATTGGTTGCAGTGGTCGGAGGCCTGGGACCGGTTCTGTTCACCATGTGATGCCTGTCCTGAGGATTGTCGCCCAACATACGGCTCTACGCACCCGGTTTCACCGCCTGCGTGTCACGGTCCATCGAGCCCGTGTACGCCCCTCTCGGATGTTCGACGTGGTCGGCTGACGAAACGCTGTCACGTCAGTTCACCGCGGCCCGAACGCGCCGAAGAAATTCGAAAATGTCCCCAGCCCTGCGAGCACGAACGACATGTTGAATCGACGGTCGGATGGCACCGGAAAACCGCTCGACTTGGGATAGTTGTATCGCTGGAATTCCACCTGGAACCCGCAGCACTGGGCGAAGTACGACAGGTGAACGCTCTGACTGACGATGTAGGCGCGTGCGATGTCCCAGCTCAGCGAGTAGTTGGCCGTCACGCGCCCGTCGCGAAGGCGAGCCGACGTGGAGCCCGAGAGGTAATTGTCCGGCTTGGTGCCGGTGGTCAGGTTCCGCCGGCTGTAGCTCAAGCCGACAGAGCCGCTTCTTCCACTGAGGTTTCCGCTGGTCGTCAGAATCTCGAGTCCGCCGCGTCCTGAGACGTCGTATTCGGCCCGGGTGCTCGAATCAAACCCCGTCGTCGGCGACACCCTGACCGTCATCGCCAACGGCGAGACGTCCGACAGCGGTTTTCCCCTGTACGCGCTCGCGTAGGCCGTGTCGTACTGGCTCGATTCAGGGTTGGAGTAATACGTCTGCTGGATCCCGACCGTGACGAATTCGCGCGTCTGGCCACGGACGCCCTCCACCGTTCGTCCCCGATAAAAGAGCCGGTTGTTGAGGCCGTAGGTGACGCGGGATGCCCCGCCGACGACGAAGTCCGAGATGTCGCTCAAAACCGGAGTGCGTTGGTAGTCGTCAATCGACGTCGTGTAATCAACGCTGAAGGCCGGCTCGATCACGTGCTTCAGCTTCTCGGCGAATCCCGCCTCCGGGACGTCCCAGATTCGAGTGAAGACCGGCCCGATGATGTCCGAGCGCAGTTCCATGTACTGGCGCGTCAGCCCCTCCGGGCCGAGGACGCCTTTCTCATCGAGACTCCGCGAATAGCTCGTGCTCCGGAATGACGCGCTGTTGTTGATCGTCAGAAAGCTCAGCCGGGACAACGGCGCGCGCAGCGTGGGCACGATGTCCAGGCGCCCCAAGCTGTTGTCCAGCGTGGCAACCCCGTCGGTCAGGTAGCGATAGGGCAAGTAGGCGTACTCGCTGGTCACCGATGCGTAGAGCGGCAGGTCGAAGAGTCGCTGGGGAGCGAGACTGGTCGTCACCCTGGGGGTGCCTCCGTACAGGACGGAGTTGTGCTCGTCGCTGAACGTCTCGTTCCGCTGGTAGAGGAGGCTCGTCGAGAATGGGCCCAGGGTGTTGTTGAGTCCCGCCTCCAGCACGCGGCTGCGGTTGGTCGCCTGGTACAGGTTCTGGTGATAGATCTGCTGCGTCACCAGATCGGAGAAGTACGACAGCCGTACGCGCCCGCGCGTACTGGGTCCCAGTGTTTGCGTTGCGACGCCGGTCAGTTCGAAACTCTTGCGTGCTGGCAACGACGTCGTCACGCCCGATTGCGTGTAGGTCGCCTCGTGCTGGTCGAACCGGTACAACTTGAACGAGCCTGACGAGCCTGGGGCCTCGACGTAGCGATATTCACCGCCGACACCCTGGCCCGACTTGGTGAACCAGTCATGCATGAACGTCGCATCCTGGCTGCGGTCGATGGCCCAGAAGAACGCGTTGCTGATCGCCTGTCCGCGAACCGTCGAGGTGCCATAGGTCGGCAACAGAAATCCTGTGGCACGGTCGCTTTTCTTGATTGGGTAGTACAGAAGCGGCAGGTAGAAGACCGGCACACCCTTGACTCGCAGGAGGGTGTTCCTGGCGACGGCGTACTCCTCGAGGTTCAAGACCACATTGCCGCTCGTCACTTCCCATCGCGGCGTCGGCTGAACACAGGTCGTGAACCCGCCGCGGGTGATGCGGTACTTCCTCTCCCCGAGTTTCTCGAGCTTCTCACCGTAAAAATACACGTCGGGGTCCTGCCCGCCGAACGCCGCGATGTTGGAGGACGTGGCCGTGCCGACCGACATCTCTCCGGAGGCCTGATCGAACGTCCCTGTATTGGTCTGCGTGTTGAAGTCCACCTTCTCGGCAGAGATCCGGCCTGAGGCGTTGGCGAACACGACGTTGCCGCTGGCGACGAGGCGGTTCTGATCGGTGTACAGATCGACGGTGTCCGCGAAGAACTTCACCCCGTCGCCCTCGATTTCAACCTGACCGGTCAATCGCAGGTGATTGGGCGAAACCTGCTCCAGCCTCCACTGCGTCGCTTTCTTGAACATCCCCAGCAGCGGCGCAGGCGCTGCGGCCGGCGGCGACGGCGTCACGGCGCCAGGCGCCTGGGGCCCGGCCGTCGTTCCCTGCGCACGGGCAGCGGCGGAGGGGAGCAGCAGCGACGCCAGGATAACCATCAACAAATACATGGAGATGCGAGGATTCAGAGCAGGATAGCACGCGGCTCGAACGCGCCGCGCACCTCGCCCGCCAGGAAGATGGACCCGGCCACACAGACGAGCGGCTCGTTCCGAAGCGCGGTCTCGACGGCGTGCACCGGGCTGGGGTCGATGCACACGGTTCTTTCGGGGTCGATCTCCAGAATCTGCCGAGCAAGAGCTTCCGCCGGCAGCGCGCGCGAGGTGTCTGCGGCCGTGGCGGTCACAGGGCCGGTCACGGGCAGCAGCATCCGCAGCATGCTTTCCACGTCCTTGTCGCGCATCACGCCGAACACCAGCGGCGGCCGTTCCGGATGCCAGCGCCGAAGATATGTCGCCAGCGCGTGAGCGCCGTCCGCATTGTGCGCCGCGTCCAGCAGCAACTGGCGACCGTCGCGTGTGGACAGCAACTCGAGTCGCGCGGGCCACACGGCCGATGCAAGGCCGCTCACGATCGCATCCTTCGGGATCGGAAGGCCCGCTGAGCGTGCCGCCTCGAGCAGCCGAACCGTGACGAGCGCATTGCCGATTTGATGGTCGCCGCGGAGGGCCAGCGTCACTGGACCGTAGCTGTCATCGGGCGTGTCGATGGTAACGATGGTGCGGCCTGCGTCAGCTTCGGAGGCGACTCTCGTGCCGGAGGATGCCGGTACGATCGTGGCCCCCCGCTCTCGCGCCACGCGCTCGATCACCGCGCCGGCCTCCCCGGGGACCGCGCCGGTTACCACGGTCATCCCCGCCTTGATGATGCCGGCCTTCTCGTACGCGATCGCCGCCAGCGTATCGCCGAGAAATTCCTGATGATCCAATCCGATCGAGGTAATGACCCCGGTTGCCGGCATGAGCACGTTGGTGGCGTCGAATCGCCCGCCGAGACCGACCTCGATGACGGCTACTTGAACGGACTCCCGGCGGAACAACTCGAAGGCGATGGCGGTCGCGGCCTCGAAGAACGTCGGCAGGGCGGCGAGCGTGCCCGTCTCACGAAGGTTGTAGGCGCAGTCGAGCACGTCGTCGGCAACCGCCTCGAGCACGGCATCGTCGACAGGACCATTTCCGACGACGAAGCGCTCGCGCAGGTTGCTCAAGTGAGGCGACGTATACCGGGCCGCACGAAGGCCTGCCTTCATGAGCGCGGCGTGCGCCATCGCCGTCACCGATCCTTTGCCGTTGGTGCCGGCTACGTGCAGTGCGGTGAACGCGCGCTCGGGGTGGCCGAGCGCGGCACACAGGTGGGAGATGTTGTCGAGGCCGAGCTTGACGCCGAAGGTTTCGAGCGCGAAAAGGCGGTCGATCAACTCAGCGCTGCGTCTCCGGCAGTACCTCGGCCGTCTCTACACCGGCCGCGGCGCCGGACAGGGCACCGGGAATGGACTCGGCCCGCATGAACCGCAGTGATCGCGCGATGGCGGCTTTCATGTCCCGGCGATCGACCACCATGTCGAGCATCCCGTGCTCGATGAGGAACTCACTCCTCTGGAATCCGTCGGGGAGCTTCTGTCGAATGGTCTGCTCGATGACGCGTGGCCCGGCGAATCCAATGAGGGCGCGCGGTTCCGCGAGGTTCAGATCGCCGAGCATGGCGAAACTGGCTGTGACGCCGCCGGTCGTCGGGTCGGTGAGGATTGAGATGTACGGCAGCTTCTCGCGGTCCAGGCGTGCCAGGGCCGCCGATACCTTGGCCATTTGCATGAGGGAGAGCGCCCCTTCCATCATCCGCGCTCCCCCCGAGCAGGAGACGATCAGCACCGGTTGCCGCCCTTCGATAGCCATCTCGATCGCCCGCGTGATCTTCTCGCCCATGACGACGCCCATGCTGCCGCCGATGAAGGCATACTCCATCGCTGCGACGACCACCGGGATGCCGTCGAGGCGTCCGGTGGCCACGATCATGGCGTCCTTCAAGCCTGTCGTGGCGATGGCGTTCTTCAGGCGCGCGGAGTACAGCTTGGTGTCGGCAAACCGGAGCGGGTCATTCGAGGTGAGGTTCGAGAAGTGCTCGGTCCATTCGCCGTCGAAGAGCGTCCGGAGCCGTTCGGCCGCGCTTAGACGGAAGTGATGCGCGCACTTGGGGCATACGCCGAGGTTCTTCTCGAGATCTTTGTTGTAGATGACCTGCGCACAGCCGGGACACTTGACCCACAGTCCCTCCGGCACACGGCTTGGATTGTCGACCGTGGAGGAGGCGATTGGCTTTCGTGCCTTCTTGAACCACGCCACAACTGGACATTACGTCAGGTCGTTGGACAAAGGTCAAGGCGCAGGGCGAAATCGGGCTGGCTGCTCCGGGTTCGAGGTTCGACGCGGGGATGTTCGTCAGGCGCGGGGAACGTAGTACCGGGTACCGCGATTCATCGAGCGAATCTGCCGGATGAGGTCGTCGAGGGCCTCGTCGCTCGCGTGCAGATCGAGCTGCGACGTTTCGACCACCAGCAGCGGCGTTGCCGAGTAGTGGAAGAAGAAGTGCTGGTAGGCTTCGTTGAGCTCTCTCAGGTAGTCGGCGCCCGGGTCGATCGCCTCGTGATCGGGATCGGCGGCTCGCTCGCGCAGGCGCCGCTCCAGCACATCGGTGGGCGCCTGCAGATAGACCACCAGATCGGGTACCGGGATGTCGGTGGCCAGCAGCTCGAACAGCCGCTGGTAGATGAACAGCTCGTTGTCGTCGAGGTTGAGGAACGCGAAGATCTTGTCGCGATCGAACAGGTAGTCGCAGACGACCGTCTGCGTGAACAGGTTACCCTGCCGAAGTGTCACGAGTTGCCGGTGACGGTTCAGCAGGAAGAATAATTGTGCCTGGAGCGCCGCGCCGGCGCGGCCGGTATAGAAATCGGCGAGAAAAGGATTCTCGGCGTCCTCCAGCACTGCGGTGGCATCGAGTCTGGCCGCGAGCCGCTGGGCGAGCGCAGTCTTGCCTGCGCCGATCGGCCCCTCGATCGCGATGTATTGAAACGGCATCGTTTGCGCGGTCCCGAGTGGCCCTGCGCGTGCATGCTATCATCCCGACTTCAATGCTCAATGCGCAATGCGCAATGGCCAAAGAGCAGCATCGAAGACAGTTCTTTCGTTGGGCATTCGGCACTAGTCGCTGGGCGTTGGGCGTTGCCCTCCTCTGCTCCGGCTGCGCAACGGCCCCTCCGACGCGGTCGCGGTTGCCCGACTCCCCGCCACCGCTGACGTGGCACGAGAAACTCACCTGGATTCTGCGCCTCGAGGATCAGCGGATCCTGCGCGATCCGAACCCGCCACCGCCGGCCGTGCTCGTGCCCGCCGGAAAGAACGTGCCGGCGATCATGGCGCCGGCACCGCCGTCCGATCTGGTGCGCCTGCTGGGAGACCCGGAGGCTCGCGTCCGCCGCCGCGCAGCGCTGGCCGTTGGCCGCGTCGGTCTCCCGGAAGGCGTCGAAGCCTTGGTGGCACGTCTCACTGATGACGAGCCCGAGGTACGGCAGATGGCGGCGTTCGCGCTTGGCCTCATCGCCGATCGGTCAGCCGGTCCCGCGCTGCTCATGGCCCTTGCCGATCCTGACCCCACCGTGCAGGGTCGCGCCGCCGAGGCTCTGGGACTCATCGGCGATCGCGCGAGTGCCGGCGCGGTCAGCACGATGGTCCAAGGACACGTCAAGGCCGGGGCGCTCGCGAAAATAGAACCCGAGGAGCTCCGCGACCCGTTGACGCCGCCTGCTGACGCCGCACGTCGCGGGCTTTATGCGCTGGTGCGGCTCGGGTCGTACGACGCCCTGGCGGCGGCAGCGCTGGATGCGTCCGGACAACCCGTCTCCCGATGGTGGCCCGTCGCGTACGCATTGCAGCGCATGGGCGACGCCCGCGCCGCGCCGGCGCTTGTGACGCTGCTCTCGACCCCAGGGCGGTTTACGGCGGCGTTCGCTGCCCGTGGGCTCGGAACGACAAAGGCGGCGGCGGGAGCCGAACCGCTTCGACAACTGGTGGAACAGCGTAAGGCGCCGCAGGCCGTTGTTGTCGAGGCGATCCGCGCCCTTGCATTGATTCAGGACGCCGCGGCGGCACCAGTGCTCGCCAAGATCATCACCGAGCAGACCGCGGATCCCTTGCTCCGCGTGGAGGCGCTCACCGCCGTTGGTGCGATCCGCGGCCCTGAATTGAGCGACCTCATGGTCGATCTCTTGTCCGATCAGGCACCCCCACTTCGTGCCGGCGCGCTCCGGGCGCTGGCGTTCATCGACCCCGACACGTTCCTGCTCGCGCTGTCGGGACTCGACACCGATCGCGACTGGACGGTGCGAGCGGCACTTGCGGGCGCGCTTGGGACGCTGCCTCCCGAACGCGGCGGCGCCCGTCTGGTGGCCATGCTGAAGGATCCCGAGCCGCGGGTGATTCCGGCTGTCTTGAACGCGCTGGTTGCGTCGAATTCCCCTGACGCCGAGCGCGCACTCGTCGAACGACTGACCTCTGGCGACATCACCATTCGATCGACCGCTGCCACCGGCCTTGCTGAGATCAAGTCGGTTGCCGCCGTTCCTGCGCTCGTCGGCGCCTACCGCGCGAGCATCGCCGACAACACGTACGTCGCCCGGACGGCTGCGTTGGTCGCATTGAGCCGCCTCGACGCTGCCACGGCGCGGCCCCTCCTCGAGGAAGCGTTGCGCGACCGCGAGTGGGCCGTTCGCGTGCGTGCCGCGGCGTTGTTGCGTGAGGCAGGCGTCACGACGGCCTCTGAGGCCCGTCCGTCCGTGGCAGGTCGTCCTGCCGACGCGCCTGAGTGGCAGCCGCTGCTCGAACCCCAGTATTCGCCGCACGCGTATATCGAGACGGACCGCGGGACCATCGAAATCGAGTTGGAGGTTCTCGATGCCCCGCAGACCGCCATGAATTTCATGACGCTCGCCCGCAAGCGATTCTTCGACGGCATGGCCATCCATCGCGTGGTGCCCGACTTCGTCGTGCAGGGTGGGGATCCGCGTGGTGATGGCGAAGGCGGACCGGGCTACACGATTCGCGACGAGCTCAACGAGCGGCCGTTCCTGCGTGGCACGGTCGGCATGGCGCTCGACTGGAAGGACACGGGCGGCAGTCAGTTCTTCATCACGCACTCACCGCAGCCGCATCTCGATGCGCGGTATTCCGTGTTCGGTCACGTCGTGAATGGCATGGATGTCGTCGATCGGACGGCGCAGGGGGACGTCATTCGCCGCGTGCGGATCTGGGACGGCGTGAGCATGACGCCATAGGAGGCGTTTCACTCCAGATTCCGCGTCCGTACAAGGAAAAAGGGGGCCAGAGGCGCCCCCTTCACGAAACGGATCGGAGAGACTAGCGCTTCTTCGCTGCCTTCTTCTTCGCCGCCTTCGCTGCTTTCTTTGCCATTGGATTCCCCCCCTTCACGGTTTGGATTGTGCGAGTGTTCTGCTGCACGACCCGGCGCACTCTGCCGCCTGGCACGTCGGCCCGGGTGTCAGCGGACCCGCTTCGTCGGCTTGCTCCGGATCGACAATCGATCGAGAGACAGCAGCAACACAAAAAAATTGGGGTGCTCCAACCGAGCACCCCGAAAAGGTCACGGAAGAACTACCGCTTCTTCGCGGCCTTCTTCTTCGCGCCCTTGGCAGCCTTCTTCGCCATTGGTTTTTTCTCCTTAGGTTGTGCGACTCAGCCTCCGACGGACCGTGTGGCCGTCACAACGGGTGGGCTGAGCCATCCACCCTCATACCAGATGTAGATTATGGGTGAGAAATTTATCCTGTCAAGCATAAAAGCTCGCGCGATGTCAAAAAAATGCGCGCGAGCCCACGCTCATCCTCGCCACACATGTCAAGTTTCGGATCGAGAGGCGCGCGACAACAGTGCGTCGCGCGATGCATGCGCGCGTCAACGCGGCGACGCCGTGCTCAGACGCGCAATCGCGCGTTGCGCTTCGTCGATCGTGCGTTGATCGGCGCCGAAGATCCCACGCGCGGTCCGATACAACTCGATCGCGCGCGTCGGCGCACCGCGCTGCTCGTGCAGGCGCGCGGCGTCCACGCACGCGGACGCATAGAAGACCGGTGGCGTCGTGCCGCGCGCGCGCACCAACGCTTCGAGAATCGCCAGCGCCGCCGCATCGCGCTTGCGGGCCTGCAGCAGACGCGCCTGGCGGAAGCGTGTGACCGGATCGTCAGGGCGCAGTTGCAGCGATTGCGCGAGCAGACGTTCGGAGTCGTCGAGCGCACCACGCTCCAGCGCCCGCCAGCCCTCGAGTGCAAGGCGATAGGCGGGATCGCCGAGGCGCTTGAGCGTCTGGTCCAGTCGCTGCTGCGCCTGGGCCGTGGCACCGAAAGGCGCCAGAGGCTTCGCCTGGATCACCGCCCGGAGCTGTTCCGCGGCGCGATCGGATTCGTACAACGCGTCGAGCTGGGTCGCCATGCCGAGGCGGGCCCGGGTCTCCGCCAGACCGGCTTCCGCGAATGCGCCGGCGCGCGCACCGGCGAGAAGCGCCTCCCATGATCGGAGGCTCGCCGTGGGATCGTGGAGGTATGTGTCCTGGATTTCAGCGATGACCTGGGGAAAGAACGGGTTGTGCGGGTACCGGTCGCGCAACCCGGCCACCAGCCCGATGGCGCGCATGGGCTGGTGTTCGTACCACAGGTAGATGAGGTGGAGCTGGTAGTCGGCTTCGCTGCGCAACAACTGACCGGACTCGCGTGCGCGAAGCATCTCCTGGAGTCCGGCCCGCCGGTCGCCGCCCGGAAGGAGAAGAAAGAACCGGAGGACCTTCGCCGCGACCGGGGCGACGTCCGCGTAGTAGTGATAGAGGCCAATCCCGAAGTACGCATCCGTCAGATTCGGATCGAGGAGCAGCGCCTGCTCGAGGGAGGCCTTGATTCGTTTGCCATCGCGTGCAGCCGCGAGAATCTGACCCCGCAGGACACGCCACTGCCCGCGCGCGCCGTACGCGCCGCCCAGATAGAACCACGCCTCCGCGCGCCGTGGTTCGTCGGCGGTCCATCGTTCCATGGCCGCGATCGACGCATCGACGCTGGACTGAAAGCGCTGGTCGCGCGACAGGTTCAGCGGGTCGAGCTGGATCTGCCACCAGAGCGAGACGACGTCGAGCAGCGCACAGACCGCCGGAGGAGCCGGCGGGCAGGTCCGCGCACGCAACTGCGGTACCTCCCCGAACTGTGCGTCGAGGATCGCATCGTAGACGCGAGCCACCTGCGGCCCGCCAGTCAGTCCGGTGCGTTCCTGGGCCACGGCGCCGGCGGTCTGGCCGAGAGAGGCCAGTAGAACCAGCGCGATGAATCGAACCACCCGCGACAGCGTCACGTGATGCTGGTGCGAAGCTGCTGTTTCTCGGCGTGGCGTTCCAGGGCGAGGGCGATGAGACGGTCGATCAGCGCCGGGTAGGGCAGGCCGGACGCTTCCCACATCTTCGGATACATGCTGATCGTGGTGAATCCGGGAATCGTGTTCACCTCGTTCAGGTAGATCGTGCCGGTCTCTCCGGCGAGAAGGAAGTCCACCCGCGACATCCCCGCGCCGTCGAGCGCGCGAAACGCGGCAATCGACAACCGCTGGATGTCCTTCACCTGCGCTTCCGAGAGAGGCGCCGGAATGAAGGCTTTGGACCCGTGGTCCAGGTATTTCGCCTCATAGTCGTAGAACTCGCGCGAGGGCACGATCTCTCCCGGCACCGACGCGTCCGGCACGTCATTGCCCAGTACGGCACACTCGATCTCGCGCGCCTGGGGCACCGCCGCCTCGATGATGATCTTGCGGTCGAACTGCAGCGCCAGGGTCATGGCGCTCGCGAAGTCCGCGTCGGAGGCCGCCTTCGAAATTCCCACGCTCGACCCGAGGTTGGCGGGTTTGACGAACACGGGATAACGCAGCTCGCCGGCGACGCGTGCGGTCACCTGTTGCGGGTCTCGCGCCCACTCCGGCCGGATCACCACGATGTGGGGCACGATGGGCAGGCCGGCCGCGGCGAACAGCGTCTTCATCACGGCCTTGTCCATGCCCACGGCTGATCCGAGGACGCCCGCTCCGACATACGGCACGTTCGCGAGCTCCAGCAGTCCCTGGACGGTACCGTCCTCGCCATAGGGGCCGTGCAAGACCGGAAAGACGACGTCGAGACGGAGTCCCGTGACGCTGACCGCATCGTCCATGGGGCCGCGACGCTCGAGCGTGAGGATCGTCTCGTCCGCAGGGTAGGCCATGAGGTGGGCCTCCCGTCTCGGGCGGATGGGGCGGGCTGCCTCGAGCCGCATCTGCTCGATGACGTCGGCGGCAGATATCGCGGTCGGAAGTTTGTCGGCTAGCGTCCAGCGGCCATCCTTCTCAATTCGGATCGCGATCGGCTCGTAGCGGGATCGATCGAGATGACGGATGATGGACGCGGCCGAGGCGACCGAGACCTCGTGTTCGCCCGATCGACCACCGTACACGACGCCAACGCGCAGCCTCTTCAAGGTAGTTTCTAATATTACCCGTGTCGCCCCCCGCCTTTCGCTTCACGATCACAGCCACCGACGGCGCCGCACGCCGCGGATCGTTCGAGACGCCCCACGGCGTCGTGCAGACGCCGGCGTTCATGCCGGTGGGAACCCAAGGCGCGGTGAAGGCCATTCGCCACGATGAACTGCAGGCGCTGGGCGCTGAGATCATCCTTGGCAACACCTATCACCTGTACCTGCGCCCGGGTGACGAGCTCATCGCCCGGCGCGGCGGGCTGCACCGCTTCATCGGGTGGGACCGGCCGATCCTGACCGACAGCGGGGGCTACCAGGTATTCAGTCTCGCCGAGAGGCGGACGATCACGGAGGACGGTGCTGAATTCCAATCGCACCTGGACGGCTCTCGCCACGTCCTCACGCCGGAGCGGACCGTAGAGATCCAGGCGCGCTTGGGCTCGGATATCGCCATGGTCTTCGACGAATGCCTCGCCTATCCGGCCGAGCGACAGGCAGCGGCGGATTCGATGCGACGGTCGGTGCGCTGGGCCGCACGGTGTCGATCGCGAATGCTGGCGCTGCGGGTTGGAGGAGCGGCCGACCCCGCACCAACCAACCCTGGCCAGGCGCAATTCGGGATTGTCCAAGGCGGAGTGTTCCCGGAGCTGCGGCAGGAAAGCGCCGAACGGACGATCGAGATTGGGTTCGAGGGTTACGCGATTGGCGGTCTGAGCGTCGGAGAGCCAGTGGACGTCATGCACGCCATCGTCGAGCACACGGCCCGGCGGCTGCCGACCGAACAGCCGCGCTATCTGATGGGCGCCGGAACGCCGGAGGATCTGGTCGAGTGCGTGGCGAGGGGAGTGGACATGTTCGACTGCGTGATACCGACGCGGCACGCGCGGAACGGACAGCTCTTCACGAGCGAGGGGCGGATCAATATCAGGAACGCGCGGTATGCCGAAGACGACCGGCCCCTCGATCCCCGGTGTGCCTGCTATACGTGCAAGCGTCACTCACGGGCCTATCTCAGGCATCTCCACATGGCCGGCGAAATGACCGCGGCCGCCCTTAACACGTTGCATAATCTGACCTTCTACCTTGACACCATGCAGGGGATCAGGGACGCTATAGCGTTTCGGACGTTCGATAGTTTCAGGCAGGGGTTCCTTCACTCGGCTTCCCGGCTGCCGCTCGAGTCATGACCTATTTTCCAGGCCTGATCGCCATGGCTGCGCCCGCCCAGGGTGCGCCGAATATCTGGGTGCAGCTGCTCCCATTCGTGCTGGTGCTCGGGATTTTCTATTTCGTCATCCTGCTGCCCATGAAGAAGAAGCAGCAGAAGGTGCAGACCTTCCTTTCCGGCCTCAAGGTTGACGACAAGATCGTCACGTCGGGCGGTATGTACGGCACCATTACGCGCCTGAGCGATCAGTCTGTGCAAATCCAGATTGCCGAGCGGGTTCGCGTCGAGATCTCGCGCAATGCCGTCGTCGGGTACCAGGGCCAGGAGCCGCTGACCCCGGAGAGCCAATGAACAAGAACCTTCGCTGGAAGCTGCTCACGAGCGTCGGCGTGCTCGTGCTTTTCTTTGCCCTCGGGGTGTATCCGATTCTCGCGTCTCGCTTCGGCCTCCCGGCTCCGGGATGGCTGATGGAGAAGCAGCTGAAGCTCGGGCTCGATCTGAAGGGCGGCGTGCACCTGGTGCTCCGTGTCGAACGCGATGACGCCCTCGCGATCGAAACCGACACCGAGTTGGAACGGCTCCGCGAGGCGCTGCGAACCGCCGGGGTGATGACCGGTCCCCTCACGCGGCTCAGCCCCTCCCAGTTCAAGGTGGATGGTGTGGCTCCGGCTCAGGATGCCGCGTTCCGGACCGCGGCGGCCGACGTGCAGACCAACTTCGAGCGCAGCTCCAGCGTCAACGGCACCTACACCTTTACGATGAAGCCGAACATCCAGACGGCCCTGCGCGACGAGGCGGTCGTTCAGGCCCGCCAGACGATCGAGCGGCGCGTCAACGAGCTCGGCGTCGCCGAGCCAAGCATTGCGCAGCAGGGACAGAACGGCGACCAGATCCTCGTGCAGCTTCCGGGCGTCAGCGACGTCGAGCGTGCGAAGGGCATCATCCAGTCAACCGGTCTCCTGGAGCTCAAGATCGTTCAGAACGGCCCGGTGGGCACCCGAGAGGAGCTGCTCGTCAACGGTCAGGTGCCGGATGGCATGGAGATCCTGCCGGGCGCGAGCGACACGCCCGGGCAGGCCGCGTCCACCGTCTTCTACCTCGTGCGGCGGGCCGCCGCGGTCTCGGGGCGTGACCTCCGGAACGCGAGGCCCTCTCTCGACGAGAACAATCAGCCGGCCGTCAGTTTCACGTTGAGTGCGGAGGGCGGGCGGAAGTTCGGGGCCGTCACGGAGACGAACATCGGCAAGCAGCTGGCGATCATTCTCGACGGCCGCGTCCAGTCGGCGCCGACGCTCCAGTCGCGCATCACGACGGACGGCCGCATCACCGGCAGCTTCACCCAGGAAGAAGTCGCAAACCTGTCGCTCGTCTTGCGCTCTGGCGCGCTGCCGGCGCGGTTGACCTATCTCGAGGAGCGGGTGATTGGCCCGAGCCTTGGCGCCGATTCGATCCGTTCCGGCGTGGTGGCTTCGGTCGTCGGGCTCGTCCTGATCATCGTGTTCATGCTCGTCTACTACCGGTTGTCAGGGGTCAACGCGGTGGTTGCGCTGATTTTCAACCTCATCATCCTGCTGGGACTGATGGCCTACATCGGCGCCGTCATGACGCTCCCCGGTATCGCGGGCTTCGTATTGACCATGGGGATTGGCGTTGATTCGAACGTCCTCATCTTCGAGCGAATCAAAGAGGAGCTCGAGGCGAACCGAGGCGTGCGGGCGGCGATCAACGCGGGCTTCGGCCGTGTGTTCCTGACGCTTCTCGACACCCACATCTCCGCGCTGATTGCGGCGGCGTTTCTCTTCCAGTTCGGCACCGGACCCATCAGGGGTTTCGCGGTGACGCTGTCTGTGGGTCTGCTGTCGAACCTCTTCACTTCGACCTTCGTCTCCAAGACGCTGTTCGAGTTCGAGCTTTCCCGTCGGCACCAGCAGGCGGCGACGCTGTCGATCTAGGGCCAGATTCATGCATATCTTCAACAATCCGAACTACAACTTCCTGCGGTGGAGGTGGCACGCCGTCGCTCTCTCGTGGGTGATCATCCTCGCGGGCCTCGGGGTGATCTACGCCAAAGGGTTGCCGCGCGGCATCGAGTTCGCCGGCGGCACGTCGGTCATCGCGCAGTTCGCTCAAACGCCGTCCGTTGAAGCGGTGCGCTCGGCGTTGAACGCGAACTATCCCGGCGGCGGACAGGACGCCGTCGTTCAGACCTACGGCGACCCGTCCCAGCGTCAGGTCATGGTCCGCGTTCCCCACGTGGGCGCCGAAGCAGGAGGCACGCTGAGCGCCACCGCGAAGGCAGTCGAGGACGCCTTGCGGAAGGGCAACCTCGGTACGTTCACGACGGTCGGCACCGAGATCGTGGGACCGGCTGTCGGGCAGGAACTGACGCGGAAGGGCATCTATGCGTTCCTGGCGTCGCTGATCGGCATCCTCGCGTATATCGCGTTCCGCTTCCAGTTTTCGTTCGCCATGGGCGCCGTGGTGGCGACGGTGCACGACATCCTCGTCACGTTCGCGTTCCTGGCGTTCTTTCAATACGACATCACGCTCAACGTCATCGCGGCGATCCTGACGGTGACCGGCTACTCGACCAACGACACGATCGTCATCTTCGACCGCGTGCGCGAGAACCTGCGCTCGAAGCGTCGCGAGGACCTGACCACCGTGATCAACGCGTCAATCAATCAGACGCTCGGGCGCACCGTGATCACCGCGGGGACGGTGCTGCTGTCCGCGATCTCGCTGTTCCTGTTCGGCGGCGAGGTCCTGCGCGGATTCGCTTTCACGATGATCGTGGGCGTCATCACCGGCACCTATTCCAGCGTGTTCGTGGCCGCGGCAATCGTGACGTTCTGGAGTCGCAAGAGCGCGCGGACGGTGGCGGATACGGTTCCAGTGCCCGCGACCGCGGCGACTCCTCGACGCGCGAAGTCAGCGCGCAAGGCGCGGGCCTCCTAGGACCCGCCCACTGCTCGTTTGACGTACCTCGTTGCCGCGATCCTCGGAGCCGTGCAGGGCCTGACCGAATTCCTGCCCGTCTCGTCCACGGCGCATCTGCTCATCGCTGAGCGCATGCTTGGGTTCCGTGATCCGGGCGGGGTATTCACCGTCATGATCCAGCTTGGTTCGATCCTGGCGGTGGTCTGGCTGTACCGCACCAAGATCTTGAAGGTCGTGAGTGGATTGCCGAGCGATCCTCAGGCGCGGCGGTTTGCGGCGATGATTCTGGTCGCCTTCGTGCCGGCGGTGATCGCGGGCGGGCTGCTCTCCCACTTCATCCGGGAGATCCTGTACGAGAGTCCCCGCGTTATAGCCGGCGCGTTCATCGCGGGTGGAGTGGTGATGCTGATCGTCGAGCGCCGGCGGCCCGTCCCCGACGTGCTCGACGCGGAGCGCACGCCGCTGTCCCGCGCGTTCGGCATCGGCGTCTGTCAGACGCTGGCGCTGGTCCCGGGAGTCTCACGCTCGGGCGCCACGATCGTCGGGGGCATGCTGATGCGCCTCGACCGTGCGGCGGCCGCGGAGTTCTCGTTCTTTCTGGCGATACCAACGCTCGGAGCCGCGTTCGCCAAGGATCTGTTCGAGGTGCGGGGACTGTTGACGACCGAGCGAAGCCTGGAAATCGCCATTGGACTCGCGACGGCATTTCTGGCGTCGCTGCTGGTCATCCGGCCGTTTCTTCGATTCGTCGGACGATCCGGCTTTGCGCCATTTGCGTGGTACAGGATTGCCCTCGGCCTGGCACTGCTGGCGGCGGTTGCCGTGGGCTGGTCCTGATGCAGTGGCTTCGTCGCAGGTTCATCGCCGGTTTCTTCGTCACGGTTCCACTGATCGTCAGTGTGGCCGCGTTGATCTGGATCTTCGGTATCATTGACGGTTTCACGGCACCTCTGGCGACGCAGGTGCTGGGGCGGACGATTCCGGGCCTCGGCATCCTGATGACGCTGTTGTTAGTGCTCCTCGCAGGCGTGACCGCGACCAACGTCATCGGCCGGCGGGTGCTGACGCGAACGGAGGCCTGGCTCACGCGGGTGCCGGTGTTCCGGACGATCTACACGCCGGTCAGGCAACTGGTGGCGGCGTTTTCGCCGGACAACGAGTACGGGTTCAAACGGGTCGTCATGGTGGAGGATCCCGAGCGCGGTCTGATCATGGGATTTCTCACCAAGGAATTCACACTCGAGCGTGGCCGGGGGGCCGAAGACCTGATCGCGGTCTACGTCCCGACGAACCATTTGTACCTCGGGGACATCGTGATGTGTCGGCGGGAGCGCGCGTTTTTTCCCGACGTCAGCGTCGAGGACGGCATACGGATCTTTCTGACCGGCGGCATGTCGCTGCCGGGACAAATTCAGGGGCGCAACGCCGAGATGCCCCTGTAGTGGCGTGAGGAGCACATGAGACTGATGATCAGGTCGTACAACCGAATCGGTGCCGCCGCGGCCCTGTTCCTGATGCTGCTGGCGTTGCTGGCGGCGCCCGGCGTGGCGTTCGCGCAGCAACCGGAACCGGCGGGCGCCCGGACCCAGGGTGGCGGAGAGGCCAACCTGGTACTGCCCGACCTGAGCCAGGTGGACGTGGGCGGCTATCAGAGCCGGTCGCTGCTGCTCGGCGGCATGGTCGTCGCGGCGCTCGGCCTGGGATTCGCGCTGGTCATCCTCAACCAGCTCAAGAACCTGCCGGTGCATCGCTCGATGCTCGAGATCTCCGAGCTCATTTACGAGACGTGCAAGACCTACCTCGTGACTCAGGGCAAGTTCCTGGCGATTCTCGAGATCTTCATCGCCGTCGTGATCGTCCTGTATTTCGGGCTGCTGTCAGGCCTGGCGCCATTGCGCGTCGGCATCATCCTGCTCTTCAGCGTCATCGGCATCCTGGGCAGCTACAGCGTGGCGTGGTTCGGCATCCGGGTGAACACGTACGCCAACTCGCGCACCGCGTTCGCGAGCCTGGAAGGCAAGCCGTTTCCGCTCTATGCGATTCCGCTGAAGGCGGGGATGAGCATCGGCATGCTGCTGATCAGCGTCGAGCTGTTCATCATGCTCTTCATCCTGCTGTTCATCCCGCGGGACTACGCGGGATCCTGCTTCATCGGGTTTGCCATCGGTGAATCACTCGGCGCCGCCGCCCTTCGAATCGCCGGCGGCATCTTCACGAAGATCGCGGACATCGGCGCCGATCTGATGAAGATCGTCTTCAACATCAAGGAAGACGACGCCCGGAATCCGGGCGTGATTGCCGACTGCACGGGCGACAACGCCGGCGACTCGGTCGGGCCGAGCGCGGACGGGTTCGAGACCTACGGCGTGACGGGCGTGGCGCTCATCACGTTCATCATGCTGGCGGTCCCACAGCCGGCCGTGCAGGTGAAGCTGCTGGTGTGGATCTTCGTGATGCGCGTGATGATGATCATCGCGAGCGGGTTCTCGTACCTGCTCAACGAGACGGTCGCCAAGGCCCGTTACGGCAACGCTCCGAAGATGAACTTCGAGGCGCCGCTCACCTCTCTCGTCTGGCTCACCTCGATCGTCTCGGTCGTGGTGACCTACATCGTGTCGCACCTGCTTATCGCCGACCTGGGTGACGGCACCCTCTGGTGGAAGCTGGCGACGATCATCACGGCGGGCACGCTTGCCGGCGCCATCATTCCGGAGCTCGTCAAGATCTTCACCTCGGTGGAATCGAGCCACGTGAAGGAGGTCGTGACGTCGTCCCGCGAAGGCGGACCGTCGCTGAACATTCTTTCCGGTCTGGTGGCCGGCAACTTCAGCGCCTACTGGCTGGGGCTCACGATCATGGCCCTGATGGCGGTCGGTTATCTGGTGGCGAGCTCGAGCGCGGCGATGTCCGACCCCCACTTCATGCTGGCGCCCGCGGTGTTCTCGTTCGGCCTCGTGGCATTCGGCTTTCTCGGCATGGGCCCGGTCACGATCGCCGTTGACTCGTACGGTCCCGTCACCGACAACGCGCAGTCGGTATTCGAGCTGTCGGTGATCGAGTCCATCCCCGGCATCCAGGCGGAGCTGAAGAAGGACTTCGGCTTCGACGTGCAGTTCGGCAGGGCCAAGGACCTGCTCGAGGAGAACGACGGCGCGGGCAACACCTTCAAGGCGACCGCCAAGCCCGTGCTCATCGGCACTGCGGTCGTCGGTGCGACGACGATGATCTTTTCTATCATCATGGAGCTGACCACCGGGCTGACCACGAACATCGACAAGCTGTCGTTGCTGCACGCGCCTTTCCTGCTCGGGCTCGTTACCGGCGGCGCACTGATCTACTGGTTCACGGGCGCGTCGATTCAGGCCGTGACCACGGGCGCGTACCGCGCGGTGCAGTTCATCAAGGCCAACATCAAGCTCGAGGGATCGGAAAAGGCGTCGGTGGCCGACAGCAAGAAGGTGGTGGAGATCTGCACGCAGTACGCGCAGAAGGGCATGCTCAACATCTTCCTCACGGTGTTCTTCTCGACGCTGGCGTTCGCGTTCGTCGAGCCGTTCTTCTTCATCGGCTATCTCATCTCCATCGCGCTCTTCGGTCTCTACCAGGCCGTGTTCATGGCGAACGCGGGCGGCGCGTGGGACAACGCGAAGAAGATCGTCGAGACCGAGCTCAAGATGAAGAACACGCCGCTCCACGCCGCGACGGTGGTGGGCGACACGGTCGGCGATCCCTTCAAGGACACCTCGTCGGTAGCCTTGAATCCCGTCATCAAGTTCACGACGCTCTTCGGTCTGCTGGCGGTGTCGCTGGCGGTTCGGTTGACCGAGGACGCCGGTGCGGGAGTCAGTCTCGCGTTGGCCGGCCTCTTCTTTGTGATTTCGATGGTCTTCGTGTGGCGCTCGTTCTACGGAATGCGGATCGAAACCGGAGCGCATTAGGAGACAAACGTCGGGGAAGTCCGCCTGCGGGCGGACTTCCCCGGTGGCACAGCGGTCAGCGCATCCGGATCCGCAGTTTTGTTCTTGCGGTCGGTTGAAACCGCAGTAGAATGCCCGGTCCCTGCCGACAACCGCGAGGAACACTGGAGTGCGATCGGTGTCTAATTTCGCAAGTGGGCACAACCGTCCAGTGCGCGCTCGAATCGGTGACGGCGGTCGATTGACACTATTTTTAGGGCCCAGATATAATCGGCCGCCTTGCGTGGCGGCAGGGGAACGTCTGTAGGAGGCGAGGACCGGTGCAAGCAGAAAAGATGTTTGGGGACGTCGTCGATCCCTCAATCAAAGTGGGGACGCAGAAGTGGTACACGATCCCCCTTTCAATTGCCGTGCATACCATCGTGGTGCTGGCCCTCGTGATCATTCCACTGATGGCGGCGGACATTCTGCCCGTGCCGCCATCGATGATGGTGTTCGCGGCGGCACCGCCACCGCCGCCACCGCCACCGCCGCCGCCACCGCCACCGCAGGAAGCGCCGAAGCCCCAGGTTGACGTGAACCCAGCGGCCGCGCCGATTGAAGCGCCGAAGGAAATCAAGGCGGAGATCGTCCAGGACTTCGACCGCGCCTCGACTGGCGTTGTTGGTGGCATCATCGGCAGCGCGCTCCCCGAGGCCCCACCGCCTCCACCACCGCCACCACCACCCCCGCCGCCGGCCGCGCCGGTGCGTGTCGGTGGGAACATCAAGGCGCCCGTCAAGACGGTGGACAAGCGACCGGTGTACCCACCGATTGCGCAGTCAGCTCGTGTCCAGGGCGTGGTCATCATCGAGGCCACGATCGGGCCCTCGGGTAAGGTGCAGGATGCCCGGGTACTTCGTTCCATTCCGCTGCTCGACAACGCCGCGCTCGACGCGGTGCGGCAGTGGGAGTTCTCGCCCACGCTACTCAATGGCGTGCCGGTACCGGTCATCATGACGGTCACGGTGCAGTTCACGCTGAGTTAGAACACGATTCACCAGTCAGCCACAGTTCGTCAATCAGGTCAGATGCGGAGGATGCGGTAATGGAAGTTCGGAAGATGCGTAAGCTCAAGCAGATCACCGGTGCGGGCATCGGCATGATGGCGTTCGTGTTGCTGGCGAGCACCCCCGCCTATGCGCAGCAGAGCGGCGGCCTCAATCTCGTTGGAATGTTCCAACAGATGGGACCCACCGCCATTGGCGTAGCCGTGGTGCTCTTCATCATGTCGTTCTCGTCGGTCGGCGTGGCCATCGAGCGCTTCTACACCTTCAGCCAGGCTCGGAAGCAGTCCAGGCTGTTCGCGCCACAGGTGGCGAAGCACCTCAAGGACGGCCGCCTGAAGGAGGCCATCGCGCTGTCGCAGTCGAAGGACTTCCGTTACAGCCACCTCGCCAAGGTCGTGCTCGCGGGCTTGCAGGAGTATCAGTTCCAGCAGGAGAGCGGCGGCGGCGCGCTCAACCGTGACGACGTGCTCGACACCGTGCGCCGTTCGATTCAGCGCGCCACGGCGCTCACGGCCTCCGACCTCAAGAAGGGCATCAATGCCCTGGCGACCATCGGTTCGACGGCGCCGTTCGTGGGGCTGCTCGGCACGGTCGTCGGCGTCATCAACGCGTTCACCGGTATCGCGACGACGGCATCGGCCGGTATCGGCGCCGTGTCGGCCGGTATCGCCGAAGCGCTCGTCGAGACGGCACTCGGGCTGTTCGTGGCCATCCCGGCGGTCTGGTTCTACAACTACCTGACCGCCCGCCTGGAGTACTTCAATGTGGAGATGGACAACTCCACATCCGAGCTCGTCGACTACTTCATCAAGAAGACCGCGTAGGCACGTAGCACGGTCCGACACAAGGCCAGGTCCAGCGTGGACCTGGCGACGTGGACCGGTGATCTGGGGTCCGGCTCGCTGCGCGCGACCTTGAAGGAACGGGAGTTTTTACTATGGCAATGAACCTGGGCGGCAGCACGGGTGTCAAATCCGACATCAACGTGACACCGCTCGTCGATGTCATGCTGGTGCTGCTCATCATCATGATGATTGTGGCGCCCCTCGTACAGAAGGGCGTTGACGTGAGGATGCCGATTGCGTCGAACACGACCGACCATCCGGAAACCTCCGACCAGGTCGTGCTTGCCGTCACGAAGGACGGCCGCATCTGGATCAACGGCGGTCCGATCGGTGACAGCGAAGTGAAGGAGCGGCTCGACTCCGCCTTCGAAGGGAAGAAGGAGAAGATCGTGCTCATCAAGGCCGACAGCGACGCCGAGTACGGCCGGGTGATGAAGGTGATGGACGATCTGCGCGCGGCGAAGATCGAGGATATCGGCCTGATCACCGAGCGGAAAGCATCGCCCGGACTGCTGGGGGGTGAGTAGCCATGGCCCATCAGCATTTTGGCGCCGAGAAGGTCTTCAAGGGGAGCGTCCCCAAGCCGTCGTGCGACATGAACGTCACGCCGATGATCGACGTGCTGCTCGTGCTGCTCGTCATCTTCATGGCGGCCCTGATCGTGTCCGTGAGAGGAATCGACATCAACCTCCCGGCGGACACCCAGAACAAGAGCCAGAACTCCGCGCCTGACCCGAACCAGATCGTGCTGAACTACTCGGCCGACAAGAAGATCACCATCAACAACTCCGACGTGACCATCGGGCAGCTGGAACAGCGGCTGCGGGGCATCTTCGAGGAGCGCCAGAGCAAGACGATGTTCATCATCGGCGATGGCACCCTCCGATACGGTGAGATCATGGCCGTCATCGACGCCGCCAAGGGCGCAGGCGTCGAGAAGGTCGGCATCGTCACCGAGGGGATGCGGCGCGCCGGCTCGTCAGGCGACTAAGGACTCGAATCACGCATCGTGCGTGGCATCGTGGGGTGGCACTCCCGCTCCACGACGGACCGACACAAGGCCGTCTCCCCGCCAGGGAGGCGGCCTTTTTCTTTTGAAGGCCGCGCCCCCATCCATCCCGCAAGTCTGACCACGGCCTTCCTTTTACACACCGTCCGGTGTCGAACCCTCGGCGCAGCATGCGCTGAAGGCCGTCTTGAGGATCGGGTTCCAAGCGCCTTGGGCGTGCTTCAGCCGGACATGTCTTTCTCGAGGTCCTCCTCCGGCACGCGCCGATGGGCCTCACCGGTCGATGGCAGACGTCCGGTGGAAGTCCGCAGGGGTGCGACTGGACCGGGCCTACCGGGCCTCGCGATGTCACCTGACGCCACGTCAACCGTCGAATGTCCGGGTCATACCCGCGGTGAGCAAGCGGACTGGCATTTCTGATGGGGTGCGTGCGGCGGTGCAGGCATCTCGAAGCTCAGCGACGCAGAGTTGAACGCGGTTCGCCTGCGCGACGTCCGGAGACTGACGTTCATCAGCGTCTACGACGCGGGCCTGCCTTCTGATGGTGCCGGAGATCGCGCTGACCCCGTCGGCGGCGGCTCGGAGACTGACTGCGGGCGGTAACGCTGGCGGGGGCGACGCGTGCCGGGCGTCCGCCGCTCGGGACCCCGACCGGCACAGCGAGCTAGACAGTCAGGGCATCGAATCGACCAACCGCTCTCAGGCGGGGCAAGGATGAGTCGCTTCCATTGTTGAGCGGCACGACCACCCCGCGTGCTGCGATCACCGAGGCCGGTCGGGTTCGCAGCGCTGCGGTGCGCACGCCAGTTGTTCTGGCACAAGGGCACGAAAAAGGGCCGGTGCCAGAAGAAGGCACCGGCCCTGAGGAAGCGTCGGCCGGGGGAGCCCGAACCGACGGCGGACGGAGGACCCTTAGTTGAACGAGTACCTGAAGCTGAGCATGAACTGGTAGACGTCGCTACCCAGCGCTGCCGTGCTCGTGAGATTGGTGTTCGCGTTCGACGTGAACGACTTTGTCACCAGCTGGCCTCCGACGACCGCCATCCGGTAGGTGGCGCGTCCTTGCGCGTCAACCGAGGGCGTCGTGAGGAGCTGAGCGCCGAACGACTGTGTCACCGGAACGTTGAGGCGCTGGCTCACGCCCCAGTTGTGATTCAGCAGGTTCCCGAAGTTCGTGATGTCGATCCGGAACTGGCCCCCGTTACGCTTCCCGCCGATGTTGTGAAAGACGTCCTGGACGATGCTCAGGTCCATCCTCTTGACCATCGGATACCACAGGCCGCCGCGCTCGGCATACTGGCCGCGATGCTTGCTCAGGTAGGGGTCCTGTTTGATATAGGTCTCGAACGCCTGCGCCTGTTGTTCCGCGGTGAAGGTCGTTGCACCCTGCGTGAACGCCTGGAAATTCATCTCCGACATGTCCTTCGGGATGTAGATCAGGTCGCTGTTGGAGCCGCCGTCGCCGTTCATGTCACCCGAGAACACGTAGCTTGCGTTGCTGCCCACGCCGCCGCCCGCGCTGTTGATCGCAGGCTTCGCCTCCCAGAATGCCGAGATCGTCGTGGCCCCGAAGCCGAAGTACGAGCGGCTGTACGTCGATTGCACGAAGACGCGGTGTCCCTGCGCCATCGCGGATCGTCCGAGTCCCGGGTTGTTGGGGTCGGAGGAAATCTGGTTCAGCGTGAACGACGAGGACGCTGTCGAGCCGGGGTCGATCGTGTTCTTCGCGTCTCCGTAGCTGTATGCGCCTTTGACGCTGAGGCCGTGGAAGATCGGCGTTGACAGCAGCCCGGAGGCCACCCACGAGTAACCCTCGCTCTCGTTCTTCATGACGATGGCGGAGGTGACCTGATTACCGGCCGCGTTGTTGATCCTGTTGATGCACGGTCCAGGGGTGGTGCACGAGGAGCCCACCCATCGTGGCCTGGCGTCCACTCCCACGAAGGCCGACTGCGCCGCGGGCAGGTTGGCGTTGATGTAGTAGATGCCGTTGACGTCCTTGTTGTAGATGAACTCAGCGGTCGCTGTCATGCCTCCAGGAAGGCGCCGATCGACCGCGATGTCGTTTCTCCACGCCTGTGGAAACTTGAAGTGGTTGTCGGTCACGTCAAGCTCGTAGCTTGCCGCCGGCGCACCTGTCACGTTCTGCGGCTTGTACTTGTCGATGTCCGTGGTGAATGGGCGTGATGTCGGGAAATCCTCCACGAGCGAGCCCTGCAGGACGCCCGTGTTGCCGAGCTGGTTTGAAATCCAGACGAACAGCGGCGGGCCGCTGAAGATGCCCGTTCCGCCGCGCACTTGCGTCTGCTGATCGCCAGCCACATCCCAGTTGAAGCCGACGCGCGGCGACCACAGAATCTTCGCATCCGGCAGGTGTCCGCTCGAGTACTGAACCGCCGCGCCTTTCTCGTCGCGGAAGGTCAACGCGTCGGCGTTCGGATTGGGATAGCCGGTGTTGCCGAACCTGGAGGTGTCGAACCGGATGCCCCCGGTGATCGTGACATTCTTCACAGGCCGCCATTCGTCCTGGAACCATCCGCCGCCCGACGTCACCTTCAGTACCTGAAGTGGCTTGTCCAGTCCGGGAATGTTCATCCAGCGCACCTGGTACCGACGCGGAATGATTGGGGAAGACGTCCGGCTCGGGTTCGCCAGAAAGCCGTTGGCGTCTGCGTAAAAATCGGCCAGCGAGCTGTAGACGTACGCGCCCTGTTTGCAGCAGTTGAAGAACGAGTTGTCGGACTCGTATTTCTGCCACGTGCCACCAAAGGTCAGCGAGTGCTTGTTGCCGAACTTTGTGATGCTGTCCGTCGCCTGGTACGTGTGGTAGAGCAACTCGTTGTTCGGCGTGAACGGCTCAGTCCCGAACGTGGCGTAGGTCGTGCCGTCGGGGCCCAGGATGTCGGTGAACGGGAACAGCTTCCCCGGGTCCAGCCGGTTTTCGTTGTTGGTGGTGTACCCGACGATGACGTTCTGGGACATGCTCCCGCCGAGCACCGAGTTCCACTCGCCCACGCCGGACTTGATGTTCTCGAGCTGGCTGTAGTTGGTGGACTGGAACGGGATGAAGCCGGACGTGCTGATGGTCCGGCCGAAACCGGCGGACGACGATCCTGAGAGCAGCTTGAAGGAACTGGACGCGAGCTGGTTGTACCGGAAGCTCACCTTGTTGCCGTTGTTCACGTTGTAGTCGCCGCGGATGAGATAACGCTTCACGGGGATATCCGACGTGTAGTCCTGGTACGGGCCGGTGTCGTACCCGAAGTTCTGCTTCAGGTAGGAGCTGAGAGTATTCAGATCCGAGGCGAGAACCCTGGTCACGCTTCCGCCCACCGGCTGGCCGCCTGTATTCGCCACGAAGGTATGAAGGGGTGTCGTGTTCTTCTCGTTCTCGTAGTTGCCAAACACGAACAGCTTGTTCTTGACGATTGGCCCGCCGGCCCAGAAGCCCGCGTTGTGGAATGTCAGGGATGGCGTCGTGACGGAGAAATCACCCGCCTTGCTTCCGATGAAGTCCTGGTTGCGGTACCGGTAGTAGAACGATCCGGTCAACTGGTTGGTTCCGCTTCGTGTGACCGTGTTGACGGCGGCCCCGACGAAGTTACCCTGACGGACGTCGAACGGCGCGATGCTCACCTGGACCTGTTCGATCGATTCGAGCGAGATTGGCGCGACGTTGGTGCGCCCTCCCGGCTGGCCATCGCCAAGGCCGAAGGAATTGTTGAAGTACGACCCGTCGATCGTCATGTTGTTCTCGCGGTTGTCGCCGCCGGCGTACGAACTGCCGCTCGCCTGAGGCGTCAGCCGGGTCAAATCGATGATGTTTCCCCTGACCGTGGGCAGCGTCGCGATGTCCACGCGCTTCACGGCGGTGGCGGCCCCTGTCCGGCTGGAGCTGAATACGGCATCCGATGTGGGGGCGGTGACGGTCACCTGCTCCTGCACCGAGATCGGGCGCACGGTGAGCGCGATGTCAGAGGCCACGCCCAGATTGACCGTGACGTTCTCCTGAGTCTCTGGAGCGAACGCAGCGCCTCCACCCGAACCGGTATAGGTAACCGTGACGGAGTAAGGGCCGCCCACGCGCATACCAACGATTGAGAATCGTCCGTCGGCGCGGGTCGTGGATTCGTACGTGGAGCCCGAGGGCAGGTGGATGGCGATCACGCTCGCGCCTTGGACCGGCTGCCCCTGGGCGGTCGTCACGATTCCAGTGACGGCACCGGTGGTGACGCCCTGGGCGGCGCTCGTGCCTGGCAGGGCCAGTACACAGAGCGCGAGGAGAACGAGCGCTCGATAGCCGAGCCACGCGCTGACATCAACGAAACGTGCGGGGTGTGTCACTGCGAGTTCCTCAGGTTGGAGTTGATGGAGTGCAATGCGAGTGCGTCCTACCAGGATTGACGCTATCAGCCGTGTGTTACGGGCGGGTTACGAACCGCGGTGCGTGTGAGCGATTTCGGAGGAAAAACACGACACAAATGGATGAGACGCGCGTGGCACGACAAAAAAGGAAGGCCGCCTGGTGGGGCGGCCTTCCTCGGTGCGTGGTGGGAGCTTGGGAGCCCTGTGGAGGCGTCTAGCTCGCGCCGGTCTTGCTGATGCCCGCCGCCTTCAGCTTGCGCAGTTCGTCCGCGCGGTTGCGAATCTGATCGGCCTCTTTCAGCAGCGCCTGCTGCCGGGCCGGATTCTTGTCCAGGTTCGCCTCCAGCCGCAGCAGGAGGTTCTTGTAGACGAGCGCTTCCGTATAGTCCTTGTTCAGCGCGAGCGCCTTGTCCACGGCATCGATGCCTGACTGGATGTACTTGATCTTGTCCGGCACCGGCGCGCGCAGGTCGCGGTAGGCCTTGTCCCAGTAGTAGGTGGCGACCGTGTAGAACGCTTCGGGGTTGGTCGGGTCCTGCGCGGCGCGCGCCTCGACAGCCTCGATGGTCTTCGGGAAGTCACCCTGGGCGGCGTAGAACCCGGCGAGCTGCATGTAGACCGCGGGATCCTTCGGCTTGTTCTGGCGCGCCGTCAGCAGCGCCGCTTCCGCCTTCTCGACCTCGCCGCTGTCCTGATAAATCCTCGACAGCTGGAAGTAGTTCGCTGGCTCGTTGGGATCCATCTGTATCATCTTCTGGATGATCGGCTCGGCCTTGCCGGGATCGTTCAGCTTGTCGGGACCGTACGCCGCGACCAGATACTGGAGCGCGAGGTTCTTCATCTTCGGGTCCGTCTGGAGCTCGGCCGCCTTCGTGTAGTTGTCAATCGCCTTGTTCAGGTTGGCGTCGTTGGCCGGGTCGCCGTGCTTGCCAGGCAAATACATGTTGTCGTAGCAGTTGCCGAGAAAGAAATATGAGGAGTAGCCACTGACGCTCGGATCCGCGGCGATGACTTCTTCGTACTTGGCCGCCGCCTTCGCCCATTCTTGGCCCTGGTACAGCGTGTGGGCGTCCCTGATGGCCATCCGACCCTGCAGCTCCTTGACCTTACCGCAGCCGACCAGGGTCACGCTGAGCCCGGCGACGAGCGCGGCCGTCAGCGTCTGTGACAAAACCTTCCGCATCCCAATCCCCCTTACATCAACCTGTCGAAAATCGTGGCGTCGCCGCCTGGCCTCGCGTCGCGGCATGGACGAAAGCTCCCCACCGCCTGGCGGCGAGGTGCCGTTCCCATTCGTGTACGCAGCGCGCCAGTATAGTGATCCGATTTTGGGTGAGTCAAGCGTCCGGGAGCGCGCCTTGACCCCCCTCAAACCCACTCCTATCATGGGGATGGCGCCTGTATCACCCCGCGGCTCGAATATTTAGACACCGCCAGCCATGATCCGGTTCGAAACCCTCCTCGAGAAAGTGCGGACCTATAGTCCGGAGGCAGACTTCGAGCTTCTCAGGCGTGCCTATGTCTTTTCCGCGCTCGCGCACAAGGGGCAGGTGCGCCATTCGGGCGAGCCCTACCTCGTCCATCCGCTGGAAGTAGCGGATCTCCTCGCCGACATGCGGTTGGACGTCGTCGCAGTGGCCGCCGGCCTGCTGCACGACGTCGTCGAGGACACGCTCACGACACCCGAGCGCATCGCCGAGTTGTTCGGGCCCGAGATCGCCCACGTGGTCGAAGGGGTGACCAAGATCGGCGCGATTCCGTTCTCGTCGAGCGAGGAGCGCCAGGCGGAGAACTTTCGCAAGATGCTTCTCGCGATGGTGGATGACATCCGCGTCATCCTCGTGAAGCTGGCCGATCGCCTTCACAACATGCGGACGCTGCATCATCTGCCCGAAGAGCGCCGCGTCACGATTGCGCAGGAGACGCTCGACATCTACGCCCCGATTGCCAACCGGCTCGGAATGAGCAAGGTCAAGAACGAGCTCGAGGACTTGTCGTTCCGGTACCTCGAGCCGAAGGTGTACGAAGAGCTGCGGGCGAAGGTCGAAGCGCGGCGGCGGAACGCCGAGAGCGTCATTGGAGAGCTCACGAAGAACATCCGCGTCAAGCTCGAGGAGGCGCAGATTCCGGTCATTCAGGTCGATGGTCGAATCAAGCGTCTCTACAGCATCTATCTCAAGCTGAAGCGCCAGAAGATCGATCTCGAGCGGGTCTACGACTTCGTGGCCATCCGCGTGATCACCGACTCAGTCAAGGACAGCTACGCGGCCCTCGGCATCATCCACCAGACATGGTCACCGGTGCCTGGACGGATCAAGGATTTCATCGCGATGCCGCGGCCCAACGGGTATCAGTCGCTGCACACCTCGGTCATCAGCGAACACGGGTTTCCGTTCGAAGTGCAGATCCGCACCGAGGAAATGCACCGCCGGGCCGAGGAGGGCATCGCGGCGCACTGGAAATACAAGGAAGGGCGCATCGGGGACAATCGCGACGAGCGGTATTTCCAGTGGATGCGCCAGCTCCTGGAGGTGCAGCAGGAGGTACGCGATCCCCAGGAATTCCTCCAGAACCTGAAGATCGACCTGTACCCGGAGGAGGTCTATATCTTTACCCCCAAGGGGGAGGTCCGGTCGCTGCCGAGGGGCGCCACGGCCGTGGACTTTGCTTACAGCATCCACACCGACCTTGGAAACCAGTGCGTCGGTGCGCGCGTGAACGGCCGCATGGTTCCGCTACGCACCCGACTGCAGAACGGCGACATCGTCGAGGTGGTGCGGCAGGCGGCCCACAAGCCGAGTCGCGACTGGCTGGCCTTCGTCGTCACCTCTCGCGCGCGCCACAAGATCAAGCATGTGCTGCAGAGCGAGGAGCGCTCGCGCAGCGTGGACCTGGGACGCCGCCTGTTCGACAAGGAAGCGCGCCGATTCGATCTCAATCCGAAGACGTTGCTCGAGAGCGAGCAGCTGAAGACATTCGCTTCTCAATACGGCGCCAAGACGACCGACGAGCTGCTCGCGCACATCGGCTACGGCAAAATTCAGGCGCGAACGGTGCTCCAGAAGTCCGTGCCCGCCGGGCATCTCAAGGAGCGGCCACCCGATTCCGGAGTGGTCTCGGTCGTCAAGCGGGTGTTCAGGCGGCCCGGCGGGGATGCCGCGGACAAGATCAAGGTTCATGGGACCGACGATGTGCTCGTCGTCCGTGCCAAGTGCTGCAGTCCGATTCGAGGGGAGAAGATCGTCGGGTACATCACGCGTGGCAAAGGCGTGTCGGTGCACTCCGCGGTCTGCTCGAACGTCGTGAACCTAATGTTCGACCCCGAGCGTCGCATCGACGTCGAATGGGACGGCGCCACCGGCGATCAGGCACCGTACACCGTGCGGCTGACCATGCAGGTCGAGGATCGCAAGGGGATGCTCGCCGAGATCAGCGCGAAGGTGTCCGACATCAACACCAACATCACCAACATGGAGGCGAGAACTGGTGACGATAGCCAGGCCCGAATCGACATGACGGTGGAGATCAAGGACATGACGCACCTGCAGAAGGTGATCAAATCCATCAAGGCGGTGCAGGGGGTGATTGGAGTGGAACGAACGGCCCGAACGTAGGCCGTCCAACGAAGAGCCTGAGCTATTCCAGAACCGCTATCGCGTCTATTTCGACACGCACATCCCTGGGGAGCCTCGCCACCTGCACTGTGGCGCGCGCCGGCGGAGGGTCCGTCACGTACTCGCCGTAGACGGCATTCATCGCGGCAAATTCCTCCATGTCAGCAAGGAACACCGTCGTACGAACGACCTGCGCGAAGCTGGCGCCCGCGGCCGCCAGCAACGCGGAGACGTTCCGCATGACCTGATGGGTCTGCGCACTGATGTCGCCCGCGACGACCTGGCTGGTGGCTGGGTCTATTCCGATCTGGCCGGACAGGAACAGCAGGTTGCCGGCGCGGATGGCCGGACTGTAAGGTCCGATTGCCTTCGGCGCCCCAGGCGCCGCAATCGCCCGACGCATTTACGCGGCCTTGGTGACCTTACCTGAACGCAGGCACCTGGTGCACACGCGCATCCGCTTGGCGGCACCCTTAATAAGGGCGCGCACTGATTGCAGGTTGGGCTCGAACCGGCGCGGTCCCACGTTGTGCGCGTGAGAGACCGTCCGGCCCACAACTGGGCCCTTGCCGCAGACTTCGCACCGTTTCGCCATAAAAACCTCTGAATGCCGGCCTGAGTGTCCCAGCCAGCTCCTTGACGGAGCCCTTGCGGGCTCCTGGCAACAGCCTGCAACGCAGGCTGAACCCCAAACTATAGCAGGTCAGATTGATGATGTGTAACGGGTGCGTTCAGAAACCGAAGAAAAACTTGGACTCTTTTGTTAAGCGCCCCACGAATTTGTGACTATTCCACCGTCAGGTCCGCGAGGCGGCGCGGGGCTCTCAGGCCCTTGATGCGGACGTATTTGGATTGGCCACCGCGCTTGTGGGGCCTGCACAGCAGGCATCCGGCCCGCCTATGTTTCGCACGGCGCCGCTTGTGGTGCATAAAGCACAATTCTAACGCTGCTCGGTCGCCGTCAGCTTCGTAGCCGTGGCTTGCTGGCGTCCAGGTTCTTCGGGGCCGTTGACACCGCAAGATCCGCTATGGCCCCAGAGCACAAGCTGGGTTGCGTTAGCGACGTACCAATTGCTTACGTGATGATGCGCGACTCGGCGATCGGTGTAGCGGGCTTGATGGGCGCCTGGATCAACCGTCCGATCAGCGTCAGATAGGCGCTGTCTCCTTCTACAGGCAGACGAATTTCCTTGGCCGCCTGCTCAATCGCGCGCAGGACGATGACGACCTCCGCGTTGTAGACCTTCGTGTTCTGGGACTCGAGCTGGACCAGCAAGCCTTTGAGGGCCGAGACGAGGCGCTGGGCGGGAATCGACTGAGGCGCGTGCTCGTAAATAACGCCTCGACTTGCCGTTTCCATGGTTGCCGCCAGTGCGCCCGCCGCTTCGGCCACCGACTCGTCAACCAACCGAGTCAGGCCTTCGCCAATCTGGCCGGCAATCACGGAGTGGATCAGGAAAAACAACTGGTACTGCCGCTCGGTCAGCGTACGAATGAAGGGGAGCAGCCTGGCCACATCCTCCCCCTGCTGGCGCCGGACCACGGCCGCGGGATGCTCCCTCGAGCTCGCAAGATATCCACAATCGGGGAGACACTGGATTTCACTGAGCCGTTTCGTGCCACAGCAAGTCGAGCAGATGGTCTGGGCGAGGGCGGGACAGGCACGCCTGGGTTTGCCACGACCGCACAACGGACAAGACATGCCCCAGCTTCGCACACTTGGTGGACCTACTGGGATGACGGAATTTCGGTTGCCTCAAGTCGCAGAAGCGGCACTCGGCATGTCGAAATGACTCACCCGACACTGAGACTGTCTAAAAAGCGTCAAGACGACCAAATATAGTCACACCCCAGACTGCGTCTGTGTTCCAGGTGTCCTTCGATAGCAAAACCTCAGTCATCCATGCATTTGTTGAGTGATCCGAGGTCCGACAGCCCGCTGATACCAGTCGATTTTTGGCGGATCGTGGTGTCCTCTAAGTTCGTCTCGGGCCTGAGGCCCTCTGCGACTTTTGTGCGTCTAAAGGCCTGAAACAGCAGAACGTCACGTGCGGTCATTCCGATAAGTTAAGCAGAATGAGTGGCTTATAGGTTGTGAGTGACGCGAGGGGTACGACGGCTGGTCTGTCGAGTTTGGCGATACGAGGTTGCGGCCCTAGAGGGCACTGTAATTGCATAGGGCTGGCGCATCAATCGTCACCTAGGCGGGTGGCGCGGAAGGAGCGGCAAAGACATCATGGCGACGACAACAAAGAGCAAGACCGCGGCAAAGACGAACCGCTACAACGAACTGCGGAAGATGCTCGAGGAACGCCGCCGCGAGTTGACCAGCGAGGTTCAAGGCAAGATTCGCGACGTGCGTGCTGAGGGTGGCAAGGACCGAGACGTACTCGACCAGGGTGAGAGCTCAGAAGTCGATATTCAGGACGATATCGAGTTCGCGCTCATCCAGATGAAGGGCGAGACGCTCAACAAGGTCAACGAGGCACTCCGCAGGCTCGAAGAGGGCACCTACGGCAATTGTTTCGAGTGCGGCGACGAAATCGCTGGACCTCGGCTCCGAGCGCTGCCGTTCGCGGTACGCTGCAAGGATTGTGAGGAAGCACGCGAGACGGCCGAGCAGCGCGAGCGTCAGATCGCCCGACGCGGAGGCTCGTCGGCGCTCTTTTTCGACATGGCGAGCTAATCACGCACAACCTCATCGGGGCCCGGACTGCGTTGGCAGCCGGGCCTCGAATGCCCATCCCGATCGTTTGTGTCCCGGAGCCCTCGGTGCGCACAGGGAGATGTGGTCATGAGCGATCGAGACGATACCGTCGAAATCGGAAGCCTCTCCGCCGGAGATAGCTCTCTAGTACTTCCCGCTGTTCTCCCCATCCTGCCCCTTCGCGATACCGTACTGTTCCCCAACTCGTTCATGCCGCTCGCAGTCGCGCGCGAGAGTTCGGTGCGGCTGATCGAGGAAGCCATTTCTCTCGGGCATCCGATCGCGGTGTTCACTCAGCGAGATGCGACGGTTGAGGAGCCTACCCAGCCGGACCTGCACCAGGTCGGAACCGCCAGCCACATCCACAAGATGTTCAAGCTGCCGGACGGCAGCCTCCGCCTCATCGTGCAGGGACTGTCGCGCCTGACTCTTGATGAGGTCACGGAAATCCGGCCGTACTTGCGGGGCAAGGTAAGCGCGGCGCCAGAGGCCATGGGCGAGGAAGATCACCTTGAGATCGCCGCGCAGCTCAGGAACATCAAGACGAACTTTCAGCAGGTGGTGTCATTGTCGCCACTGCTGTCCGACGACTTGCAAACGTTGGCGGCGAACATCGCGGAGCCCGGGCGCCTGGCGGATTTCATCGCCTCAAGCCTGACGACGGTCGCCACGTCGATCAAGCAGGAAGTCCTCGAAACGCTCGACGTGCGCGCTCGGATGGACACTCTGAACCGGATCCTGATCAAGGAGCTCGAAGTCCTGGAGCTTGGGTCGAAGCTCCAGTCTCAGGTGCAGTCAGAGGTTGGCAAGAACCAGCGTGAGTACTTCCTGCGCGAGCAGATGAAGGCCATCCAGAAGGAGCTTGGCGAAGGCGACGAACAGACCAGGGACGTCGAGGAGCTTCAACAAAAGATCGAGGCGTCGGGAATGCCCGACACGGTTCGCACCGAGGCACAGCGCGAGCTCGACCGACTCGCGAAGATGCCGGTGTCCGCGGCGGAATATACCGTCTCCCGCACATATCTCGACTGGCTCGTGACCGTGCCCTGGCAGAAGCGGACCGAAGAAGTCATCGATCTGCCGAACACCAAGCGGACGCTCGACGTCGATCACTCGGGCCTCGAGAAGGCGAAGGACCGCATCCTCGAATACCTTGCGGTGCGAAAGCTCAATCCGGACGTGAAGGGCCCGATCCTCTGCTTTGCGGGCCCTCCGGGCGTTGGCAAAACGTCCCTGGCGCGCTCAATCGCGCGGGCCATTGGCCGTAAGTTCGTGCGCGTGTCGCTCGGCGGCATGCGCGACGAGGCCGAGATTCGCGGACACCGCCGCACCTATATCGGCGCGCTCCCTGGCCAGATCATCCAGGGCTTGCGGCGCGTGGAGTCCAAGAACCCGGTGTTCATCCTCGACGAGATCGACAAGCTTGGGTCGGACTTCCGCGGCGACCCGGCCTCAGCCCTCCTCGAGGTGCTCGATCCGGAACAGAACTCCACGTTCCGCGATCACTACCTCGACGTACCGTTCGACCTGTCGGAGGTGCTGTTCATTACCACGGCAAATGTGCTGGATCCGGTGCCGCCGCCCCTGCGCGATCGCATGGAGGTCCTCCAGATTCCGGGATACACGGAGGAAGAGAAGCTCGCGATCGCGCGCGACCACCTGGTCCAAAAGCAGATCCTGAACCACGGCCTCACGTCCGAGCAGCTCGTCATCACCGACGACGCGCTGCGGGCGGTGATTCGCGGATACACGCGGGAGGCTGGGGTGCGCAACCTCGAGCGTGAGATCGGATCGATCTGCCGCAAGGCCGCGCGCCGGCGTGCTGAAGGCGACGACGCACCGCTCGTGGTGTCGAGGGCACTCGTCGGCGAGCTCCTCGGCGCGCCCACGTTCGTGGACGAGGAGATGGAGGAGCGGACGAAAGAGCCAGGCGTTGCCATCGGTTTGGCGTGGACGCCCGCCGGTGGTGACGTGCTCTTCATCGAGGCCTCCCGGATGGCAGGAGCGGGGACCCTGACGCTCACGGGACAGCTGGGCGACGTGATGAAGGAATCGGCCCGCGCGGCCCTGTCCTGGTTTCGCGCGCACGCCGCGACCTACGGCGCAGACCCGGATTTCTTCAAGCACGCTGAAGTTCACCTGCACGTGCCGTCTGGTGCGATCCCGAAGGACGGGCCGTCCGCGGGCGTCACGATAGCGGCAGCACTCGCCTCCGAAGTGACGCGCCGTCCGGTGCGCGGTGATATTGCGATGACCGGCGAGGTCACGCTGTCGGGCCGGGTGCTGCCGGTCGGTGGAATCAAGGAGAAGGTGCTCGCCGCCCGGCGCGCCGGCATCCACGAGGTCATCCTGCCGCGACAGAATGAGAAGAACGTCAACGAAGATTTGAGCGAGGCGCTGCGGAGCGAGCTCACGATCCACTACGTTCAGACGATCGACGAGGTGCTGCTCCTCGCGCTGCTGCCGGGGCCGTCGGCACCAGCAGACAAGAAGGCGCAACGGCGCGTGCAGCCGCGGCTCCAGTAGCCTCGGCAGCGCGCCTGGCGCTCTAGCTTTCGATCAACGCAAGTCCGGCTACGGTCTTGAGATCGACGATCTCGCCGGACTGAATCAAGTGCCGTATCTCGCTCACCGTGAACGGTCTCGCTTCGATGTCTTCGTCTTCGTCCTGGCAGGCTCGTGCATCGTCCGCTGTCGGCTGCCGAAGGCCTGACGCGCGATAGAGGTGCATCGCTTCGTCGCAGTAACCAGGGGTCGGATAGAACACGCCGAGCGCCTCCAGGCGGTCTGGAATCTGTCCAATCTCCTCGTGGCACTCGCGCCCGGCGGCCGCGGCCGGGTCTTCTCCAGGCTTCAGGCTGCCAGCCGGCAACTCCCACACTGACCGGCCAACCGCGTGGCGGTACTGGCGCACGAGCACGATGGCGCCAGCGTCGGTCACTGGGACAATGACCACCGAGCCCGGGTGGCGCACGATTTCCGCGCGCAACTCCCCGCCCTTCGGCAACGCGATGGTCTCGATCCGGACCGTGAAGATCCGGCCCTCATAGATGGTCTGGATCTCGCGCGGCACGAGCGGCTCACGCATCGACGTCCTCGTCTTCCCGCCAGCCGGGCAGGTCGTTCAACACACTTTCCAGATCGGCCGGCAGTGCCGTGGTGAAGTCCATGCGACGGCCATCGCGAGGATGAACGAACGACAGACGCGCCGCGTGCAGGAACGGGCGCTCGAGTCGCAGCACGGCTCGGATATCCCCCGCGACGCGGCGGTGAACGCCGCCATACAGGCTGTCGCCCACGATCGCATGCCCGATCGCGCTCAGGTGGACACGGATCTGATGCGTGCGGCCAGTCTGGATGGCGATCTGACAGAGGGTCAGGCCGGGCAGATGATGGGCCCGGGTGATACGCGTGACCGCCGAACGCGCGTGTTTCGATCGGGCGGACATCTTCTGACGCTGCACCGTGTCGCGGCCAATTGCCGCATCAATCCGGCGTCCGGCCTGGACGACTCCCCACACCAGCGCGATGTACTCCTTCACCACCTCTCTGTCGTGGAACTGACGCGCGAGCTCCTGATGCGCGGCGTCGTTCTTGGCCACCACCATCACCCCGGACGTGCCGCGGTCGAGCCGGTGGACGATGCCGGGCCGCAACTCGCCGCCGATGCCGCTGAGGTCGGTGATGTGATGGAGCAGCGCGTTGACGAGCGTGCCCGAGGCATGGCCTGCCGCCGGGTGCACGACCATGCCGGCCGGCTTGTTGAGCACAACCAGATCCGGATCCTGATACAGGATCTCCAACGGAAGCTCTTCCGCCGCAGCCTCGCTCGCGGCCGCCGCCGGCATTGCGACGTGCACGCGATCGCCCTCATGTACGGAGAGATTCGGCCGGGCCTGCCGCCCGTCAACGGTGACATGCCCTTCGGCGATCGCCCGCTGCACCTGTGAGCGCGACTGGCCGTCGAGGTTGGCTACCAGGAAGCGGTCGAGGCGCTCCCCTTCGGCATCGGGTTCGACCGTGAGATCGACACGTTCCGCTGTCACGCAGCAGCCTTGCCGCGGCGGCGGACGTCCTGTGGCGCTTCCGGGCTCGCTCGTGACAGCCACGCGAGCATCCCGAGGCTCAGCGGCGCGAGAACCACGGAGATGAACTGCGACGTCGACAGCACGCCGAAGACCACTCCTCTGGGATCGCCGCGATAGAACTCGATGACGAATCGCGAGATCGCGTAGAGCAGCATGTACGCCCAGAACGTTCGTCCGGCAAACGGGCGCCCCTTCCGCTCGGTCGAGAGCAGCAACATCAGGATCACCAGCTCGGCACCTGCCTCATAGAGCTGCGTGGGATGCAGTGGAGTGCCGAGCGGGGTGCCCACGTTGGCCGCGGCGAGCGGGTTGGTGAACGTGATGCCCCAGGGAAGCGTGGTCGGCTTCCCATAACAGCAGCCGGCGGCGAAGCATCCGAGCCGGCCGGTAACGTGCCCCATCGCGATGCCCGGCGCAAACACGTCGCAGGTCGTCCAGAAGGGAAGGTGGTGCTTCAGGATGTACCAGAACGCCACCGCCACCGCGAGGATCAGGCCGCCGTAGAAGACACCGCCCGATCGAACCAGGGTGAGGATCTCACCGGGCGAGCTGCGGAATTGATCGAAGTCGACGACCAGGAGGAGAAGCTTCGCGCCGACCAGCGCCGCGATGATGATGTAGATGCCGAGATCCAGCACGCGGTTCGGGTCGAGTCCCCATCGGCGCGCGCGGATTCTGGCAAGCTGGAGCCCGAGCAGGTACGACGCGGCCAGCAGGACGCCGTACGAGTAGACAGTGACCGGCCCGACGTTAAACAGTTCTGGGTACACGAGGGCGTCCTACTCCAAGTATGTCGAGAATCATGAGCCCGACTCCCGCGGTAATCGCCGCGTCCGCCACGTTAAAGGCCCAAAAGTGCCAGCCTGCCCAGTACAGGTCCACGAAATCGATGACGTAGCCGGCCGTCACCCGGTCGATCAGGTTGCCGGCCGCCCCACCGATGATGCAGGCGAGCCCGATGCGCGTGATCCACTGGCCGGCCGGCAGCATTGCCGCATACACCGCGAGCCCTGCCAGCGCGAGCGCCGCAACCACCCCGAGGATGACCGTCTTCATCGGAAAATCCGCCGAATTCATCAGGCCGAACGCGGCTCCAGCGTTGTGAACGCGCGTGAGGTCGAAAAATCCCGGGATGACGCTCATGTTCTGCGACAGGTCGAACTCGGCGCGCACCAGCGCCTTTGTCGCCTGATCGACGACGATGATGAGCCCGGAGATCCAGAGCTCGAGCTGGCGCCGCCTTGCCACGATTAGTGGGCCATCTCCTTCGAGGCACAGCCGTGCGGCACCGAACTCACGGTCGGCCGATTCCACTCGAAAGCGCGCGGCCGGTACGCCGTCAGTCCCGGATGCTCCACTAGGAATTCACCGTCTCAGCCAGGGCGTCAACACAGCGGTCGCACAAACCTGCGAGTTCGGGCTCGGTGCGGATCGCTGGGACGTACCGCCAGCAGCGCTCGCATTTCGCGCCGGTGGCCTTGCCGACGTCGATGCGAACGTCATCCGCGCCGTCTACCGCCCCGGTGGTCAGCGCGACCTCGGACACGATGAACAACATCGGGAGGAGCGCCCGGTACTCCTCCAGCAGCTGTGCGCGCGGCCCTGAAGCGGTCAGGCTCACACGAGCGCCGAGCGAATTCCCGATGACTTTTTCCTTTCGCTGTTGCTCGAGCGCGGCGTTGACGTCTTCCCTCAGACGCATCAGTGTCTCCCACGATGCCGTGAGATTGGCGTCCAGATACGCCGAAGGCTCGGGGAACATCTCGAGGTGGACCGAGGCAGCCCGCTGTCCGGGAATGTGCCTCCACAACTCATCCGCGGTCACCGGCAGCACCGGCGCCAGCAGGCGCGCGAGGCCGTCGGCCATCAGGAACATGGCCGTTTGCGCGGAGCGCCGGGCTTGTGACGCCGCGCCGTAGGTGTACATCCGATCCTTGGTGACATCCACGTAGAAAGCGCTGAGGTCGGACGTGACGAAGCCGTTGAGCGTCTGGAAGACGGCCTGGAAGTCGTAGGCGCCGTAGGCGGCGATGGTCTCCTGCGCCGCGGTGGCATAGCGAGCCAGCGCGTATCGGTCTACCGTCTCCATGCGGCTCACGGCCACCATGTCGGTTGCCGGATCGAAGTCGTAGAGGTTCGCGACGAGGATCCGGCAGGTGTTTCTGAGCTTGCGGTAGGCCTCCACCACTCGCTGCAGAATCTGAGCGCTGACGCGTAACTCCTCCCGGTAGTCGCTCATCGCCACCCAGAGCCGCAGAATCTCCGCACCGCTGTCCTTGATCACGTCCTGCGGAAGAATCGTGTTGCCGATCGACTTGGACATCTTTCGGCCGTCCATGTCGATGAGGAACCCGTGCGTCAGGACCTCGCGGTACGGGGGGCGGCCGCGTGTGCCGAGCGCCACCAGCAGCGAGCTCTGAAACCACCCCCGGTGCTGGTCGCTGCCCTCCAGATAGTGATCGGCGGGCCACGTCAGCTCCGGCCGATGGGGCAATACGGCCTCATGACTTGCTCCCGAGTCGAACCAGACGTCGAGAATGTCGCGCTCGCGATCGAACGTTGACCCGCCGCACGACGGGCACTTCAGGCCGGGGGTGACGAACTCCTCGATCGGCCGCTCGTACCACGCGTCGGCACCGTACGTGTCGAACACCGCCGCCGCGCGCTCCACGAGATCCGTTGTGAGGATCGCTTCCCCGCACGTGGCGCAGTCGAGGGCTGGAATCGGCACACCCCAGGCTCGCTGGCGCGAGATGCACCAGTCCGGCCGGTTGGCGACCATGTTGTAGATGCGGTCGTGCCCCCAGGCAGGAATCCATTTCACCTGGCGGTCGATTGCGTCGAGTGCCGCTTGACGAAGCGTCCTGGGGCCAGCCTCCGTGGCGATGGCAGGCTCGCCATCCATCCTGATGAACCACTGCGCGGTCGCGAGAAAGATCACCGGGTTGTGGCAGCGCCAGCAGTGCGGGTACTGATGCGCGAAAGGTTGCCGATGCCAGAGGCGCCCGCGGTCGTGAAGCGCCTCCTCGATCTTGGGGTTGGCGTCGAACACCCGCTGCCCCCCGAAGAGGGCGACCGTCTCGAGAAAGTGACCGCCCGGTCCTACAGGTGCGTAGACCTCCAGTCCGTATTTGATGCCGGTGAGGAAGTCATCGGCGCCATGCCCGGGAGCCGTATGCACGGCGCCGGTGCCGGCTTCGAGAGTCACATAGTCCCCGAGCACGCCAACCGAGTCACGTTCGTAAAGCGGGTGACGAAAGCGGATGCCCTCGAGCACTGCGCCCTTCATGCGGGCGACCGGTCGATCGAACGGCCGTCCCACGGCCTGCGCAACCGCTTCGGCAAGGCCCTCGGCGACGATGACCGCACGTCCATCGATCTCGTACGCACGGTAGTCCAGCTCGGGATGGAAGGCGATCGCCAGGTTGGACGGGATGGTCCATGGAGTCGTCGTCCAGATGAGCACCGACACGTCGCGACCCTGCAGCTCGGGCACGCGCGCAGCCAGCTCCCCAGCGTGGTCAGGGGCGAGAGGAAACTCCACGTAGATCGACGGGGACGAGTGGTCCTCGTATTCGATCTCTGCTTCGGCGAGCGCGGTCCGGCAGTGGATGCACCAGTGAACAGGCTTCTTGCCCTTGAAGGCCAGTCCGAGCTCCACGAACGGCTTCAGGGCGCGCGCGATTGACGCCTGGTACTTGAAGTCCATCGTCAGGTATGGGTGCGCCCAGTCGCCGAAGACGCCAAGCCGCTGGAACTCGCTCGTCATGACGCCGATGAATCGCTCCGCGTACGCGCGGCAGGCGCGCCGGAAGTCGGCGACCGGCATCTGCCGCTTCTTCGGTCCGAGCTCCCGATCGACCTTCAACTCGATCGGCAAGCCATGACAGTCGTAACCCGGCACGTACGGCGCGTCGAAGCCCGCCATCGACTTCGACTTGACCACGATGTCCTTGAGGATCTTGTTGAGGGCCGTGCCAAGGTGGATCTGGCCGTTGGCGTACGGCGGACCGTCGTGCAGCACGAACGTCGGTGCGCCAGCGCGCAGACGGCGCAGCTGCCCGTAGACATCCATCTCGGCCCAGCGCGCGAGCATCGCGGGTTCACTCGTCGGCAGGTTGCCCCGCATCGGAAAGTCGGTGCGCGGGAGATTGACGGTGTCCTTCCACTCGGGCATCAGCCCTCAATTGTAATGTACGGGTTCTATAATGCGGAGATGGTCCACGAGGAAGTGCTTGAGAATGGACTGCGTGTCCTCGTGGAGGAGGTTCACACGGCGCCGCTCGTGTCGGTCTGGTGCTGGTACCGGGTCGGCTCGAAGGACGAGGTGCCTGGGCTCACCGGTGTCTCGCACTGGGTCGAGCACATGAACTTCAAGGGGACGACCAACATCCCCCGCGACAAGGTCAAAGGCATCATCGAGCAGTACGGCGGCTATTGGAACGGGTACACGTGGATCGATCAGACGACGTACACGGAAACCGCCACGCGGGACGCGCTCGACCGCATGCTGTTCATCGAGTCGGAGCGCATGGCCCGCTGTCTCTACGATCCGGAGGACTGCGAGTCGGAACGAACCGTGATCATCTCCGAGCTGCAGGGCGGCGAGAACGATCCGGACCAGCTGCTCGATCAGGAGCTGACCGCCACCGCGTTCCGGTCGCATCCGTACCGGCATCCGACGATCGGCTGGCTGGGCGATCTCGAGACGATGACCCGCGAAGATCTCTACGGGCACTACTCTCGCTACTACGTCCCCAACAACGCCACGCTGGTCGTCGTTGGCGACGTTGACTCACGTGATGTCGTGAAGAGGGCGGCCGCACACTTCGAGGGTATCGCCCCCGGAGACGTGCGCAGGCGCGTGGTCCCGAGGGAAGAAAAGCAGCTCGGTGAGCGGCGCGTGCAGATCTCCAAGGAAGGCACCACTGCGTACCTGAAGCTCGGCTATCACGCTCCGGCACTCACGGATCCGGACTTCTTCCCTGCGCTGGCGCTCGATGCGGTCCTTACCGGCGCCAAGGGACTCAACCTGTGGGCAAGCTTCCGGACGGCGCCGCCGCAGCGGAGCGCACGCCTGTTTCGTGCGCTCGTCAACACAGGTCTTGCCTCGTCCGTGCAGGGCGGTCTGGTCCCGACGCAGCAGCCGTTTCTCTACACCATCTCCGCCACGGCGACGGAAGGGACGGCACTGCGGTCGCTCGAGGATGCGACGCTCTGCGAGATCGAGAAGGTCCGGCAGCACGGCGTGACCGAGCCGGAGTTGCAGAAGGCCAGGAACCAACTCAAGGCGAGGCTGGTGTTCGAGAACGACAGCATCACCAACATCGGTCACCAGATCGGGTTTTTCGAGACCATCGCGAGCTGGACGATCTTTCCGACGTTGCGCGAGCGGATCGAGCAGGTCACCGTCGAGAACGTGTCAGCGGCCGCCGCGCGGATCCTTGGCGCCTCGAATCGCACCGTCGCCTGGTTCGAGCCCATCGCATGAGCGCGGTTACCCCTGCCGGGCTGTCGCCCACACGCGCGCAACTCGACAACGGCGTTGTCGTCCTGGCAAAGCAGTCTCGCGTGACGCCGGCTGTGACCATCCATGCGCAATTCACCGCCGGCAGTGCATTCGATCCGCCGGCACAGGCCGGGCTCGCGCACTTCGTCTCGCGGACGCTCGATCGAGGCACCGCTTCGCGGACGGCTGACGAGATTGCCGACGATCTCGACACCCGTGGTGTATCGCTGGGTATCGCGCTCAACCGGCACGTGACGACCCTCGTGTCCACCTGCCTCGTCGAAGACGTTGACGTCATCCTCGGAGTGCTTGGCGAGATCGTCATGCGCGCGTCGTTTCCGGAGGCTGAAATTTCAACCCGCCGAAGCGAGATCGTGACGTTGATACGGCAGGACGAGGACAATCCTGCCGCCATGGCTGGCCAGGGGCTACTTACGATGCTCTACGGCGAGGCCCACCCCTACGGTCGGGAGCTTCGGGGTACCGCGACCAGCGTCGAGGCGATCGGCCAGGAGGCCCTGAGGGCGTTTCACGCATCGAGGTTCAGGCCCGCCGGATTGTCGTTGGCGATGGTGGGCGACATCGACCCGTCCCGAGCCATTGACGCGGCAGCCTCGGTTTTTGGTCAATGGCGTTCGGCGCCGCTCGAGGCGGCGGTGTTTCCGCCGACGCCGCCGGCTGAGGCGCGTCGTGTCCGCGTCATGCCGATGATGAACAAGGCACAGGCCGACATCGCGTACGGGTTCACCAGCGTCCTGCGCGACGATCCGGCGCATGACGCCTGCTGGCTGATGAACAACATCCTCGGCCAGTACGCGATGGGCGGCCGTCTGGGTGATCGAATCCGCGAGAAGCAGGGGATGGCGTACTACGTATTCAGCGCGCTCGACGCCAACGTGGTCGCAGGACCGCTGTCGGTGCGAGCGGGCGTCAGCCCGGACAACGTGGACGCGGCTGTGGCGTCAATCGACGAAGAGGTCGCCGCATTCGCACAGGATGGTCCGACCGATCAGGAACTCGCCGAATCCCGGCAGTACCTGATCGGATCTTTGCCCCGCAACCTGGAAACGAATCTCGGCATCGCCACGTTTCTGCAGTCGGCGGAGTTCTTCAAACTCGGCCTCGACTACGATCTGCGGATCCCATCACTTCTGCAGGCCGTTTCCAGAGACGACGTCCATGCCGTGGCACAGCGGCTCCTCGATCCCGCTCGCGCAGCAGTCGTCATCGCAGGACCGTACGCAGGCGCACCGGCATGACCGGTCGCGGTAGTGTCACCGACCCGGCGGTGCGGACCCGCGCGGTGTTCTTCGACGTTGACTTCACCTTGATCTACCCTGGCCCGACGTTTCAGGGCGAGGGCTATGCGGGGTTTGCGGCGCGGTACGGAATGGCAATCGATCCGAACCGGTTCTCTGACGCGGTACAGGCGGCCTCTCCAGTTCTGCACGATTCGGACGCGCATGTCTACGACGCGGAGATTTTTGTCCGTTACACCGGCCGGATCATCGAGGAGATGGGCGGTTGCGGGCCGCACGTGGAGACATGCGCGCGCGTCATGTACGACGAGTGGGCGTCCTGTCGGCATTTTTTTCTGTACGACGACGTGATGCCGGCGCTGCGGGGGTTGGTCGCACGCGGCGTGAAAGTGGGCCTCATCTCGAACTCCCACAGGAGCCTGTCGTCCTTCGAGGAGCACTTCGATCTGTCCGGCCTGATCGCCGCGTCGGTCTCGTCGCATGAGCACGGCTATCTCAAACCGCATGGGAGCATCTTCAAGGCTGCCCTGGCGCGCGTCGGCGTGACGGCGGAGCAGTCGATGATGGTGGGCGACAGCCTGGCCCACGACGTCGAGGGTGCGAGACGCGTGGGGATGCGCGGGGTGCTCGTGCAGCGTTCGTCCCAGTCGCCGTTCGTGGCCGAGGCGACGGACGTGCCGGTGATTCGCGACCTCTCGGAACTGGCCGCTTACCTGTAAGGGCGTGAGCATGAGCGCGGTCCTCGAACGTTTCCTTCGCTACGTGCGCTACGACACGCAATCGGACGAGTCGTCGGCGACCTACCCGAGCACGCCGACGCAACTCGTCTTGCTCGAGGCGCTGTGTCGTGAGTTGGAGGCGCTGGGGGCAGCCGAGGTCCGCATGGACGCCTACGGCTATGTCACCGCTACCGTACCAGCCACGTCGAAGAAGCCGGGGGTGCCGACGATTGGTTTCATCGCCCACGTTGACACATCACCCGAGATGAGTGGTTCGGACGTTACGCCGCTCGTCCATCCGGCCTACGACGGTCGCGACATCGTCCTTCCGGACGATCCGGGCGTGGTGCTGCGCTGCGCCGAGAACCCCGCGCTCGGCGAGCGTCTCGGCGACGACATCGTCACCGCGTCGGGGAGCACGCTGCTTGGTGCCGACAACAAGGCTGGCGTTGCTGAGATCGTGACCGCGGTGGAGTATCTGCTGGCCCATCCGGAGATCCCGCACGGCGTGATTCGAGTGGCGTTCACACCGGATGAAGAGGTGGGCCGCGGGACCAAGCACTTCGACGTCGCGGCGTTCGGCGCGCGATACGCGTACACCATGGACGGCGGCAGCCGCGGTGATCTCGAGTGGGAAAGCTTCTCCGCCGATGCGATGACGGTGACCTTCTCCGGCTTCAATACCCATCCGGGCTACGCGAAGGGTCGGATGGTCAATGCCATCAAGGCCGCTGCCGCGTTCATCGATTCGCTCCCGGCCGACGCGCTTGCGCCGGAGACCACTGACGACCGCGACGGGTTCGTCCATCCGTATTCCATGCAGGCCGGTGTGGACCGCACGTCGGTGCGGTTCATCGTGCGCGATTTCGACACCGCGGGGCTGAAGCAGAAGCAGGCGCTGCTCGCGTCACTCGCGGAACAAGCCGCTTCGCGCTTCCCCGGCGCTCGCGTGGACCTAGCGGTCGAGGAGCAATACCGCAACATGCGGGAGGTGCTGGACGAGCACCCGGCGGTTGTCGAGCACGCGCGCGAGGCGATGCGTCGCGCTGGGCTCACGGTTCGTGAGCGGCCGATCCGCGGCGGCACCGATGGATCGCGGTTGTCGTTCATGGGGCTGCCAACGCCGAACATCTTCGCTGGGGAGCACAACTTCCACTCGCGCCTCGAATGGGTGTCGGTGCAGGACATGGAGAAGGCCGTAGACGTGATCGTGCATCTGGCTCGAGTGTGGGAGGAACACACCCTCGCGAGCCAGCCCTGAGTTCAGCGGTTACAGCGTCGATAAATCGGCGGAGAGGATGCCATCGCAGGCCGAGCAGAGGATCGTGCGGCCTCCGCGCGGCAACGGCGAGGTGAATGCGGCGTGCGAGCGCTTGAGCCGTAGAACGCGCAGCGTCCGGATGATTTCCCGGCAGTACGGGCACCGGGCGGGCAATTCCAGCGTGTAGGTCGCGCCCCCGCCTTGCCATTCCGGCGGGATCTCAGTATCCGTGCTGGAGGGTATGACGTGGGCATCCCCCGAGTCGTCCATCGGAGCCGTCAGGGCCATCGCGTCGCGGGTTTTCTCGGTCTCGAGCCTGAGTTCCTGCTCCGGCGGCCTGGTCTGCTCCGCCAATTGCCGGAACTTGTTCAGCTCGACCTCGAGCCGGGCAGTCGCTTCGGCCCTCACGCGTGCCGATTCCACCTCGACCGCGCGCGCCGCGTTCTCTTCAGCGGCTCGACGAGCTTCCTCGATGGCCGCTGCCCTCAGGGCCTCGGCCTCGGCGGCGGCGAGCGCAAGCTGGGTGCTCCGCGCCAGGCTGGCCTCTTCTTCGGCCCGCTGGAGCCGGTGCGTCAGCGCCTGTTCCGCTTCCGCGCGAACACGGGCCAGCTCGGCCGCAAATACCTGTTCGGCTTCGGAGCGCGCTTTTGCCAGTTCCGCGGCCAAGGCGCCGCGAGTCTCGGCCTCCGCGGCTGCTCTCACCTGCGTGATCGTTGCGTCGCGCATCGCGTCGGCTTCGGCCTTGAGGTGCGCGAGCTCCGTGGCGCGTTGGTGCGCGGCCTCGAGGCGAACGCGCTCAATCTCTGCGGCAAGCTTCGCGTCGGCGTCCGCCTGGATGAGCGCGATATCGGCCGCACGGATGGCCTCGGCTGCGGCGTCGTACGAGAGCGGCTCGGGGCTGGTCACCGCGTTCCCGTTCGCGGAGCCCGCGGAGCGGAAGCAGCGCGGGCAATGGGTCACGCCCGGATCGAGCCCGTCGCTGCAGTAACTGCAAAAGATCACGTTATTGATATCGGCAGAAATCATCGGATCTGCTGTGACCCGGGAACCGGGTCCGACCGACCCGCCAACGGGTCCGGAGCACGCGCAAACCTGTAAAGGTCAACTGTTTGACGCGCGGTTGCGCCCGTCGTCCGCTCGGGTATAATCTCCGCGCCAAACCCTTGGAATACCGGAGGTTCACGGCCAGGCCATTCCGTCCGGCCCCTGCTGATGACGGCCGGATGGGCTGGGCGGAGGGCGACTTCTTGGCAGGTCCCCGCCAGACAGGCTTGGCAAAGTGCGTCGCCGTGAATGCGGACGTGCGGCTCGCAAGCCGCCGCTGCTTACCAGCGTAGTTCCGGCAGGCGTCCTGCCGAAGAGGAGCACGAGACACATGAGAACGAGGGCTTTTGCGTACGCGGGGTTCACAGTGGCCGCGCTGGCGGCGTGTCTCGTCTTGTCGTCAGAGCGCATGAGCGCCCGTCAGGCGCCGACCGTCGCCATCGACGCCGACGACATCGGTGGCGTGGTCGCGTCATCGAAGGGACCGGAAGCCGGAGTGTGGGTGATCGCGGAGACGCATGACCTGCCAACCCGGTTCATCAAGATCGTCGTCACCGACGATCGCGGGCGCTACGTGCTCCCAGACCTGCCGGTCGCCAACTACGACATCTGGGTGCGCGGCTACGGGCTGGTGGATTCGCCGAAGGTGAAATCAGGCCGCGGCAAGCAGCTGAACCTCACTGCCGTGATCGCGCCCGATGCGCGTGCAGCGGCTCAGTACTATCCCGCCAACTACTGGTATTCGCTGCTCAAACCGCCGGCGAAGAACGAGTTCCCCGGGACGGGCCCCAAGGGCAACGGGATTTCTGAGGCCTTCAAGACTCAGGGAGAGTACCTGGCCCAGATCAAGACCAACGGCTGCACCGGTTGCCACCAGCTTGGCAACAAGTTCACGCGCGAGGTCCCGAGCCGGCTCGCAGGCATGCCCTCTACCGAGGCGTGGGCGACGCGAGTGAACGTCGGCCAGGTGGGCGCCGCCATGAGCGGAGGCATTTCGCGCCTCGGCCGCGCCCGCACCCTTGCGATGTTCGCCGACTGGTCTGACCGCATCGCCGCGGGCGAAGTCCCGCCAGCGCCGCCGCGACCCGCGGGCCTGGAGCGGAATCTGGTGCTGACGCTGTGGGACTTCGCGGATCCGAAGACCTACCTGCACGACGGCGTCTCGAGCTACAAGCCGGATCCGACGATGAACCCGAACGGGCTGTACATCGCCGCGCCGGAAGCGGGAGGCGATTTCCTCTACGTGCTCGACCCCGTGAAGAACGCCGCGAGTACGCTCAAGGTGCCGGTCCGCGATCCCGACACGCCATTTGCGTCGCCGCAGGCGATCGTCGCCCCGTCGCCAGTCTGGGGTGAAGAAGTCACGTGGACGGGCAAGATGAACGGTCACAGCTCGACGTGGGATCGTCAGGGACGGCTCTGGACCACGTCCACGATTCGCGCGTTGAACAATCCGGCGTGGTGCAAGCAGGGTTCGACCCAGCCGTCGGCAAAGGCGTTCCCGATCGACACCAGTTATCGACAGCTGAACGTCTACGACTTCAAGACGCAGAAGTTCACGCTGATCGACCTGTGCTACGCCACGCACCACATCGTGTTCGGCGAGGGCGACTACAAAGACACGCTGTTTTTCACCGCCATCCCGGTGCCCGCCAAGGGCGAGGTCCTCGGCTGGTTCGACACCAAGAAGTTCGACCAGACGCACGACGAGAAGGCGTCGCAGGGGTGGACGCCGTTCATCCTCGATACCAACGGCAACGGCAAGCGCGACGCGTACGTCGGTCCGGACGATCCGGTTGACCCGACGAAGGACAAGCGCATTCCCACCGGCTTCTACAGCACGGTTCAGAGTCCGGTTGACGGGTCGGTGTGGGGATCGTACTGGTCGTATCCAGGGGGCGTGGTCCGTGTGGCGCTCGGCTCGAATCCGCCAGAGACGGCGCTGACCGAGTACTACGAAGTCCCGATGATCAATCCGAAGAATCCCGCGGAGGGATACCAGGGCTACTCGCCACGCGGGCTGGACATCGATCGCAATGGCGTCGTGTGGACCAACCTGGCAGGCAGCGGTCATCTCGCGAGCTTCGATCGCCGGAAGTGCAAGGGCCCGCTGAACGGACCGACCGCGACGGGACCGCACTGCCCCGAAGGGTGGACGCTCTATCAGGCGCCTGGCCCGCACTTCAAGGGCGTCACCGATCCGGGTGCGGCGGACGCGCTCTATCTTGCCTACGTGGATCAGTTCAACACTGGAGGGCTCGGCCCGAACGTCCCCATCGCTCTCGGAAGCGGATCCGATTCACTGTTGACCCTTCCCCCGAACAACGGCGGGAAGTTCGTCGTGCTGCGCGTGCCGTATCCGATGGGCTTCCACACCAAGGGGATGGACGGCCGGATCGACGACCCGAAGGCTGGTTGGAAGGGCAGGGGCCTCTGGGCCAGCCACGGCACCCGAGCACCCTGGCACATCGAAGGCGGCAAAGGTGCCCACCCGCAGGCTGTGCATTTCCAGATTCGTCCCGACCCGCTTGCGAAGTAGATAGAAGCAGTCGGTAGACGAAGTAGTCGGTAGACGCTGTGTTGGTAGACGCTGTGTTGGGGGACCCGAGGATGAGCAAGTTCGGCTGGCGAGTGGCGGTGCTGGGATGCGTGCTGGCAGTGGTCGCCAGTGCGATGCTCTCGGCCCAGTCTCGAGCAAAGGGGAATCCCGAAGCGGCCAAGATCCGTAATCCGGTGGCTGCTTCGCCCGAATCGGTTGAAGCGGGGAAGAAGCAGTACATGCAGAAGTGCCAGTTCTGCCACGGCGCGGACGCCAAGGGCATGCCGCCGGCAGGCGACGGTGGCCGGCCCGCGCCAGACCTGACCGACGCAGCATGGGACCACGGGTCGAGCGACGGCGAGATCTTCGATTCCATCCAGAACGGTGTCCGGCCGGATCTCTTCATGGAGGCATGGGGAGACCGGATGAGCGATACGGAAATCTGGAATGTCGTGAACTACATGCGGTCGCTGGCTCCGAAGCACTGAGGCATCGGTGTCGCGCCCCGAAGGAGGCCTGTGAGATACACGACAGCGACCGCGTTCGTGCTCCTTCTGCTGGCGGGCAGTCTGGCCGCCCAAAAGGGGCCAGTCGTTCCTGAGATTCCGTTCGACTCGGTGGCGAACTTCCTCCAGATGCCGCCGGACATGTATCTGGGTGAAGTTGCCGGGGTTGCCGTCAACTCGAAGAAGCACGTCTACGTGTACTCACGCACGGGGGCTGCAGGCCCGGTCGCAGGCAATCGCGCGGCACAGTTGTTCGAGTTCGGGCCCGATGGCAAGTTCATCCGGGAGATCGGCAAGAACCTCTACGGCCAGGCGTGGGCCCACTCGGTCAAGGTAGACAAGGACGACAACATCTGGACCGTCGACGAGGCGGCGCACACGGTCGTCAAGTTCGATCCGCAGGGCCGGGTGCTGATGGTGCTTGGCCGCCACGCTGAGACCGTTGAAGGGCTGCCGCCAGGGATGCCGAAGGCGCCGGGCGTGGTACCTCCCGCGCAGGACGGCTTGTTCAATCGTCCGACCGATGTGGCCTTCGATGCGCAGGGCAATATCTACATCAGCGACGGCTATGCGAATTCGCGAATCGCCAAGTACAACAAGGATGGCGAGTGGCTGAAGGCGTGGGGCACGAAGGGGTCAGCGCCTGGACAGTTCAACCTCGTGCACTCTGTTGCCGTCGATGCCAAGGGGCTGGTCTACGTCGCTGACCGGGGCAACGATCGTATTCAGGTCTTCGACGGCGACGGGAAGTTCATCCGGCAGTTCGGACTCGAGATGCTGCCGCCGGAACCTCCGGGCTTCCGAGCCACGATTGCCCACTTCGGCAAGCTGCCGGACGGCACCTACGAACGCAACTATCCGGGGTTGGTCTGCATCTCGTCGGGCCAATACTTGTACTCGCGCGACGCGATGCCCGGCCGCATTTACAAGATGACGCTCGAAGGCAAGGTGCTCGGCACGATCGGCATCGCTGGTCCGAAACTGGGCCAGTTCGGATGGGTCCATGGGCTCGACTGCTCGAATGATGCCGAGCTGTACGTGGGCGAGTTGCTCACCTGGCGAGTTCAGAAGCTGAAAATGCGCCCTTCCCCGGCGTCCACCCGTTAGATAGATCCGCTCACGCGGCTTGAGGCGCCGGAGTCAACCCCGGCGCCGACTTTCTCCGTCTCGTCCAACCCCTTTCTCGATTCCGTTGCGTTCCGCGTGTTTTTCCTTCGCGTAGCCGATCCAACTATTGACGTTGACGACCAGTAAATGGTTGTAGCCCATCAATCGGGGGTATAGACTGCCGGGGCTCATTTACCCAATCGGGCTTGGCGGTAACACCAGGAGGGATAGAAGGATGCGTAGAGTAGCGATGTTGAGCCTACTGCTAGTGGTGCTGCCTGTGGCGGCATTCGCGCAGGCTACCATCACCGGCACCGTGAAAGACACGTCCGGAGCAGTGCTGCCCGGCGTGACGGCGGAAGTGTCAAGTCCGGCACTCATCGAAAAAGTCCGCTCCGCCGTGACAGACGGGACCGGCCAATACCGGATCATCGATCTCCGCCCTGGAACCTACACGGTGACGTTCACCTTGCCGGGATTCAGCAGCGTCAAGATTGAAGGTGTGGAGCTGACCGGCTCCTTCACTGCGAGCGTCGATGCCGCACTCCGCGTCGGGTCGCTTGAAGAAACGCTCACCGTCACCGGGGCGTCTCCGACCGTGGACGTGCAGAGCGTGACCAGGCAGCGGGTGATGACCAAGGACATCATCTCCGCCATCCCATCGAGCCGGAACCCGTACGCGCTGGCCGCGCTGATTCCCGGCGTCACTGGCGGACGCGACGTCGGCGGCGTCGGCGCCATCGCACTTCTGAGTCTGACGATTCATGGCGGCCGCGTATTCGACCAGCGCATCATGCTGGACGGCCTGTCCACGCAGAGCTCCGAGGGTCAGGGGCAGTTCGGCGCCTACATGGGCAACGCCGGAAGCACTCAGGAGATTTCGATCAACACGGCGGCCGCGACGGCCGAGCAGAACACAGGTGGGATCGTGCTGAACATCGTCCCGCGCGAGGGCGGTAACAGTTTCAGCGGCGGGTTCTTCGGTGCGATCGCTACCAACGCGATGCAGGGCAGCAACTTCACGCCTCGGTTGAAGGCGGCCTTGGGCAGTCCGAACGAGATCAAGAAGGTATACGACTACAACCCGTCGTTCGGCGGTCCGATCAAGCGCGACAAGCTCTGGCTTTATCTCGCTGGACGGTGGACGGGCACCCAGAGCTACGTGGGAGGCATCTTCTACGACAAGAACGCCGGCAAGGCCGATGTCTGGTCGTACGACCCGGACTTGAGCAGGCCGGCGATCAGCGTCACGACGCAGACGAGCCGCAACGGGCGCCTCACGTATCAGGCCAACCAGAAGAACAAGTTCGCGTTCTTCTACGACGATCAGTTCCGGTTCTTCGACGACATCATCGCGACGACGGCCCCCGAGGCGACGATTAACCGCCGCTACCCGATGGCCGGCTTGTGGCTGACGACCTGGTCATCGCCGATGACGAGCCGCTTGTTGATGGAATCAGGCTTTGTCCGTCGGGTGGAGATCCTGCACTACCAGCGTCCGAAGGGGCATGATCCATTTATCGGCGTCCTTGAACAGTCCACTGGCCTGATGTATCGGGCGCAGCAGACCTACTTTCACAACGCCCAGGGAGGCCCGACGCAGTTCCGCTTCGTGACGTCGTACGTCACCGGTGCGCACGCTGCCAAGATCGGCGTGGTCCAGCAGTGGCTCACGAGGGATCTCACGTACCTCGACAATCCCTACAATCTCGCCTACACGTTCAATTTCGGCGTGCCGATCGCGCTGACGGAACGCGCGATGCCGTACAGCATCAAGGATCGCGCGCGAGCCGAGCTCGGCGTGTTCGCGCAGGATCGGTGGACGGTCAAGAAGCTCACCATGAACATGGGCGTGCGCCTCGATTATTTCAACGCGTACTACCCCGAGCAGCACCTGCCACCCGTCCAGTACGCGCCGACGCGCGACATCACCATTCCGAAAAAGGAGTGGCTGAAGCTGAAGGACGTATCGCCCAGGGTCGGCATCTCGTACGACGTCTTCGGCAACGGCAAGACCGCGCTCAAGGCGAGCGCGAACCGCTTCGTGGAAGGGATCTCGCTGGGATCGGGTCCGCTCTCGTCGGCCACCGGCAACCCCGCCAAGATTGCAGACATCATCACGCGCAGCTGGAACGACGCCAATGGCAACTTCGTGCCCGACTGCGATCTGATCAACACGGGCGCCAACGGCGAGTGCGGGGCGATGTCGAATCTGAACTTCGCCAAGCCGATTCCCAACACGATAGCCGACCCGGACATCATCGGCGGATGGCAGCATCGCGGCTTCAACTGGGAGTTCTCGACCGGCGTGCAACACGAGTTGCTCCCGCGGACGTCGGTGGACTTCAGCTACTTCCGCCGCATCTACGGCAACATCCTCGTCACGGACAACCGCGCGACGTCGCCGAGCGACTTCAGCCCGTTCAGCATCACCGCCCCGACCGACCCCCGACTCCCCGGCGGCGGCGGATTCGCGGTGACGGACCTGTACAACCTCAACCCGGCCAAGTTCGGGCAGACGGACAATTACCTGACGTTCGCCAACAAGTTCGGCAAGCAGATCGAGCACTGGAACGGCCTCGACCTGCTCGTCAACACGCGGATGGAGAACGGGCTCTTCGTGGCCGGCGGTGTGAGCACCGGACGGACGGCGACGAACAACTGCGATGTGGTGACCAAGGTAGACAACCCCAGCAAGCGCTTCTGCGACAACGCGACGAAGTTCCTGACGCAGGCGAAGCTGATGGCGTCGTACACCGTTCCTCGCATCGACGTGCAGGTCGCGACCAGCTTCCAGAGCCTGCCAGGCCCTGCGATCATCGCGACATATAACGCCCCGAACGCGATCATCGCCCCCTCTCTCGGGCGCCCGCTGTCGGGCAACGCGGCGACCTTCCCGGTGAACCTGGTCGAGCCGGGCAAGATGTACGGCGAGCGATTGAATCAGCTCGACCTGCGCTTCTCCAAGCTGCTCAAGTTCATGAAGACGCGCACGCAGCTGAACGTTGACATCTACAACACGCTGAACAACGACACGGTCCTCACGCTCAACACGGCGTACGCCGTGTGGCAGAGGCCGCTCTCTGCAGTGTTCCCGCGCTTCGCCAAGATCGGGATGCAGTTCGATTTCTAGAGCGCCTTACTCGTCTGGGCCCGCCGCGTCCTGCGGCGGGCCCGCAATCGCCGGGGCCTCAATCGCCGGCAGCACAGCTCCAGGAGTACACATGCAGCGACGACTACTGATCGCAACGGGTCTCTTCCTGTTGGCGGCCACCGTATCCGCGCAACAGGGCGCGACATCTCAGAAGCCCCAGGCTGCCGCCGAACCCGTCGGCGATCCCGCTGTCGGGGCGGCCGTGTGGGGTCAAGGGCCCCGGGCCGCCACTGAGAGCAAGATGTGCCAGAACTGCCACGGCGAGCACGGCGAAGGCGGATTCGGCCCCGATCTCGCCGGCGGCCGGGGGCTCACGTTCGAGCAGTTCAAGCAGTCCATCCGTCGTCCGTGGGGCGTCATGGTCACCTTCACGGAACAGCAGCTGTCCGACCAGAAGATCGCGGACGTTTATGCGTTCGTCAAGACGCTGCCGAAGGTGTCCGCCCGCGGCGCGTGGCACTGGATGCCCGCGCCACCGAGCGCCACCCTGGCGCAGCACCTCTATGTCGAGACGATTGGGTGCGCGCAGTGCCACGAACCGGAGAACCGGTACGTGCGAGGCCTGCTCGGCGGGTACGCGAAGGACGTCAACTACGAGTTTTTCGCGAAGCTCGTCTACGAGCACACGACCAAGTACCCCAACGGCAGGATGGGCAACTACTCGCGGCAGCGCCTGCCGGAGATGGTGTTGCGGGAGGTGTACAAGTGGCTGGTCGATGACCTCGGCATGCGCCCCAGCATCAGCGGCGCGGTCGCCGTCACCAGTAGAAACGGCGATAGCACCACCTACGGCGTCACCGTAACCAACGTCGGCGTGAAGGGCAAGGGCCTCAAGGCGGAGGGCCTGACGGTGTACGTCAAGGTGCCGCCCGGCGCCAAGCTCGCGAAGGCCGACGGGCCCGGGTACGCCGGGGTGTCGCCGTTTGCCAGCCTGGGCTTCGATCCGGCTCTTGCGCTCGCGCCGCATCCTCACGACGAGTCCGCCAGAGTGGAGTGGCCAGAGGTCGATCGGAAGTTCGACGTGGCTGTGTGGAAGGTCCCGCATCTGGAGCCGGGAGAGAAGTTCACCGCGGCGCTGACGTTGACTGGCCCGCTCACGCCGGCGGTGCTGGAGTCATTTGGCGGTTCGGCGGTGCACTGGAATTCGCCCGGCCGGCGTGCGGTCGCGAAGCCGCCCGTTCTCGTGTATCGGGATCTACGTTCCCCCGATTCCGGCGATCACGAGCGGCTCGGCGTGCCGACGATGCCGAAGGACACGACGACGAAGTAGCAGCTACCGTGGCGTCCGGGGTCTGGACGCCGAAGGACGATGAGGACCGGACGGCACGACGCTACGTCGTGCCTCCGGCTTTTCGAAGCATCTCGGCGATGCTCTTACTCGACCGGTACGCGCCGTGATAGAAGATGCCGTCCGCAAAGCTCAGCGGAGTCTGACCCCTCTTGTTGCGTGGGTTGACCTTGGCGCCGCGCTCGAGGAGCAACTGCACAACGGAATCTGCCGACGTGAAGACGGCGCCGAACAGCGCCGTTTCACCGTTGGCGGTTGAGGCGTTGACGTCGCCTCCGAGCTCCAGGGCGAGCTTCGTCGCTTCGAGGGATGCCGCCTCCGTCACACGGGTTTCCCCGATGACGCGACCAAATCCGGCCGCCGCCATCAGCGGTGTATGGCCCTCGTCTGTCGCCTGAAGCGGGTCGGCGCCGTGCTCGAGGAGCAGGCGCATCACCGTCACGTCGGCGGCAACGCTGGCCAGGAAAAAGGGCGTGGCCCCGATCAGTGACAGGTCGCTCAGCGAGAATCCAAACCTCGGCGGTGTCTTGCTCACTCGTGCGTTCGGGTTGGCGCCGTGAGCGATGAGCGCCTTGATGAAATCCTGCTGCCCGTTCTGCAGTCCTATCAGCGAGCTCCATTCGCCGGAAGGCTGAGGTGGAATCCCCGCCGGCCCGGTCAACCCTGTCTCCCACCGCCCGGACGCCCAGTGCAGCGGGGTATATCCGGCGCCGCTGGCGTTGGGGTCCGCACCACGATCGAGCAGAAAGAGCGCGAGTGCCAGCTGACCACGTACCGTGGCAACGAGCAGCGCGGTGCTGCCGTCTAGAGCGGCCTCGTTCACGCCGGCTCCCGCATCGAGCAGCATCTTCACGCCGGCCAGGTCTCCGTTGCGGGCGGCAAAGAGGAGCGGTGTGAAGCCGGTCGCGGACCCGGCGCTCACGTCTGCTTTGTGGTCGATGAGCAGCCGCGCAACCGCGTGATGCTGCTGGGCAACAGCCCACATCAACGCATTCTGGCCTCGAGCTGACTCCTTGTGGTTGACGTCCGCGCCGCGTGCCAAGAGCGCCTGGACCACATTGATGGCGCCCGTTCGCGCGGCGGTCATGAGTGCGCTTTCCCCGGTGGATTGCACGGAGTTGGGATTGGCACCGCGCTGGAGGAGCTTCTGAGTCATGGCGATGCTCCCGTTGGTGCATGCCAGGGAGAGAGACGTCACACCCAGGTCATTGGCGGCATTGACGGCCGCGCCCGCCTGAATCAGCAGTTCCGCCATCACCATGTTGTCGTGATGCGCGGCCCAGTGCAACGCCGTGGAGCCGTCCGGTTGGGCGGTGGTTACCGGGACTTTCTGCTTGATAAGGGTCCGGACGGCCTCCACGTCTCCACGTTTTGCCGCCTCGGCTACGCGCGCGTCCGCGCGCTGGGCAATCAGTGTCGGCTCGAGAAGGTTCCCTCCGGCCAGCACGATCAGAATGGAGCCGATGATCATCGCCGAAGCGCGACCGCCCACCGTTGTGTCTCCTGTGTACCCCACTGGTTTTCGCGTATCTTACCCCGGCGATCGGCGCCGGCGGGCGGCCCAGGATCGCCTTGCGGCCAGCGGCCGGGTCCTGTACGCTTTCCGATGGTCTCAGTGAGGGGGAACACTCGTTGACACGAAGGATCGTGAGTGCCTGCGTCGGAATGATCCTCGTCGCGGCCGTGGGCGCTCCTCACGCGACACCTGCAAGCGGGCCACCTCGTGGTCCAGCGATGACGGCCGTGCGCCAGAAAGCGGTGGACGCCGCGCAGGCGCCATCTACGGCGACATCCGCCGCTTCATCTGCACAACGCGATCTACTCGACAAGTACTGCGTCACGTGCCATAACGCACGACGCAAGACCGCCGGGCTCGAGCTCGACGCGCTCGATGTCGCGCGCGTTGGCGATCGCGGTGAGGTCTGGGAAAAGGTGCTGCGCATGGTCCGCACGCGTGCCATGCCACCTCCAGGTATGCCTCGGCCGAGCGGCGAGGGCTATGACTCCCTGGCGTCGTACCTGGAGACCAGCCTGGACCAGGCGCTCGTCGATCGTCCGAATCCAGGCCGGCCGGTCCTGCACCGCCTCAACCGCGCCGAGTACACCAACGCGATCCGCGACCTGCTCGCGGTTGAAATCGACCCAAGGGCCATGCTGCCGGCCGATGACGCCAGCTACGGCTTCGACAACATCGGGGACGTGCTGTCCCTGTCGCCGGTCCTGCTGGAGCGGTACATGTCCGCGGCGCACAAGGTCAGCCGCCTCGCGCTTGGTGATCCGACGATCCCGTCGGCGAACTACACCTACAAGCAGCCGCTCACCCTCATGCAGGACGACCGCATGGGTGACGACCTGCCGTTCGGGTCGCGCGGTGGCATGGCGGTGCGGCATACGCTGCCGGCGGACGGCGAGTACGACATCAGGCTGCGGCTCCAGCGCCATTGGCAAGGGATCATCCGGGGCCTGGCCCAGGAAGAGCAGCTCGAGGTGCGGGTGGACGGGGCACGCGTGAAGGTGTTCACCGTCGGGGGCAAATTTCACAGCGATGACAAGACCGCGATTCGCCAGCGCGGCGTGCGGAGGGACCCGCGCGGACCGGCGCAGTCTCGCGACGAGCAGGATTATGTGCGTACGGCTGACAAGGAGCTCCACGTACGGCTGGCGCTGAAGGCCGGTCAGCGCGTGATTACGGCGAGCTTCCTGAAGCGGACGGCGGAGCCCGAAGGGGTAGGGCCGGGTCAGTTGCCGCCTGGCAGCTTTGCGTATGCCGCTGACGAAGAGGCCGAAATGGCATTGGACTCGCTGCAGATCGCGGGCCCCTACAACGCGGCCCGACCCGCCGACACGGCGAGTCGCGCGCGAATCTTCGTGTGCAGGCCGACCGACGGCCAGGCCGAGGAGCCCTGCGCAAAGAAGATTCTGGCGAACCTGGCCCGCAGGGCCTTCCGCCGGCCGGTGCAGGACGCCGACCTGGAGCCCTTGATGGAGTTCTATCGCAGGGGCCGGGGGACCGACGGAGTCGAAGGTGGCGTCGGGCTCGCACTGGAACGGGTGCTCGTCTCGCCCGAGTTCCTCTTCCGTGTGGAAGCCGACCCCACGACGGTCGCGCCGGGCGCCTCGTATGCGATCAGCGATGTGGAGCTGGCGTCGCGTCTGTCCTTTTTTCTGTGGAGCAGCATCCCCGACGACGAGTTGCTCGATATCGCCGCGCGTGGAAAGTTGCGGGCGCCAGGGATGCTCGAACGCCAGGTCCGGCGGATGTTGGCCGACGACCGCGCCGAGGCGTTGATCCAGAACTTCATCGGGCAGTGGCTGTACCTTCGTAACGTGCGCGCCTCCGCGCCAGACGCCACGGTGTTTCCGGAGTTCGACACCAATCTCCGCGACGCCTTTCAGCGCGAGACGGAGCTGTTCGTCTCGAGCCAGATCCACGAGGATCGGAGTGTCGTGGATCTGCTCACCGCCAACTACACCTTCGTCAACGAGCGGCTCGCTCGCCATTACGGGATGCCGAACGTGTACGGCAGCCATTTCCGCCGGGTGCAGGTGACAGACGACGCACGTCGGGGACTGCTGGGGCAGGGCAGCATTCTCACGGTGACTTCGTACTCGACCCGCACGTCGCCCGTGAAGCGCGGGGCCTGGTTGCTCGAGAACCTGCTCGGCACGCCACCGCCGCCACCGCCGCCGAACGTGCCCCTGCTGAAGGAGAATGGCGAGGGCGGGGTGGCGCCGACGTCGGTCCGCGAGCGGCTCGAGCAGCATCGGAAGAACCCTGCGTGCGCCAGTTGCCATGCGCGCATGGACCCGCTGGGCTTTGCTCTGGAGAATTTCGATGGGGTGGGCAAGTGGAGGACGGTCAGCGAGGGCAATACGCCCGTGGACGCGTCAGCGGCTCTGCTCGACGGCACCAAGTTCGAGGGAGTGGCGGGACTCAGAGAACTCCTTCTGTCTCGACGTGCCGAGTTCATCGGTGCCGTCACCAAGAAGCTGCTCACCTACGCGCTCGGGCGCGGCACCGAGTATTACGATAATCCGGCCATTCGCAAGATCACGCGTGATGCGGCCCTGCGCGACTATCGCTGGTCCTCGCTGATTCTCGGCGTGGTCAACAGCTCGGCGTTTCAGATGAGGAGAGCGGAGTCATGATCGTCACCAAGAAGGCCCTGTCCCGCCGGACGGTGCTGCGCGGAATCGGCGCCAGCGTGGCGCTGCCGCTTCTCGACGGCATGGTGCCGGCCATGACGCCGCTGCGGCTGACTGCGGCGCAGCCGGTGCCTCGCCTGGGAGTCGTCTTCGTTCCGAACGGAATGATGATGGCGAAGTGGACGCCGAAGACCGAAGGTCCACTCGAGATGACGCCGATTCTCGAGCCGCTGACACCCTACCGCGACCAGGTCACCATGGTGAGTGGGCTCGCCAACAGGACGGCCGACGCGCTGCCGGGAGAGGGAGGCGGCGATCATTCGCGCAGCCAGGCCTCGTTTCTCACTGGAGTCCACGCGAAGCACACCGAGGGCACCGACTTCGAGGCCGGCGTCTCGATGGATCAGATCGCCGCGCGAGAATTCAGCCAGTCCACTCAGTTGGCCTCGCTCGAGCTCGCGCTCGAATCCACCGAGATGTTGGGGGTGTGCGACATCGGCTACAGCTGCGTGTATTCGGGAACGCTTGCCTGGCGCACACCGACGACGCCCCTCCCGATGGAAACGGATCCACGAGCCGCGTTCGAGCGACTCTTTGGCGCCAGCGACACGACCGACTCGCGCGCCCGAATGGCGCGGATGGCGACCGAGCGGAGCATTCTCGATTCTGTCCAGCGTGACGTCTCGCGACTGAAGAATCGTCTCGGCGCGCGTGATGGCGCCAAGCTGACTGAGTACCTCGAGGCGGTCCGGGATATCGAGCGCAGGATTCAGAAGGCGGAGGAGCAGAGTTCGCGGGAATTGCCGGCCGTGGGGCAGCCCGAGGGTATCCCCAGCACCTTCGAGGAGCACGGAAAGCTCATGTTCGATCTGCTGGCGCTGGCGTATCAGTCGGATCTGACGCGCGTGGCCACCTTCATGATCGCGCGCGAGATCAGCATGCGCACGTACCCCGAGCTCGGGGTCCCGGAGCCACACCATCCGGTCTCCCACCATGGGGACAACCCGGCACAGCTGGAGAAGCTGTCAAAGATCAACACGTTCCACATGAAGATGTTTGCGCACTTCATCGAGAAGATGCACAACACGCCGGACGGAGACGGGACGCTCCTCGACCATTCGATCTTCATTTACGGCGCCGGCATCAGCAACAGCAACCTTCATTTGCACTACGACCTCCCGATGCTGCTGGTGGGTGGAGGCGCAGGCACGCTCAAGGGCGGCCGCCACGTTCGGGCGCCGAAAGAGACGCCGGTCACCAATCTCTACGTGAGCGTGCTGGACAAGGTCGGCGTGCACGCCGAGCGGCTCGGCGACAGCACAGGTTCGCTCGGATCCCTGTTGAGCGTGTAGGAAAGAGCTCTCGCGCGACTCCCCGCGTCCTATCCGGGCGGCCAGCCCATTCCCCTGCCGGCCAGCAGGTGCAGGTGAATGTGGAACACCGACTGGCCCGCTTCCTTGTTGCAGTTGAAGACCGTGCGGTACCCGCGCTCCGAGTAGCCGTGCCGGCCCGCCAGCATGGCGGCCGTGCGAAACAGAGACCCGACCAACGCATCGTCTTCCGGCGTGAGGTCGTTGAGGGTCGCGATATGGCGGCGGGGGACGATCAGCAGGTGGAGCGGGGCCTGCGGATGGATGTCCGTGAGCACCACGAGGTTCTCGTCCTCGTGCGCGAACGTGACCGGGATCTGGCCGGCGATCATCGTGCAGAACAGGCAGTTCGTCATGACCGCTGCATGATAGCCGTCCTCGCAATGCCCTGGAGATCCGGGCGAATCCGGTCGAGTCGCAGCGCCGGACGTTCGCCGACGAGGCCGCGGACGCCCTGCTCCTGCCCGTAACCGAACTCCATCAGGCACCACCCGCCCTGGCGCAGCGTCCGGATCGCGGTGTCGAGTACGGCCTCGACGTCGCGCAGGCCGTCATCGCCGCCGAACAGTGCGATGTCTGGCTCGTGACGGACGTCGCGGGCCAGTCCCTCTTTGTCTCCGGACTTGACGTACGGTGGGTTCGCGACCACGACGTCGAACGGGCCTTCGACGCCGTCCAGGTAGGACGTTTCGACGAATGTGAGCCGATCGGCGACACCGTGGCGGAGCGCATTCTCGCGCGCGACGACGAGGGCTTCGGCCGACAAGTCGGAGGCGACGACGGTTGCGCCGCGAACCTCGTGCGCGAGCGAGACGGCAAGGCAGCCGCTGCCGGTGCCGATGTCCGCCACGCGCGGCGCGTCGATCGCGCGGAGGAGCGGGAGCGCTTCTTCGACGATGAACTCGGTTTCGGGACGGGGAATCAGAACGGCCGGTGTGACGAGGAACTCGAGACCCCAGAATTCGCGGACGCCCACGATATACGCCGAAGGCTCTCGTCGAGCGCGGCGCAATACCCAGTCGGACAGGCGCGGTTCGAGGTTCGGCGGCGCTTCGTCGGCCTGTTCAGCGAGCACCCGAGCGCGATCCCATCCCAAAATCGTCCGGGCGAAGAAGTCAACGTCGATGGCCGCATCCGTGGGGGCCATGCCTGTGGCGACCAGCCGCGCGCGGGCGTCGGCAAGTATGTCCTGCAGCCTCAACTGACGCTGGTCGCTTCCCTGAGCTTCTCAGAGTTGTAGTAGGCGATCACCTGATCGAGGATGTCGTCCGGATGGCCCTCGAGCACGTCGTGCAGCTGATGAGTCGTGAAGTTGATGCGATGGTCGGTGATGCGACTCTGCGGAAAATTGTAGGTGCGGATCTTCTCCGACCGCTCACCGGTGCCGACCTGGCCTCGGCGCTCCTTGGCGATGGCGTCCTGCTGCTTGCGCATCTCCATTTCGTACAGGCGAGCACGCAGCACCTTCATCGCCTTGGCCCGGTTCTTGACCTGTGACTTTTCGTCCTGCTGCGACACCACCACACCGGTGGGAATGTGGGTCAGGCGCACGGCGGAATAGGTGGTGTTCACGCTCTGGCCGCCCGGACCGCTCGAACAGAACGTATCGATCCGAAGGTCCTTCTCCTGGATCTGGACGTCCACCTCCTCGGCCTCGGGCAGCACGGCGACGGTGGCCGTCGAGGTGTGGATGCGGCCGCTGGCTTCGGTCGCCGGGACGCGCTGCACGCGATGCACGCCGCTCTCGTACTTGAGACGGCTGTAGGCACCGCGTCCCGTGATCGACGCGATGACTTCCTTGATGCCGCCGCCGCCGCTGTCGCTGCTCGACATCACCTCGAGCTTCCATCCTCTGCGCTCGGCATAGCGCGAGTACATCCGGAACAAATCCGCTGCGAAGAGCGCCGCCTCATCGCCCCCGGTGCCCGCGCGGATCTCGAGCAGCACGTTCCGCTCGTCGTTTGGATCCTTCGGAATCAGCAGGATCCGCAACTCGGCCAGGAGCACCTCCTGCTGCGCGGCGAGCCCCTTGAGCTCGTCCTGCGCGAGCTCGCGCATCTCTGAATCGGAGCTCCGTGCCATTTCCTCGGCGCCGTCGATGTCCTTCTGCAGCTGCTTCAGTTCACGGTACTTCTGGACGAGTGGCTCGATCTCCGAGAGCGTCTTGGCAGCCTTCTTGTACTCGGCAGGCTCCGACTGCACCTCGGTCGTTCCGAGGCGAGACATGAGCTCCTCGTACTGCGATTCAACCGCGCTGAGTTTGTCCAGCATAGATTCCGACCTGTCGTCCGTCGGGTACGTGTTCCACGACACCCACTATCGTCGCACGGCCCGCTTGTGGCGCCGTCCGTGACGTTTTGATCATCCTTCCGTGAACGCCGCAGGCTCGGCACACGGCACTTCCACGCTCGTCATCCCCCCGACACCGGAGGCAGAAAGGCGACCTCGTCACCGTCGCTCACCGGGGCACCCATGCGCGCGTACTCCGCATTGACCGCCACCGACATCGCCTTCTCGTATTCGCCGAGCGACGGCAATTCGGAGACCAGCGAGGCCCACACGGTGTGCACCGTCGCGGGGCCCGCCACCTCCCGTACCAGCTCACCGGCGCCGGCCAGGTCTCGAAGCCTCGCAAAGAGCCGCACGGTCACGCGCATGCGATGCGATACGCTTTCTGCCTCGCATCCGCGTCATCCGGGTCCGCCACCGCACCTTCGAGCCAGACCTCGCCGCCGTCGAAGTGCTCGCGCTTCCAGACCGGCACGATCTGTTTCACCCGCTCGATCGCATAGCGACATGCGGCGAACGCATCCGCTCTGTGCGGGGACGCGGCGACGATGATGATGCTGGCCTCTCCGATCTCGAGGCGGCCTGTGCGATGGTGCAGTCCGAGGCGCGCCGACGGCCACGTCCCGTGCGCTTCTTCGACGATTCGCTCCATGGCCTTGAGCGCGAGGGGCTCGTACGCTTCGTACTCGAGGAAGCGTACCTGTCGTCCCTGGTTGTGATCGCGAACGAGTCCGGCGAACGACGCAATCGCGCCATCACCGGTTCCGCGCGACACCACCGCGTGCGTCAATGCCGCCAGTTCCAGCGGTTGGCTCCCGACGGCGACAAGCGGAACGCTCATGCTTCAGTGTAGCCCGGCGGGTTCATCCTCCGGCAGACTCAGGCGGGCCTGGCCCACGCGTCGGATGGGGGCCGCGGCCGTCCCGCCAGAAGTGATCCATCGGTCCATGGCCGCGCCCCAGGCCGGGAGCAGAACGGATGGCACCCGCGACGTAACGCTGCGTCAGGGGAACCGCCTCCTCGAGCGTACGGCCGAGCGCCAGATGCGCGGCGATGGCGGCTGAGAAGGTGCAGCCGGTCCCGTGCGTGTGGGCTCCGGCTACGCGCTCCGCGGTGAATTCCTGAAACCGGTGCCCGTCATACAGCAGATCTACGATGTCCGCCGAAGGCAGATGTCCGCCCTTCAAGAGCACGAACCTCGCACCCAGGCCGTGGATCCGCACCGCGGCCTCGTATCGATCCTGGTTTGATCGGATGGTGATCCCCGAAAGGACTTCGGCTTCGGGCACATTCGGGGTGACGACGAAGGCACGCCGCAGCAATTTCGCCCGCATCGCCCCCACCGCCTCGTCATCGAGCAGCCGGTCTCCGCTCTTGGCGATCATGACCGGATCGACGACCAGCCATGGGATGTCGAGCGCCTCGGCGGCGGCCGCGACCGCCTCGACGATAGCGGCGTTGGCGAGCATGCCGGTCTTGGCCGCGTGCGCGCTGAAGTCGGAGACGACCGATTCGATCTGGGCCGTGACGAGATCCGCGGAGAGGGCTTCGACCATCGAGACGCCGAGGCTGTTCTGAGCGGTGACAGCAGTAACCGCGCTCGTCCCGTAAACACCATGCGCCGCGAATGTCTTGAGGTCGGCTTGAATGCCGGCGCCCCCGCCGGAATCACTGCCCGCAATCGTCAACGCTACACGCATGGTGAAGGCAGTGCCTGAGTGGGGCGGGCAGGGTCGCGCAGCCTCACGAACCCTGAGCTTCGCGCCGCGCACGAGGTTCGAGCGGTTCTACAGTACGTCGGCGTCAGTACCCCTGGTCTGGTCTGCCGGTTCCGTTCGCGCGGCCAACCAACGCCCAGAGCGATGGAACCACCCCCGCAGCGAGGAGCAGCTTGACGGTGTCTGCCGGAAGGAAAGGTGCGACGCCGGTCATCAGGGCAGCCCGGCCCCCGATCGACAGGCTCAGCCACGATGCTCCGGAGAGATAAATCACAGCCAGGCCGGCGCCCATGGCCAGCACGGATGTCAGATAGCGTCGATCGAAGCCGCGTTCGGCAAGGTAGCCAGTGAGAAACGCGGCCAGCGGATAGGCCATCAGATATCCGCCCGTTGGCCCGAGTAGCCGTGCGGCCCCAGGAGGCAAGGTTGCAGACGCGGCGAACACCGGCAGCCCCGCGAGGCCGGCCGCAAGGTACGCGACCTGCGCGGCGAGGCCAAGGCGCGAGCCGAGCACCAGTCCGCCAAGCAGCACGACCATCGGCTGGAAGGTGAAGGGCACCTGGGTGTAAGGCAGCGGGACGCTGACCTGGGCAGCCGCGGCGGTGAGCGCAATCATGAACAGCACGGCTCCAGCGCGAACGGCGCGTCGCGTGCTGAGCAGGTCGACAAGCGTGAGCGAAGAGGAGGCCTGATGCATCGGGCAGATTGTACTACCGGCCCAGCACCAGGAGGTATTGGTACGGGAGGGCCGCCCGGGACAGCACCCGGAGCCGCGCGGCCTTGGCGTCAGCCTCGACGACGCCGGACGCGACGCGTTCGCCCTCGTCGCCCGACGGGCCTGGTCCGCCCTGGCCTGGCTTGTAGTTCACGATGCCGATGCGCCCGTTCGGCTTGAGGGCCTCGGCCAGGTTTCGGAGGAAGACCACACGGTCCTCGACCTCTGGATAAACGTCCACGACGAGCACCGCGTCGAGCGCCCCGGCCGGAAGGTTGGGCGACGTTCCGTGACCGAGCCGGGTCTGGACGTTCTGCAGCCCCTCGCGCAGAACACGCCGGCGGGTTGCCTCCAGCATCTCCCGCTGAATGTCCTGCGCGTACACCGTCCCGTTGGGGCCCACTCGCCGCGCCAGCCGGATGGTGAACCAGCCGGCGCCCGCGCCGATGTCGGCGACCTTCGAGCCGTCGGCGATCACCAACGCATCCATGATCTGATCGGGCTTCTGCCACGCGTCGCGATCGGGGCCCTCAAGCAATCCCAGATTCTGGGGCGGAAACAGACTGCCGTGGCGCTGACCAGCCGGCGCCTGTTCCAGCCGAGCCGCATTGTCCCGTCCGCCTGGGGTTGTCCCGGAGAGCCCCGAGGCCTGTAGATAGGTCGCGACGACGACGAGGAGAGCGGCGGTCGTATTCAAACGCCTCACTCCTCCTCCATCCCCGCGATGCCGGGTTGTGTCAGCGCTTCGACTGAGAGGATCCGGTCGAGGCGCGCGGCGTCCATCAAGCCCCGGTCGAGCACGATCTGGCGAATGGGTGTTCCGCTGCGCGTCGATTCTTTGGCGATCTCCGCAGTTGCCGCGTACCCCAGATACGGGTTGAGCGCAGTTGCGACGGCGGTGCTCCGATCGAGCAGTTCCCGACAGCGCGCGGTGTCGGCGTCGATACCGTCACTTTCCAGCACATTGGGATCCTAAGCTTAGAATTCCACGTGGACAAGTTGTCGCG